>Ga0123336_10001359_pt1 | contig 22590 bp, 19 predicted proteins | sample SSSSmetaG_FD_96466 | JGI IMG/M metagenome (GOLD analysis project Ga0123336, IMG submission 96466) | Glacier valley bacterial and archeal communities from Borup Fiord, Nunavut, Canada, to study Microbial Dark Matter (Phase II) - ​SSSS metaG | ecosystem: Environmental > Aquatic > Freshwater > Ice... | reverse complement strand
GCAGACATGGCCGATGGCCTGTTCGACGTGGTGATCATGGGCAACTTCAGCAAGCTGGAGACCATCCGCAACGTGCCACGCCTGTACGACGGCAGCCACATCTACCTGGACAAGGTGCAGACCTTGCGCTGCCAGAGCCTGCGGGTTATGCCCCGCAACCCGCGCGCCCGCCTCTTTGTGCAGACTGAGGGTGAGATGATCGGCCTCGCCCCGGCCAGCTTCGAGATGGTCAGCGGCGCACTGCGGCTGCGGGTCTAGCCCTATAGAGCGGTTCGCAAAAAGAAGGAGGCCACCCCGTAAGTGAGGTGGCCTCCTTGCTGTTGAGCGGCTGATAGTTAACGGATGCTGCTAGTCGCAGCCAGACCGAGGGTTGCCAGTAGGCCGACGAAGACGACGAGGAGCAGGATGCCGATGACAAGGCCGATTACGAACAGCACGATCACAGTCGTCTGCGCACTCTGCTTGTTCATGTTGTGGGCGGGCTGCAACATCAGGTAGGTCAGGTAGAGGCTGTAGATGCTGAGGGCGATGCCGAGCAGGCTACCAACTACCGGTATGATGCCGAGAACGCTGCTGACGAGGCTGATCGGGATGCTAAAGAGCGAGTAGAGGTAGGTCTGTACCATGAAGTTGCCACGACCCTTGCCGATGGTGGTGGCGATCAGGTAGAGGATGCCAGAACCGATCAACAGGCCAATGACTGAGCCAATGAAGCCGCTGATGATACCGGTTGCTCCACCAACGCGGATGATCGAGAAGATGGCAGAGACCACAGCAGCGATACCCGCCCCAACCAGGATCGTCGTCCAGTTGGCGTTGGGCATTTCGCGGGCGAAGAAGTCGGTGGAGGGCTTGGTCAACGCCGTAAGCCACTTCTGGGGCAGAGCAGCAAGGTCGTTGCCAACGTTGACGGCAGCCTTGTTCATATCTGGTGCCTGGTAGTTGGTCTGCTGATAGCCCTGTGGCTGCTGGTAGCCAGCGGGGGGCGGTGTGCCGTAGCCGCTGGGGGGTGGCGTTCCGTAAGGCGGAGGCGCGCCATAGCCACCCTGCGGCTGCTGACCGTCTGCGGGCGGCTGGCCGTAGCCACCCTGGGGGTTGTTCGGGTTGTTCGGGTCGTAGTTCTGCGACATGAGTTGGCCTTAGACCTTCCTGTATTGCCGGTTCACTGCCGGTGCAGACGAGGCAGCATGGGGCGCGCTGCCAGCCATTGCCAATCTCTGGCTTCCACTATTCCTTCGGCTAATCTACGTGATTGTAGCACCAGAAGTTGCAAAAAGCAACAGGCTGCGTTGAGATGGTTGCTTTAGACTAAAACAGGATGCCGAGTAGCACGAGCAAGGCCGGTAGGATGATCAGGATACCTGCATTCTTCGCATCCAGGCGATGCACCGAGCGCAGCATCAACCAGGTGAGGAACACGACGTAGCCACCGAGTAGGCCACCGAGCAGGGTGAAGCCAATCCACTTGAAGCCAAGGATCAGCAGGGCGAGGCCAAAGGGGGGCATTAGCAGGCCAAGCATCTTTGTTTGTGGCCCGAATTGGCCCACGCCACCCAGCCGCTTTGCGCCGTAATAGAGCGCGCCGCTGATTGCGAAGAAGCCAACCAGGGTCATCACTGGGGTCATGATCAGGGCGATGGGCGCATTAAAGGTGCCAAACAGTACGTTGCCGAAGATACCCCTGATCGCGTTGATGATGCCCATCACCAGGCCAGTCGCTAGCACCGAGGCGATAGCGGTTGTCCAGGTCGTGCTGTAAGCCATCTGGTCGAAGTTGCTGATGCGGGGGTTGAGCAGCAGGCGCACCCAGCTTTCCAACAGGTTGTTGGCGACCTCGCGGGCGGGCGGCACCTTGATGTTGGGCTGAGGAATGCTGACCTGCACGTTGTTGAGGCCGAGGCTATTCAGGTCTTGCAACACGTCACCAGCGTTCAGTGGATTGCGGTTGCGGGTGCGTGGCTTGTTTGGGTCTTGTTCCATGGTTCGCTAGTCTCCTCTGGATCGGCACGAGCCATCCTTGTCTGCCGGGTTAGACCGCCTACCGAAGGCAAATGTTGCAGGGAAATGGCTTGCAGTCCGCAGAACTTTATGTTATAATAGCATAGCAACGCAGGCAATGCAATCGCAAATGTGATCGTAGCTCAGTGGATAGAGCGTTGGGTTGCGGACCCAAAGGTCGTAGGTTCAAGTCCTATCGGTCACACCATAGCAAAGCAGCAGGAGCAGAATACGGAGATGAGGAAGTATCTCGTCCCCGTATTCTTTGATTTTAGGGGGTGTTTGGCAGCCAGCCTCGCCCCTGCCTCTGGAGAGGTGTCTGAGCGGTTGAAAGAGCTCGTCTCGAAAACGAGTAAGGGTCACACCTTCGTGGGTTCGAATCCCACCCTCTCCGCCCATATAGGATCACAGCGTGAGGGATTGCAGGGGTTACGCGCCCCTGATCTGCAATCCAGCCGTCTGCGATCTACCATTGTCCCTGGGGGAGGTGTCCGAGTGGCCGAAGGAGCTCGCCTGGAAAGCGGGTAGGCGGGTTAAACCGTCTCGTGGGTTCGAATCCCACCCTCTCCGCCCCCCACAAACGTCCGCTGCCCGGCGGGTCAATAGCAGCACAGCGTTGTGTCCAAAACCATGCTGGTCACTGGCGACTAGACTAGTCGTTTAGTGACCCTTTTTGTTTGGCGGGAACCCGCCCTCCCGCTGTTGCACTGCTGGTGGTGCCACCACCCCAGCCCCAACCCCACTCGTAGAGAGGAGAGTTGCAGTTATGCCTTATGGTACCGACAACGACCCCAGGCTGATCGAGCAAGTGCTTGCCACCTGCAAGGAACAGGGGGTTGCCTTCATCAACCTCCAGTTCACCGACATCATGGGTATCGCCAAGAGCGTGACGATCCCGATCCACCAGTTTGAGGACGCGATCCATGACGGTAAGTGGTTCGACGGCTCCTCCATCGAAGGTTTCACCCGCATCTTCGAGAGTGATATGTACTTGAAGCCTGACCTCACCACCTTCGCCCTCGTCCCCTGGGCAGCGGGTGGGCAGGTAACGGCGCGGGCGATCTGCAACGTCTTCACCCCTGACGGCGTAGAGTTTGCGGGCGATCCCCGCTACGTGCTGCGCCAGGCGATGAACGAGGCGGAGAAGCTGGGCTACATCTTCAACACCGGCCCAGAGCTTGAGTTCTTCCTCTTTAAGCGCAATGCAGACGGCACGATCTCGACTGACACCCACGACGCGGGCGGCTACTTCGACTTCAGCACTGACCTCGGCGAAGAAGTGCGCAACGACATGACTACCGCCCTGGAGAAGTTCGGTATTGAAGTGGAAACCGCCCACCACGAGGTTGCCCCCGGCCAGCACGAGATCGACTTCAAGTACGCTGATGCGCTGAAGACCGCCGACAATGCCACCACCTTCAAGTACACCCTGAAGGCGATTGCCGCCAAGCACGGCCTCTACGCCAGCTTCATGCCCAAGCCGCTGTTCGGCGTAAACGGCAGCGGGATGCACACCCACCAGAGCCTCTTTACCCTGGACGGTGCGACTAACGCCTTCGCGGATGAGAAGGACGGCAGCTACGGCCTGAGCCAGCTAGCCAAACACTACATCGCCGGGCTGCTCAAGCACGCGCGTGCCATCGCCGCCGTCGTCGCTCCCACCGTCAACAGCTACAAGCGGCTGGTGCCGGGCTACGAGGCTCCAGTCTACATCTGCTGGGCGCGCCAGAACCGCTCGGCCCTGATCCGCATCCCCCGCGTTGTCCCCGGTCGGCCCAAAGCGATCCGCCTGGAACTGCGCTTCCCCGACCCCTCCTGCAACCCCTACCTCGCCTTCGCGGTCATGCTGCACGCGGGGCTGGACGGGATCAAGAATCAGTTGGAGATTCCCGACCCGGTGGAGGAGAACCTCTACCATATGGGTGAAGATGCCCGCCGTGACCGCAATATTGCCACCCTGCCCGGTAGCCTGGCCGAAGCAATTGAGGCAATGGAGGCTGACCCGCTGGTACGCACCGCCCTCGGCGACCACATCTACGACAACTTCGTGCAGTCGCGCAAGCAAGAGTACGACGAGTACCGCATCCACGTCACCCAGTGGGAGCTTGACCGCTACCTCTCGATCCTCTAAGCCAGCAGCCCAACTCAGCAAGCACAAACCCCCAATCTGCGTTGATTGGGGGTTTGTGCTACCTGGTTTTCTGCTATAATAGGGCTGGCGGTTGTACAAAGCAGTTACTGGTTGCACTAGAGGAGGGGGTAAGTGGGTAAAAGAAGAAGCAAACTGCTAACATGGGGGTTGGCGGCGGCGATCATCAGTGGGCTGCTGATCCAGAGCGGGCCAGCGGGTGAGCAGGCACAGCAACAAGCGAATAGGCAAAAGACAGCGGTCGGCAGCCAGCAACATAAGCTGGGGCAGCGACCGCTTCATTTTGAGCCGAATCTTGGGCAGTGGGAGAGCGGCGTGCGCTATCTGGCCCGTGGCAACGGCTACCAACTTTACCTCAACGAGGGCGAAGCAGCAATGGTGCTAGAGGCTGGCTCTGGGCAATCAGCTACCCTGCGCTTCCATTGGCAAGGGGGCAACCCAGGGGCGCACCTAGTCGCCAGCGAACGCGAGGCAGGGGTAAGTAACTACTACATCGGTAGTGACCCCAGCCGCTGGCGAACCGCCGTGCCACACTACAGCCGCGTGGCATATGCGGGGGTCTACGACAGCATCGATCTAGCCTACTATAGTGGGGCTGATGGCAACCTGGAATACGACTTCATCGTACAGCCGGGCGGCAACCCCGCCGCTATTCGCCTCACGGTGGATGGAGCCGAACGGATCGAGGTAGCGGGTGGCGACCTGCTGCTGCATACCGCCAGCGGCATCGTCCGGCAGGCGGCAGCCCGCATCTACCAGCAGACGGGGGCGGGGCTGCGCGAGGTGCAGGGCAGCTATGTAGTGCGCGGCAACGAGATCGCCTTCAGCGTACCCGACTATGACCGCTCACTTGCCTTGTTGATCGACCCAGTACTGGACTACTCCACCTACCTCGGCGGCGAGGGTCTGGATTTCGGCCAGGCGATTGCGGCTGACAGTGCGGGCAACAGCTACACTACTGGGGCAACCTACTCGGCGGGATTCCCTACCCGTAACGCCACGCAGCCGACCAGGCCGGGTGGCTCCAACGATGCCTTCGTCACCAAGCTGATCACCAGCAGCGGCGTGCTAACCTACGGCTACTCCACCTACATTGGCGGTACGGGCAGCGACAACGGCTTTGCCATCGCGGTAGACAGCCTGGGCAACGCCTACGTCAGCGGCAGTACCAACTCGCCCGACTTCCCCACCCTCAACCCGGTGCAGGCGACCAACGCCACCAGCGGCACTACCGACGTGTTTGTGAGCCGCTTCGACAGCACAGGAGCGCGCACCTTCGGCACCTACCTGGGCGGGAACAGCAACGACTTCAGCTTCGGGGTCGGGGTGGATGCCAGCCGCAACATCTACGTGGCAGGCTACACCACTTCAGCCAACTTCCCGCGGCGCAACTCGTTGCAGGCCAACCTCGCTGGAGCCTCCGATGCCTTCGTGACCAAGATTATCTCGGCCAGCGGGGTGTTTACCTACGAATACTCGACCATCCTGGGCGGCACCAGCGACGACTATGGCTACGCACTGGCGGTTGACCCGGCTGGCAATGCCTACGTTACTGGCTTCACCATCTCTGACAACTTCCCTACCTTCAAGGCGGTGCAGCCAAGCAGGGGGGGGAGCAGCGATGCCTTCGTTAGCGAGCTAGTCAGCAGCGGCGGAGTGCTGACCTACGGCCTCTCGACCTACCTCGGTGGCAGCGGCAGCGAACTGCTCTACGGCACCAACGCGGGCATTGGGGTAGACGGCCAGGGCAGCATCTACGTGACCGGCCAAACCCAGTCTAGTAACTTCCCCACCCGCAATGCGCAGCAGCCCAACCTGCTGGACACCGACGATGCCTACGTCACCAAGATCATCACGGCCAGCGGCGTGTTCACCTACGGCTACTCGACCTACCTCGGTGGTGGCGGCAGCGACTACGGCTACGCACTGGCGGTGGACAGCCAGGGTAGCGCAGTGGTTGCGGGTGGCACCAACTCCAACGACTTCCCCACGATCAACCCAGTCGTCCCAGGGCGGCGTGGCAGCACCGATGGCTTCGTGACCAAGCTAGACGCAACCGGCACGCGGGTGGACTCCACCTACCTCGGCGGGAGCGGCGACGATTACGCACTGGGGGTGGCTCTCGACGGGCAGGGCAACGCCTACGTCACTGGCTACACTAACGCCAACAACTTCCCCATCCTCAATCCCAGTCAGCCCAACTTTGGCGGCTCCTTCGATGGCTTCGTCAGCAAACTGGTAGAGCCAATCAACGCCGCCACCAACACGCCAGCCAACACCGCTACCAACACCGCGACTGCCACTAACACGCCCACCAGGACAGCAACTGGCACCGCAACTGGCACCGCAACTAGCAGCAGCACTGCTACCAACACTGCTACCCGCACCGCCAGCAACACCGCCAGCAACACCGCAACTGGCACTGCTACTCGCACCGCAACCGGCACTGTAGCTACTGGCACTGCGACCGCCACCAGCATCGCCAGCAGCACCGCCACCCTGACCGCAACCGCTACGCCGACTAGCGGCCCGCCGACCACCACCGTGACCTCCACCGCCAGTCCTGTCGCCAGCAGCACTGCCACTCTGACCGCAACCGCTACGCCAACCAGCGGCTCGCCGACCACCACTGCCAGCCCTGTCGCCAGCAGCACTGCCACCCTGACAGCAACCGCTACGCTGACCAGCGGCTCGCCTACCGTGACGGCTATCCCTTGCACGATCAGCTTCAGCGACGTGCCAACCAGCAACATTTTCTACGGAGACATCCAGTTCCTGGCTTGTCGAGGGATCGTCAGTGGATTTGCGGGCGGCACCTTCCAGCCCAACGCCAACACCACCCGCGGCCAGTTCGCCAAGATCGCCAGCCTCGGCTTTGCGCTACCAGCTTACACCCCCAGCACACCCAGCTTCAACGACGTGGCGGCGAGTAGCGTCTTCTACACCTTCGTCGAGACTGCCGCCCGTGCAGGAGCAGTCAACGGCCTCAACCCAACACAGTGTGCAGCTCTGGGGGTAGCCTCACCTTGTTACGGGCCAAATGTGCAGATCAGCCGCGTGCAGGTGGTGGTGATCGTGCAGCGCGTACGGGCCTATACCAGCTTCACGCCAAGCACGCCCACCTTCCGCGATGTGCCAGCGGGCAGCTTCGGCTATGGTGCAGTGGAGACGTTGGTGGGTAGGGGGGTGATCAGTGGGGCTGCCTGCGTCGCACCGCAGAGCGGCCTCTGCTTCCGGCCCAACGACAACATCCGTCGCGGCGAACTGAGCAAGGTCGTGCGGCGGGCTATAGAGACGCTACCGTAGCCCAGCCCAGCAGCGGACGAGGGGACGGGTTCGAGTGATCCGTCCCTCTTGGTCAGTAGCACTGTGCTTTTGTTATAATGAGCTTGACGACCAACCATGCTAGCTAGAGGGATGAACCGATGAGCCACAACCGCCGCTTTGCCAGTCTGCTACTGCTGCTTGCCTTGCTGCTTGCCAGCCTGCCCACCTACCCCTCGCGAGCGGAGGGCCAGTGGGTCGATCCCGCCTTCCTACAACTCTGGCAGCGCAATGACCAGCCAGTGGCGGCGGGGCAGGTGCAGCGTAGCTGGACGTGGGGACCAGGGCCAGGGCTGGCGGTGCAGCAACTCTACAACGGCAAGCCAATCACCGTGCAGTACAGCGACAAGGCGCGTATGGAGATTGCCGACCCTGGTGGCGACCGCCGCAGCAAGTGGTTCGTCACTAGCGGTCTGCTGGTCAGCGAGATGGTAGCTGGCAAGGTAGCTGGTGCGCTGCCCACTGCGCTGGAGCAGGCCCGCCAACCAGCCGAGATCGTGGTTGCGGGTGACGCGACTAGCCAAGACGCGCCAACCTACGCCAGCTTCCAGAAGTGGTTGGTGAAGGCCACCAACCGCGTCGGGCAGCCGCTTACCCTCCTGCTTGATCGCCAGGGTGGCACGGTAGACCTCGCTATGCTTGACAGACCAGTAGCAGTACCGACCGCCAACCTTGCTTACTACGAGCCTGCTACCGACCACAACATCGCTGCTCCGTTCTGGAGCTTCCTCAACCAGCGCGGCAAGGTGTACGAAGCTGGCAAGCTGGTAGACGCGCCACTTTACGACTGGCAGTACGTGATGGGCTACCCGATCAGCGAGCCATACTGGGTGCAGACTACGATTAGCGGCCAGCCTGCTACCGTGCTGGTGCAGTTGTTCGAGCGGCGCACTCTCACTTACCTACCCACCGCCGCTGCAAGTTGGCAGGTGCAGATGGGCAACGTCGGCCAACACTATCTAGATTGGCTGCAAACGCCGGTCAATCCCCTTCAGCCGACCACGCCTGTCCCCAGCCCGCTGCTACCCAGCAACGGTGATGGCTTCTTGCACATCAGCGGTGACCAGTTCGCCTATGGCGGACAGGCGGTGCGGCTGAAGGGTAGCAACTACTTCAACAGCCTCAACCCCTGGGCGATGATGTGGCGGCGGTGGGACGGCTTCCAGGTGGACGCTGAACTTAGCCACGTCTCTGCCCTCGGCGGCAATGTGGTGCGGATCAGCCTGCCCTACGATAAGGACGAAACCAGGAAGCTGATCTGGGAGGACACGAGAGGGCGTGGCGACCGCATCAACCCAGAGTTCATCCGTCGAGTACGCGAGTTCTTGCAGATCGCCGCGAAGTACCAACTGAAGGTGAACATTAGCCTGTTTGACTGGTACGATATCGCCCCTGCTGCTGGCACGCCAGAGGAGGACGCTAACCTCGTCTACCTGGACAGCATCGTTAAGGCTCTGGCAGATGACGACCGCGTGTTTGCCTGGGATATTCACAACGAGGCGGACAACTACGACAACTGGCAGCAGGGGCGGCAGGCGCAGGTGTTGGACTGGGAGGCACGCATGGCAGCCCGCATCCGCCAGCGCGACCCTAACCACCCGATTGCTATCAGCATGGGTGACTGGCACAACCTTGGCTACAAGCCAGTGGGCGGCCAGAGTGCGCTAGAAATCTCCGACTTTGTGGCCCTGCACGGCTATGATGGGGGCGCACTGGCAACGCAGATCGATAGGCTGAAGCAACTGACGGGCAAGCCAATTCTGCTACAAGAGGCGGGCTGGCCGACTGGCCCTGTGGGGCGCAAGAACTACGACGAGGCGACCCAAAGCCTCTTTTACAGCCTAGCAGTTGAGGCAGCAAGCACACGAAGGATCGCCGGTTGGCTGCAATGGAGCCTCTACGACTACGTGCCGGGGACGAGTTCGCCCAGCACACGGGGCGACCACAGCAACCAGGCCTTCGAGGACTACTTTGGTCTGCTGCGTAGCGACAGCACGGAGAAGCCAGCGGCGGCGATCTTCCGCACCTACAGCACGGTGGGCCTACCGAGTAAGATGCAGACGAACAACCCGCTGACCGTCGCTCCCAAAGAAGAATGGTGAACCCTTACTTCGTAGCAGGCACCCTGCTGCTGACCGCCTTCCTGGCCTACGCAACCTACCAAAGCGCACTGCTGCTGCGCAAGTTCGTGCCACAGGAGAACCTGCTGCTCAACCCAGCGGAGAATGTGGTCAAGCTGCTGATGGTTGCTTTCTGCTTGCTACTGGCGCGGATCAGCGGCTTGCCAGCAGCGGCTTTTGGCCTGCATTATGATGTGGCTGGCGTGCTACGCGATGGTGGGATCGGGTTGGTGGGAGGCCTGCTTGCCCTGCTTGCCGTCAACTTCCTCAGTGAGTGGGCGGTGCGGGTATGGGGGACGAACATCTACTCTGACCTGGTGATGCGCCTGGTCACCCCACGCACGGGGCGGGCTAGCGTCTGGCTGGCGGTGGCCGCAGCGATGGCAGTAGCGGTGCTGCTAGAGGAGTTGCTGTTTCGTGGGCTGCTACTTGGCGGCTTGAGTGGGGCGGCTGGCTGGATGCGGTGGTTGGCCGCCTTGCCGCTCTCGGTGCTATTCGGCCTGCTGCACCTGCCGCAGGGGAGGCTGGGCGTAGTCGGGGCTGGCCTACTCAGCCTCGTTCTCTCCGCCCTGTTCCTTCTGACTGGTGGCCTGTTCGCCCCCTTCGTCGCCCACTACCTGATCAACATCCTGCAACTGGTGCGTGCCTACCGCGAGCGAGTTTGGGAGCAGCCGGGCAGGGTGACGACCCAGCCGCTGAACATTGAGGCGGGAGAGGAGAGGTTATCCGCCCCCACCCTGCGATGTAGCACTCAGGCCAACGCCGACTCCGCCGCGTCGCTCTGGCTGTAGATCAGGATCACATACCAGCCGGTCGCCAGCAGCAAGTCGAGGTCGGCAAGCTGGCGCGCCTGCCCTTCAAGGCTGATCGTCGCTTGCCGCTGGCTCATGAAGTCGCCCTCAGCGGTGAAGCAGATCAGTGGTTGGCCGCCTTCGTCGCTGACCAGCCAGCTAAGGTTAGCGTGGTCAGCACGCGCCCAACGGTAGCGGCGACCGTCGTGTAGCTCAAGATTGCCGTCACCTGCCTCTTGCTCGTTGTAGACGGCATAGTCTGTCCCCGCGCCCTGCTTGCGGATGTCCACCCGAATTGGTGGCTCAAGAGTGGGGTGAAAGAGGTAGCGATCCTCCCCCCGCTGCAAGATAGCGGCATAGCGCGGTTCGCCCTGCATCTGCAATTCGCCCAGCGTCTCACCATCCACCATCAGGGCGTAACTGCCACGCCCCTGCTCGTCCTGCGCCGCACTTACAATCTCACCGGCCTGTTGCTCAGACATAGCTGCTGCCTCCTTGTCGCACCATGCATTATGATTAGACCAAACGCTAGTGGAGAAGAAGGCAATAGCCGTGCCAGCCGTCACAGGCAAAGGGGCGTACCGATTGGCACGCCCCTACAACTGCTCACTCAAGATCAAGCGGTCTAGAAACCCTGATCCTCGCCCACGATCTTCTCGTAGATCGTCTGCAAAATCTCCTCATCGTCGTAGTAGATAACCAGCTTGCCCTTCTTGCCGTTGCGGTTGAACTCCACGCGAGTGCCTAGTGCGCCGCTGAAGCGTTCTTGGATGGCGCGGTCGTCGGCGTTGAGGCGGAGGGCAGGGCCAGGGCGGGTGTGGCTGCTGACAGCTACGCCGCGCAGTTCGCCCTGCGAAGTAAGGCCGCTCAAGCCCCGCTCCTCTACCTCGCGGGCAAGATTCTCGGTCGCTCTTACACTCAGGCCCTCCTCCATCACCTTGTTGAGGACAGCAAGCTCGCCTTCGCGGTTGGTGATGCCACGTAGAGCGACCGCGTGACCCATCGTAATCCGCTCGGCACTGAGGGCAGCGAGCGTCTCTGGCGTACCGTCAAGCACCCGCAGCATATTGGTGATCGTCGAACGGTTCTTGCCGACGCGCTTCGCCACCCCCTCATGGGTGAGGTTGAATTGGTCGATCAGCAGGCGATAGGCCTGCGCCTCCTCAGTCGGGCCGAGGTCAGCACGCTGGATGTTCTCCACCAGGGCCAATGACAAGCGATCTTCGTCGCTGGCTTCCTTGACGATCACTGGCACTGTGGTCAGCCCAGCCAGCTTGGCGGCGCGCAGGCGGCGTTCCCCAGCGATCAACTGGTAGAGTTGCACGGGTTCGGGCTTGCGACCTGGGCGGGGCGGTAGCGGCGGGAGGGTCAATTTGGTGACAACCAGCGGCTGCATCACGCCATGCTCCTTGATCGAGTCGGCCAGTTCGCGCAACTTGCCCTCGTTGAAGATGATGCGCGGCTGGAACTCGTTGGGATGGATGTGGGCGACTGGCACCTCAAGCAGTGGCATATTGGTCGTGTTAGGGGTTTGCGGCGGCCCTGCCACCTCGGCCTGCTCCTGCCCTGGCGCGTCGTCATTGCGCTCCAGGGGCGGTTGGTTGCGGCCCGTTTTCGGCACAGGCCGAAGCTCCGCTGGCTGGTTGCCACCGCCCGGTATTAGTGCGCCCAGTCCTCTACCCAGACCGCCTTTTGCCATTGCTACTGTCCTTCAATGCGTGCCAGAAACTCAGTGGCTAGCTGTTTGTACGCCTGCGCGCCACGTGAATTGGGGTCGTACTCGCGGATGGTCTGCCCATAGCTAGGGGCTTCACCGATCCGCACGTTGCGCGGGATCAGGGTTTCGAACAGGTCATTCGGGTAGTGGCGGCGCACTTCTTCGACCACCTGGTTAGCCAGATTGTTGCGGCTGTCGTACATGGTCATCACTATACCCGCGATCTTTAGCCGCTTGTTCAGGTTCTCGCTAACCAGGTGAATCGTGTTATCCAGTTGCACCAGCCCCTCAAGCGCGAGGTACTCGCACTGGATCGGGATCACCACCCCGTCAGCAGCAGTCAGTGCGTTAACCGTCAGCAGACCGAGGGAAGGGGGCAAGTCAATAAACACATAGTTGTAGCTACCTGCCACCGAGTTGATCGCCTGCGTAAGCCGATGCTCGCGGTTGCCCATGTTGACCAGTTCAACTTCAGCCCCAGCCAGTTCGGGGGCGGCAGGCAGCACGTCAAACTCTGGCCTACCGCTGGGCAGGATAGCATCAGTTGCGGGCTGCTCCCTGATCAGTACGTCGTAGAGCGATATCTCAATCTCGTTCTTATCAAAGCCGAGGGTGCTGGTGGCATTAGCCTGCGGATCGGAGTCGATCAAGAGGACGCGCCGCCCCGCCGCCGCGATGTAGGAGGCGAGGTTAGTGGCGGTAGTCGTCTTACCCACGCCCCCCTTCTGGTTGGCTAGGGCGAAGATGCGGGCGCGGCGGGCTGTTTTGGGCAAAGGTGAACTCTCCTGTGGCTGACTTCTTGCGTTATGTATTGTACCACGTTTGGCAAACTGAGACAACTCTAATGCTTGAGCTAAGCAGGGCTGTTGCGAAGCCCTCTCTGTACGCAGGGTGCAGCCGCAGTCGGCTCCACCTTTAGCATAGCCCTGTTATTTCCCTGCCAACAGTTGCGTTTTCGCTACCCCAGTAGTAGAATGGTAGCCAACCGGAGGCCGGGTTTGTTGTGCCGAAGGTTGCGTACAAACCGCACCGCCCGACCTGCTCTGGTGGAAGGGTAGGTTGGGCAGGGCGGCTTCCTCAAGCAACAAGGAGGTTGGTGATGAAGCAAAGGATAGTGATGCTGCGGCTCTGTGTGCTGGCAGTAGTAGCGATGCTGATCTTCGCGGTCAGCGGCATTGGTGAGGCTGCGAATAGCAAGAACCCACCCGCCCCCACACGAGCAGGCGGCAGTGGCGATGGTGCGCCGGGAACGATCTACTACGGTGCGACCCCCAGCGGTGGCGGCACGAACAAGCCGGTGCTGCTCTTTGTGCAGGGTATGCATGGGCAGGCCAACAAGTGGTGGACGGGCGGTGACGACAGCTACAATCTTGCCTACTACGCGGGCTACCGCACGGCTTTTGTTGACCTGAACGACGCGGGCGGCAGCGGCGGCAGCATCTGGAACAACGGTGCAATGCTGGCGGGCCAAATCAACACCATCGCAGGCCGCTATGGGGTTAGCGGGGTGAATGTGATCGCCCACAGCAAGGGCGGCCTGGACACCAACGCGGCTATTGTTCACTATGGCGCAGCAGGCAAGGTGCAGAACCTGGCCCAACTATCTAGCCCAAATTGGGGGTCGCAGCTTGCCGACCTCAGCTATAGCTGGTGGGCAGGCTGGCTAGCCAGCATCCTCGGCCAGCGCGACGACGCAGTGTACTCCCTGCAAACCGGCCAGATGAGCAACTTCCGTGCGCTGACTGACAGCCGTAGTGAGAACGATGGCACCCGCTACTTCAGCAGCGGCGGTACTAACCACGGCTCGCTCTTTGGTTCGCTCTGGTTTGGCGGTGCCTACCTCAGCTTCTATGGCGACAACGATGGGGCGGTGACAGTCAGCAGCGCGCATCACCCCCGCGCCACCTGGCTCTCTAGCGACGGTGGCCTCACCCACGACACCATCGGCATCGGCCACAACTACTGGTCGCGGGTCGAACCAAACGTGCGCTCCTACTGGCATGGCGATGGGGCAGCGGCAATCGTCGTAGCAGACTCGCCCTACGCTAGCCTGCCAGCCGCCAGCATCCTGCGCGGCGGCCTGGTCGATGGCACCGCCAGCGAGAGCTTCCCGCTGGAGAGCGGCGTGAAAGCTCTTAATGTTGCGGTATTGACCGGCCCTGGCACCCAGGTGACGTTGCGCGACCCTGCTGGCAAGCTCTATACCCAGAGTGGGCAGCAGGCGGCAGCGAACGACGATGTGTTTAAGGGAGCAGAGCAACACTACTTCCAGCTTGACGCACCCCAGCCGGGTAACTGGCAGCTAACCGTCAGCAACGCGACGGCGGCCAGCCTGAACAGCTTCAGCCTCAAGGCGGGTGGCAACAAGCCGAACGCCTACCTGATGGTTGCCGAGCCAGCCAGCAGCCTGAGCGTCGGCCTGAGCAGCAAGGTAAAGGAGAGCGTCTTTGCCGCCGACATGATGGTGGGCTTTGGTCTTACCGCTAGCGACGGCGGCACCGCCCTCACCAACCTGAACGTGGATAGCCACCTTGCCAGCCGAGATAGCAGCAGCATCTTGCGCGACGGCGGCACGCTCAACCTGATAATGCCCAACGCAGTCGGTGTCCACAATCTCTCACTCACCGTGCGCGGTCTAGACAGTAAGGGCTACCCCTTTGAGCGGTCACTGACTACCAGCTTCGCCATCAACAAGTAGCAGGCTTAGCAGAAGGTGGTAGGCACCAACCGGGGCAGTCAACCGGCGGGTGCCTTTTGCTGTGTGCTGGCCCGCCCAACTATCGCTATGTAACAATCTTGTCGCTTAGCCTGTCTAGACCCTTGACAAGATGGGATGATCGGTGTATGATAACTTTGCTGGACAAAGTGCTTTGCCGGCAAGACAGCTTTGTGTAGACAGAGAGAGGTTGGTAAAATGGAGCAGGGTAGCGAAAGCGTCACCTTTGAGGCGGCAGAGGGCAGGGTAGCGGCAACAAGGCGCGAAGAAGCGTTGGCTAACCTACAACTGATCAGCCAGACGATGAGCCGCACCCACGAGGAGGTGGAGTTGAGTGGGGGAGCGGCTAGCTACATCCTGCTTGGCACCTCCATGCTGCTCGGCTTCTTGGGCAGCGCACTGATCAAGGGCTGGTGGCAGGTGGCCGTCTGGCTGCTGGTTAGCGGCGGAGTGGTCGCCAGCCTAGTCGTCATCCGCCGCCAGCGGGTAACCGCGATCAGCCGCTCGGCCCGCTGGCTGCTCGGTCGCCAAACGATCATCAGCGTGGCTATCCTCTGTCACATCTGGGCGGTACTCGCCCTCTCCTTCTTCTATCACGCCTTCAGCCCGCAGTACAGCCTGGTGATCGTCGGCCTTGTGTTTGGTTGCGGCCTCGTCGCTAAAGCCACCTTCGTCCAGCCACGCCGCGCTCTAATTGGCCTGGCCTACATCGTCGGTTCGCTGCTTACCCTGTTCTTCTTTATGGATTACCAGCTTTACGCTCTTGGTCTTACCTTTGGTCTACCAACTATCGGCTTTGGTCTCTACCTGTTGAGGAGAAGCTGATGGCGAAGGCAGGCAAGAACGGTAGCAGCGACAGCAGTGCCGCACCACCTGGCGAAACCACCGCCAGCCCCTCAGCGGCCAGCCTCGACGAAGTAATCCACCAGAAGGTGCGGCTAGGGATCGTCTCCTTGCTGGCAGCCATGCCAGGGCGCGAGGCCGAGTTTGGCTACATCAAGGGGCGGCTGGCCCTTACCGACGGCAACCTCAGCACCCACCTGACTGTGCTGGAGAACAACGCTTACATCGCGATAGACAAGGGTTTTGTGGACAAGAAACCGAAGACCTGGGTGCGGCTGACTGCCGAGGGGCTGCAAGCCTTTCGCGGCTATGTCGCCACCCTTGAACAGATCATCAAGATGGTAGACTGAAGGGGCAGGATCATGCAACCAACCACGAACAAGAGCAACCGCAATGAGGCTGACCGCGACTTGGAAGCAATCAAGCTCACCCTCAGTGAGCGGGCGCAGGCCAGCAGTGGCTCAGGGTTCTACTTCTTTGTTTGGGGGCTAGCCACCATTGGCTTTGCCTTCCTCAACCTGCTGCCTGCCAGCATCAGCGGTGCTATTTCGTTGCTGATCACCGCCGTCGGCTGGGGGCTGTCTCTCGGCTGGGGGATGCGCCAGCACAGCCAGTTGCAGACGGCAGAGCAACGCGGCAACCGTAGCGCATTCGTGTTCTGGGTGGTCATCCTCAGCGGCGCGTCCTTGCTAATTTTTGCCCTCTACCAGGCTAACGGTGGCACCTTCCTCTACACTGACTACGTGATTGGCATGGCGGCGGCCTTCGGGCTGGCGGTAATCGGCGCATTCACTGATTTGCGCGTCTCAGTCCTCGGCTTCTGCCAGCTTGTCGCGTTGGTCGCTCTGCCTGCCTTCTTCCCGCCACCAACCCTGATCTCGCCCGCCTCGTTGCTAGTGGGCTGCAACTACCTGCTGGCAGGCTGGCTTTTCTACAGCAGGGGGCGGCAAAGTGAACGAGCCGCCTCTGGAACGGTTTAATCAACCTTTATCACTCACTAGCTGGGCAAGCTCCCTGAAAGGATGGATTGTAATGGACAACAATCAGCGCAGCAAGAGCGACCCTAACGAGCAGTTGCGCCTGGATGCAACCCGGCGCGTGGTAGCAAAGGAGAAGTTCCGCAATCATCTGCTCACCTACCTGGCCGTAGTTGGCCTCCAGGTGGCGGTCTGGCTGGCGATCTTGCTCAGCAGCGGCGAAGCACTCTACTTCTGGCCGATCTGGGTCGCCTTCGGCTGGGGCATCGGCCTGTTCTTCGAGTACCAGCAGGCTTATGCCCCCAGCCAACCCACCGCCAGCGAACATGAACAGGCTGTGGAGCAAGAAATGCGGCGCATGAGCAGCAACTGCTAAGGAGCAACAATGAGAAGCGCACTACAAGAGCAAGCGAGCATTACCACCCTAACCGCGACCCAGAGCCACATCAACGATGTGGTGAACGTCGCTGCTGCTGCCAAGACCTTCGGCAAGTTCGAGGCGGTCAAAGGGATCAGCTTCACGATCAAGCGAGGCGAGACCTTCGGGCTACTCGGCCCTAACGGAGCGGGCAAGTCTACCACGATCAACATGATCTCCAGCTACCTACGGCCAACGAGCGGCCACGTTACCGTTCTGGGGATGGACACAGTGAAGCAGGCCGACGACATCAAGGAGCGGATCGGCGTAGTGCCACAAGAATTGGCCCTCTACGAGGAGCTAACCGCTGAGGAGAACCTGACCTTCTTCGGCCAGATGTACCAGCTTGAGCGCAAGGCTTTGCAGGCGCGGGCCGCCGAACTGCTGAACCTGATGGGCCTCTACGACCGTCGCAGCGAGCCAGTCAAGCACTACTCTGGCGGCATGAAGCGGCGGCTGAACATCGCAGTCGGCCTGATCAACAACCCTGACCTACTGCTGCTGGACGAGCCAACCGTTGGCGTAGACCCGCAGAGCCGCAATGCGATCTTCGAGAATATCGAGCAACTGAAGGCAAACGGCCTGACCCTACTCTATACCACGCACTACATGGAAGAAGCCGAGCGGCTCTGCGACCGCATCGCCATTGTAGACAACGGCAAGCTGATCGCCATTGGCACGCTAGACCAACTGCTAGCCTTGCGCGACCAGAGCGAGATCCTGGTGCAGAAACCACGTGGCCTAGAGGAGTTGTTCCTGCAACTGACGGGTAAGACCCTACGCGAGTGATAGTCACTGCGGGCGTGAAGGCAGCAAGCAACAAGGAAGGTAGGTAGCGATGAACAGACTATTTCAGGTAGCAATGAAGGACTTGACTCTGCTCTGGAAGGATAAGGGCGCACTGGTCTATATGCTGGTCGTGCCGCTAGTGCTGATGGCGATCCTCGGCTCGATCTTCAAGGTGGACAGTAGCACTGATAGCTTCAGCGTGCCACTCGCCGTCGTCAACCAGGATGGGGCGGCCAGCAAGCAGTTCACCAACGTACTTAGCAGCACGAAGGTACTCAAGCTAGAGTTCGTCGCAGACGAGGCGGCGGCCAAGCAGCGGTTGAGCGACGTGAACAACTCCGTACCAGCCTACATTGTAATCCCCGCTGGCTACGGTGCCGCATTGGAAGGGCAGGGGCAGGCCCAGCTTGCCGTAGTTAAAACCCCTGGCAACGACGCACGCGCTGCCGCTGCCGAGAGCATCGTCAGGGACGTAGTGAACAGCTACAATGCAGTGCGTACCAGCCGGGCCGCAGCCGTAGCTGCCTACAAACAGGCGATGCCCAATGCCACGGCTGACCAACTGCAAGCGGTGGGGCTGGCAGCGGGTAGCCAGGCGCAGGAGAGCCTGCGGAAGCCGACCGCCAGTATCAGCGCACAGGAGCAGAAGCAGGAGGGGCCGACCCCCAGTGGCTTCGACGTGGTGGTTCCCGGCTACGCCCTGATGTTTGCCCTGTTTGCGATCAGCAATGGCGCAGGTAGCATCCTGGAGGAGAAGGAGGCAGGCACGTTCAAGCGGCTGCTACTCACCCCTCTGCGCCCCTGGGCCTTGATCGGCGGCAAGATGTTCGCGCAGTACGTGATTGGTGTGATCCAGGTAGCATTGCTGCTGCTGATTGGTATCGTCGGCTTCGGGGCGCACGCTGGCAACCTGCTCGGCCTGGTGCTGCTCACCCTGGCAGTGCCGTTCGCCGCAACGGGGCTGGCAATGCTGCTGGTCAGCCTGGTTCGCAGCCGCCGCCAGCTAGCTTCCGTCTCCACCCTAGTCGTCCTCGGCTCCTCCGCGCTGGGCGGAGCCTGGTTCCCCCTCTGGCTGCTACCCAACTGGATGCAGGGGGTTAGCCGCGTGACCCTGACAAGCTGGGCGATGGAGGGCTTCAACAAGATCATGATCTTCGGCAAGGGGGTGGGTGACATCCTGCCCAACCTGGCAGTGCTGATCGTTTACGGCCTGGTCTGCTATTTGATCGCCACCCGCCTGTTCCGCGCTCGCAGCGAAGAAGTAGCCGCTTAGGCAGTATGGGTAGGTAGTAGGGAAGGGCAGATCAGCCGGTCTGCCCTCTCTGTGCGTCGTCCTCACACCGCGTGGTCTGCCCACCAGTAGCGTTCGGCTGCCCCAGAACCGCCCGCGACGGTGCCAGCGTAGGCAGCAACGGCCTGACGCATGGCTGCTTCGCCACCAAAGAGGATGCCTAGCTGCGAGGTGTACTGGGCGATGCTGTCGCTCTTGCGGCTCAGGCTGCCACCGATCTCCACCAGTTGCGCTTGGAGCGAGAGGTCGAGGGTGGTCTGCCGCCGCGCCATCGCCCCAGCAACCCCAGCATAGGGGAAATCCTCGTAGAAGGCTACGCGCCGCTGACCGACCAGGCTGCGACCTGCAAGGTGAGCTAGCTGGTGATCTACGTGGAAGCCGAGGGCAAGCGGACAGTAGAAGGCGGCAGTAGGGAACTCCGCTGCCAACTCGCCTAGCTGATGGGCCAGGGGGATCACCACCTCTGCGTAATCCGCAGCTACCAGGGATCCGAACAGGGCCGCGTCCGAAGCGTATTCGCTGCCCCTGTAGATCGCGTCCAGGTAGTCGAGCCAGCGATGGTCAGCCCCCAGAACGCGCAAGGCACGCTGCTCCTCGGCGTGGCGCACGGCATAGATAGCAGCAGCGTCGTTGCCGCCGTCAGCCTGCCACTGGGCCTCCATCTGGGCGGCAAAGGGGGTGCGTGGCAGGTCGGGCGCAGGCGTACAGCTACACACGGTGACGACCAGTACCCTTTCGCCCGCCGCAACCTGCGCTGCCACCTGGCCGCCGCAGGAGAGCGGCACGTCGTCGAGGTGGGGCGAAAGGTAGATGTGTTGGTAGTCGCTCAACTGCTCCCCAGCCAAAGAACGGCTAGCCAAAGTGGATGTAGCCACCGCTAACTGCGCCAAAAGCGGCTTCCTGCACTGCTTCGGGCAGGGTCGGGTGGGTGTGGATAGTGCCAGCAATCTCGCTAGCCTTCACGCCAAGCTGCACCGCCAGCGCACCTTCGGCGATCAGGTCGCTAGCGTGCGGCCCCATTACCTGCATCCCGATCACTACCCCGCTGCCGGGGTCGGTTACGATCTTGACCAGCCCGCTAGTCTCGCCCATCGTCTGCGCCCGACCCAGGGCGGTGAAGGGGAACTTGCCTACCTTGTAGGGGATACCCTTCTCCTTCGCCTGCGACTCGCTTACGCCAACGCTGGCTATCTCTGGCAGGGTGAAGATGCAGTCGGGGACGGCGTGGTAGTCGGCCTCGCGGCTGTGGCCCACGATGTTGTCAATAGCCACTTCGCCCTCATAACTGGCGACATGGGCTAGCATGATGCCGCCAACCACGTCGCCAATTGCGTACACGCCGGGGATGCTAGTCTCCATACGGCCATTGACCTTGATCGCCCGCCCGCCTGCATCGAGTGCGATGCCGAGGTCGGTCGCGCCCGTGCCAGCCACGTTGGGGGTGCGCCCGCCAGCGATCAGTACCACATCGCTGTCAAACTGGCGCGCCTGGCCCGCCTTGTCGCTGATCAGGGTGCGCAGGCCACCCTCAGCCTCCACGATCTGCTGCACCTTGACCTCGGTGTTGATCTCCACTCCTTGCTGCTTGATCAGCGCACTGAAGCGGCGCACGATCTCCTCGTCGGTCAGGCGCAAAATACGGGGTAGCACCTCCAGCACCGTTACCTTCGTGCCGAGGGCGGAGAAGATCGAGGCGAACTCCATGCCAATGTAGCCGCCACCAATGATCGTCATCCTGCGTGGCAATTCTTCGAGGCTAACCGCGTCGTCGCTGTTCAGCACCCCAGGTAGGTCGGCACCAGGGATTGGGATGTTGCTGATCGAGGAGCCGGTAGCAAGGATGATCTTCTTGGCGGTGTACTCCTGCACCCCCTCCGCCGTCTTGACCGTGATCGTGTTCGGCTTAGTCAGCACGCCGGTGCCACCGATCACTGTCACCTTGCGCGCCTTCATCAGCGCGTAGATGCCGCCCACAAGCTGGTTGACGACGGTATCTTTGCGGCGCATCAGGGTGCCGAAGTCGAAGGCGAGGTTGCCAGTAATCCCGTAGTCAGCGGCATTGTGCTGCATGGTTTGGTAGAGTTCAGCCCCCTTCGCCATCGTCTTGCTGGGGATGCAGCCCCAGTTGAGGCAGACCCCACCCAGCCGCTCCTTCTCGATGATCGCCACGCGCATCCCCTTGTGGAGCGCGGCGTAGAGGGCGGCCACGTAGCCGCCCGGCCCGCCGCCGAGGATGAGCAGGTCGAAGTCGGTCTCGTTCGTGTTGTTGTCAGGCATCGTTGCCATGACTCCTTTCTAATATACTTCCTTCAACTTTGCTTTGATTCGCGCTGTAGCTTCCTCTACCGCCCATGCCATCATCACCGAAGCTGGTTGGAACTTAGCAGGCTCAGGAGTCATCGCTACAGGGCTAGCAGCTACACCCAGCGCAGCCAGAGCTTGCTCGTAATTCAGAGCAGCTTTACTCTTGTTGCCTATTGCTTTGTAAGTGTCACCGAGTCCCTCAAGCACTGTATAGGTGAAGCCGTAGCGGTTGCCCAGCTTACTATAATAAGCTAGTGCCTCGTCATACCGCCCATGCTTCAGATCCAACTCGGCTATCTTCTCGTAACAGAAGGTTGTAAACATCCGAGAGCTTAGGTCAGGGTTAGAAGGCAAAGGGCCGCCGGACACACTCTCGGCCATTTTCAAGATAGCACGGAAGTCCGCCAGCGCACAAACATCATCGTTGAGATGCAACAAGCAGTTGTTAGCGCGCTGCAATCTATAAAGACTTAGATAGTAATCACCTTCCTCCAACTGAATTGCAACGTCAAACTCGGCGTTTGCTTCCTTGTACTTCTCGCGCTTCTCTAGTTCTCGTGCCTTCAGGAAGTGAGGTTCGGCAGCTTTGCTGGGTTGGGGTATCATCAGGCCTGATCGCTCAGAAGCAACGTAGTATCCAGCTATAGCAAGTGTAAAAAGTAGACCAGCAAACACTACAAGATTAAAGCTCTTTTTCGTCACACTCCTCCTTTCACTCGACAAACCCGGTGTAGAAGGTTAAACTGCACGTCATACCCTCTTGTTCCTACCTCAACAGCGTCCAATCATCCGTTGCGTACTTCTCACGCCGCAGCCGCTCGGCGGTCGCCTGCTCGTCGCTGGATAGCTGGCCGTCGGCTAGCTGCACGCCCATCACCTCGCTGAAGGCGGAGCGTAGGGTTGCTACCATTGTCGCATAATCGGGCGGCTCTGGCAAGCCCATCGCCTCGGCCACGCTGGTAATGCGCTGGCGCAGGTTTGCCGCCACCACCTCGTCCGCCAGCCCTCCGTAGTTGAGGACGCTGACCAGCAGAGGCAGGTCTACCGCCAGCAGGATGCTGCCCTGCTGCAAGAGTGCGCCACGCCTTCGCGCCTGGGCCGAGCCGATCAGCTTGCGCCCACCCACGCTCAACTCGTAATCCGCTGGTTGCTC
>Ga0123336_10001358_pt1 | contig 22601 bp, 16 predicted proteins | sample SSSSmetaG_FD_96466 | JGI IMG/M metagenome (GOLD analysis project Ga0123336, IMG submission 96466) | Glacier valley bacterial and archeal communities from Borup Fiord, Nunavut, Canada, to study Microbial Dark Matter (Phase II) - ​SSSS metaG | ecosystem: Environmental > Aquatic > Freshwater > Ice... | reverse complement strand
TCACCACGACCGCCACGCGCGTCGACGATGAGGACCCCCGTCGCCGACAGCATGCGCATCTCCGGAGCCACCCCCTCGACGCCGCTCAGCTCGAGCCGCAGCGTCGATCCGGGCGCTCCACCGCCGAGCTGAAAGCGCAGCCAGTCTTCGTCGCGTTTCTTGCCGTAGTAGCCGGTGGCGTCGCCGCCGGCCACATTGGTGGCATGGGCGACGTCGTCGTTGGGCTCGCGCTCTTCGCCCGCCGACGCCGGCGCAGTGACCACCGTCAGGGAGTAAGGCTGGGTGCCGGCCTTGGCGGTGATCGAGCGAACTTTGACGTAGTAGGTGCGGCCTGGCTCGACCACCAGGTTGGGAATGACCTCGCCCTTGCCCTCGGCGTTGTCGTTGGCTGCCCACAGCCGCTTGCCATCTCCGTCGAGAATCTCGAGGCCGAGATCTAGTCCGGGGACTCCCTCGAGCTCGATGCGCGCCACCCGAAAGGAGACACCGGCGTCGGTGCGGGCGCCGTCCCCGACGTCAACGAAGGAGTAATAGTCTTCGTCACCGACGGGGCGGGCTTCCTTGCGGCTCTTGGACGGCGTCGCCGCCAACGGCTCGCGGATGGTGCCGCGGATGCCTTTGCCGGCCTCCATCGGCTGCGCGTGCGCCAGATCGTCGTCGGGCTCTTGCTCGTCGATGAGCGGCAACGTGGGCTGTGGCCTGGGCTTGTCCGGCACGCGGGGATCGATGACCACCACCGACGGACCCATGTCGCCGCGACGGCTGATCGGCTTACGGCGATCGCCGCAACCAGCAGCGACCACACACAAGATCAAGACCCCAACGCGCATCACTCAGCCAGCTTTGCCCATGGTGGCCAGGAATTCCCCCTCGCACACCACCTGGCCGTCGACCTTGGCCTCGCCGCGCATCTTCCAGATGGCGCCGCCCTTGCGCAGCGGCACCACCTCCAGGCGCAGTTGATCACCTGGCACGACCATCTTGCGGAACTTGACCTTGTCGAGCGCCATGAAATAGACCGGCCGCGGCGCGGCTCCAGCAGCGACCTGGGTCAGCGCCAGCACCGCACCCGCCTGCGCCATGGCCTCGACGATCAACACACCAGGCATGACGGGCCGCCCGGGAAAATGTCCCGGGAAAAACGGCTCGTTGGCAGACACGTTCTTGAGCGCGACGACATGGTCGCCGTCCAGCTCCACCACCCGGTCAAGGAGCAGGAACGGGTAGCGGTGCGGCAGGATCTTCTCGATGGCAGTGACGTCGAGGGGCAGCGACAAGCCCCCCTCGGGGGTCGTCACTTGCCCTTGCCGCCTGCATTGTAGGTGCGGATGACTTCGTTGGTGATGTCGAGGCTGAGCTGGCCCCAGACCACCGAGGTGTTCTTCTCGAAGACGAGCGCGAACTTCTCACGCTCGGCGATGGTGGCGACGACGGCCTGCAGCTTCTGGAAGATGCCGGCAGTGGCCTGCTGCTCCTTGTCGGAGAGGTCCTTCTGCAGACGGGCATAGATGTTCTGCAGCTCGAGGAAGCGCTCTTGCAGCTTCTTCTGCTCGGCGGCGGCGGCCTCGGGCTTCATCATCGGCAGCTTCTTGTCGATCTCTTCCTTCAGCTTCTTGAGATCTTCCTGCTTGTCGTTGAGCTCCTTCTGCTTGCGCTCGAAGTCGCTCTTCAGCTTGGCCTTGGCCTTTTTGCCGTCGTCGGTCTCTTCCAGCGCGCGCTGGAGGTCGACGTAGGCGAACTTTTCGGCGAAAGCCAGCGACGGTGCCAGGCTCAGAAGGGAGAAGGCCAGAATCTGCATCTGCGAACGCGCCATGTGAGCTTGTCTCCGGTGGTCTGTAAAAGTCAGGTTGCGATACAACGACTAGAAGAAATTGCCAATCGTGAACTGGAACACGATGGGATCCTCACCAGGCTGACGGTTGAGGGGAATACCCCATTCAAACCGTAGGGGACCAATGGGCGAGACCCAGCGGAACCCAAAGCCGACCGCGTACCTCAGATTTGTGAACGTCGGGTAAGGCGTGCACGGGTACTGCACCTCCCGGGTGTCGGAGGCGGAGAACGGCGAGGTGCAGTATTTGGCCGTCTCGGTGTTGTACGCGTTGCCAGCGTCGAAGAAGATGACGCCCTTGATCTGCACCGCAGCAAAGATCGGGAACTCGATCTCCATGTTCAAGATCAGCTGCAAGTTGCCGCCGATGTTGAACTCGGAGAGAGGCGAGTTCGGATCCGCCTGGCCGGGGACCTTGACCCTCGGCCCGAGCGCAAACAGGTTGAAGCCACGGATCGTATTCACGCCGCCAAGGAAATAGCGCTCGTAGATGGGCACACCCTGCGACGAGCGGCTGAAGATGTAGCCGGCCTCGATGTTGGTGCGGAAGATGAACGGGCCCCAGATCGGCTGGTAAAAGCGCAAGAAGCCGGCGGCGCGCAAGAAGACAGACTCCGACGCGATGATCGGGTCGGCGAACTCCAGCGACAACGAGTGGAACATACCCTTCTTCGGGAACTGGCGGTCGTCACGCGAGTCGTAGTTGATGGCCAGCTTGATCGACGACGTCCAGCCGGAGCGGAACAGGTTGGAGATGGTGCCAGGTGCCAACTGCGCCGCCGCGCCGAAGCCGCCGAAGTTGATGCCAGCCTGGTTCTGTTTGACCTGCACGTTCTCCAGCTTGTACGTGCCGAAGACGCGCACATGATCGCCGAAGAGATAGCCCCACGTCAGATCGCCGCCGCGTGAAGTCCGGTTGAACGACGGATAGAACAGCAGCGAGTTGTAGGCCGAAAACGCAAACGTCAGCTTGGTGTCGAGGAAATACGGGTCCACATAGCGAACCGAAAATAACTGCCGAAGGCTCGAGATCTGCGCTTGCAGCTGCAGCGACGTCCCATGGCCAAAGAGGTTGTTCTGCGCCACCTGCGCCTGGCCGATGAAGTTCTCCACCGACGAGAAGCCAGCGCCGATCTGGAACGTTCCCGTCGCGCGCTCGGTGACTTCGAAGCTGACGTCGATCTTGTCGGGGTTGCCTTCTTGCGCCTTTTGCGACTGCTCGACGCGCTCGAAAAAGCCGAGTGCCTGCACGAGGCGCTTACTGCGGTCGAGCTGCGTCTGGTTGTAGAGGTCGCCTTCGTAGATGCGCAGCTCGCGACGGATGACCTTGTCGCGCGTCTTGGTGTTACCCATGACCTTGATCTTGCCGAAGTAGACGAGGTTGCCTTTTTGCACGTCGAAGGTGATGTCGACGATGCGCTTGTCGCCGTCGATGGCGGTGAGCGGCTGGATGTTGACGTAGGCGTAGCCGGCATCTTTGTAGATGTCGTTCAGCTTCTGGATGTCCTGCCCGAGGCGGGTGCGGCTGAAGCTGTCGCCGTTCTTGACCTGCATGATCTTGAACATCTGATCTCGACTGCGGAGCATCTCGCCCTTGAAGTCGATCTTGCCGATATGGAACGGCTGCCCTTCGTCGATGGGGATGGTGATGTAGAGGTATTGCTTGTCGCCGGACAGCTCGAGGACGGGCTTGCCGAGCTTGACGTTGATGTAGCCCTTGTCGAAGTAAAAGGCCTGTAACAAGAGCAAGTCGCGCTCGAAGGCTTCCTCGCGATACGTGCCCGACGACGTGATGAACGACAGCCAGCCGCCCTCCGACGTCCCGATGGCCGACTTCAGATCGGCGTCGGAGACGGCCTTGTTACCGAGAAAGCGGATCTGCCGGACCTCGACCTTGGCGTGCTCGTCGCAGATGAAGTACACGTCGACGTGGCTCTGGTCCTTGCGCTTGATCTCGTAGGTGACGTCGGCCAGATAAAAGCCTTTGTCGACGTAGACCTCGCGGACTTTCTCGACGTTCCGTTTGACCTTGGCGAGATCGATGATGGTGTCTTTTTTGAGGTCGAGGACCTCGTTGATCTTGTCGAGCCCGACCTCACGGTTGCCGGCGATGTAGATCTTGCGGATGGTCGGCTTCTCACGCACGACGAAGGTCAGCGACACCTTGGTGCCGACCTCTTCCATCTCGATCTGGACGTCCTCGAAATAGCCCATCTTCCAGACGGCACGAATGTCGTCGCGGAGCTTATCGGAGTTGAGCTTGTCGCCGGCCTGGGTCGAGAGGTTCAGCCGGATGGCGTCGTCCTCGGCTTGCTTGTTGCCGCGGAACTTCACCGACGAGACCACGAGGCCATCGCCCTCGACCTCGCCTGGCGTACGCTGGGCGCGCGCGGGCGTGACCGACAGGCCACACAACGTGGCCACAGCGACGAGCCCGAGGACCGCGGAGCGAAGCCTAACCGGCATGCGCCTCCGGCGTGGCGGGTGCTTGCGGGCGATCGACGAGCACGCCGTCGACCATGCTGAGACAGCGCGGCATGCGCGCGGCCAGAGCCTGATTGTGCGTCACCACCAGCATGGTGGTGCCGTTCTCGTGGTTGAGATCGACCATCAGCTGATGGATCTCTTCGCCGGTGTGTAGGTCGAGGTTGCCGGTCGGCTCGTCTGCGAGCAGCAGGCGGGGCTTGCCGACGAGAGCGCGCGCCAGGGCCACGCGCTGTTGCTCGCCGCCCGACAGCTCGCCCGGACGGTGCCCAAGACGGTGGTCGAGGCCAACCCGCCCGAGAAGTGCCTTCGCCTCGGCGTTGGCTTGTGGACGCGGTGTGCCCGAGATGTAGAGCGGCATGGCGCAGTTTTCGACCGCGGTGAAATCGGGCAACAGATGATGGAATTGGAAAACGAAACCGATGGTTCGGTTGCGAAACTGTGCCAGCTGCGCGGAGCTGAGGTGGGCCAAGTCTTGGTCGTCAAAGGATATTTTTCCAGAGGTCGGTCGGTCGAGCGTGCCAAGAACGTGGAGCAGCGTCGATTTTCCTGCTCCGGACGCACCAACCACGGCCACCATCTCCCCGGGTTGTAGGTGCAGATCAATCCCGCGTAGCACCGAGATCGTCCGCCCTCCGAGGAGATAGCTCTTGTGGAGCGCGACCATGTCGACGCGGGCACCGGCCATTGGAAGCGACGCACCATACTTTTCCGTACCCAGGGTGTCAACGAGACTCCCAAGGGCGTCGCGAGGTTGCCCCAGCTCACTTGCGGTTTTGGAAGCGTCAGGGGTGGGGAAAGGCGAGAAACCAGAGCAGTCCGGCGACGACGACTGCGAACGCCACCCACCCCACCTGGTCGCGGGTGGACATCCGTGCAGGCACCGGCATCGAAACCCGCGCAGGTCTGGCCGGCATGGGCACGGAGGGCTCCCAGGCCGCCACTCCGCTGGCCGAGAAGATCGTATCGGCCGGTAAGTGCACCACGGGCGGATCTACGTCGGGGTGTAGCGACTCCCGAATGATGACTGGGCCGAAGAAGGCGGCAGTCACCGTCGCCCAGCTGGTGGCGATGGTGGCAACGGTACCCGGTGCGCCGGTCGCCGTGTCGAGCGCAGTGGTCAGCTCACGAATCTGATCGGCGTGGAGCGCGGCCCGCGCAAAGGTCTCGTCGAGCCGCTTTTCCCAATCTCGCAGTGCGTCGGGGCTGCCGACGAAGCTGCCGAGCGCCGCCGCCACCCGCGCCTCGTTTTCGGTCAGCTTGTCGCCGGAGAGCCCACGGACCAGGCGCTGCAGCGACAGCTCCTGGCGGCTCGGGTCGATGTCGGGATCTTCGATCTTGCCGATTGCCGTCCGCCCGTCGACGAGAACCGTGCCATCCGGCGTCCAGATCTGCAGTGCCGGGGTCTGGCCGAGGAACCATTGCTGGCGAAAGTCGTAGTGGACGTAGGGCAGGTTCTTGGGCTCGTCGCTGAACGCGACCCAGCGGACGGTTTTGGCCAACGCCGTCAGCCGCGGTAGCGATGTGGCGTCGAGCTGGGTCTCGGGCCAGATGGCTGGGTCGAGCGCGCCTTTCGGCACCAGATACATCCCGTAGATGAAGAGGTCGGTCCAGCCGGCGAACGGCCCGCGCTCGAGGATGCAGCGGTGCTCGTCGAGCATGTAGCAGGACAAGACGCCTGGGAGGCAGAGGCGTGGGGCCAGATCTTGTCTCATCGATGCGCCAGGTACCAGAGTGCACCAGCGACGGTAAGAATCACCGCCAGCCAGATGCGGCCACGATGCTCTGACGGCTCTTTGGGCAGTCGGATCTGGAACGGTTGCGGCAGGGTCGGCGTCCAGTCGGCCACGCCGTCCACGGTAAAATATGTCTCGCGGGGCAGCTCGATGCGTTGGCCAGCACCAAGAACGATTTCGATCGGCATCAGCGTGCCAGCTTGGATCGGCGCCCAGCTGGTGACAACCGTGCCGCTTTTGTCGACCGGATGCAGCGCAGCGATGACGGCGTCGATGTCGGCGGCGTGGGCTTCGGCCCGCGTGAAGATCTCGGCCAGCCAGGCCTCCCAGGCGTCGAGGCGCGGGCCGCCGTCGGCGGTGGCCCAGCTGAGGGTATCGGCGAGCACCACGTCGGCTTCGCTGACCTCTCCCCTCGTGAACGCGCGTAGCAGTCGGTCGAAATTGACCGGTTGCTCATCGTCGACTGGCTCCTCGTCGGTCACGGGTCGCAGTCGAGGTTGGGGCTTGGGCGGAGCCCGCTCGACCTCGTCGAGACTGCCGCCAAACTCGAGCCGCAAATCACCTTGCTGCACGACCAGGTTCCCGCCCCCCGACCCCCGGTGCCAGCCAATGGTGATGACCCGCGCACCAAGGCCGGCCAGCGCCACCGCTTCGTGTGCTGGCACCACCACGACCGGCGTCGACAGCGCCGCCTGCCGTACCCGGCCCCAGCGCCCCGCGCCGAGCTTGTCCTCCGGGCATGGCGGTCGCTTGGCGCCGGCGGGGATGGTCCGTTTGTCGACGAGCCAGATCTCTTTTTTCCACTCGACGATCTCGCCGGGATAATCCGTCCACCCCACCGAAGCGCCATGCAGCACCTGCCGGTCGCCGACCCAGAGAGCCCCGGGTCGCCACAGCCTCGGCGGCATCGCGCTCAAACTCTGAGCCCCTCCACCGGCCTCAGCTGGGCAGCACGGAAGGCTGGGTAGAGCGTCGCGAGGGTGGCTATCAGCACTGTCGAGCCGAACACGGCGGCGACCTCCAGCGCATTGAGCTGCACCGGCAGCTGGGTAATGTAATAGACCTCGGAGTCGAGCTTGAAACCGATGTGCTCGAGCGCGCTGCAGATGGCCGCGCCGAGGCCGACTCCGGCGGACGAGCCGACCAGGCCCAGAAAGCAGCCGAGGATCAAAAAGATGGTCAAGATGCCGCCGTCGGCCGCGCCCAGCGATTTCAAGATGGCGATCTCTTTGCCTTTTTCGGTGACGAGCATGATGCCGTTGGCGACGATGGAGAACGCCGCCACGAGGCAGATGAAGCCGAGGATGATGAACATCAAGATCTTCTCCAACTTCAAGGCCGAGAAGAGGCTGCGGTTCAGCTCTTTCCAGTCCTGCACTTCGTAGCCGTCCTTGGCTGGCAGCATGCCCTGGATGATCTTGTCGACGATCTCGGTGTGCAAGGGGTCCTTCACCTTGAGCTCGATGCCGGTGACCTCGTCGGGCTGGTTGAGGAACTTCTGCGCGGCCGGGATGTCGACGTAGACATACTTGGAGTCGTACTCATACATGCCGGAAAAGAAGATGCCAGCGACGCGAAACGGCTTCGACTTGGGGATGGGTCCCGAGGGCCCGACGCCGCCAAACGGCGAGATGAGACTGACCTCGTCGCCGAGATAGAGGTGCAGCTCGCGTGATAGCTCGCGGCCGACGATGACCCCGGGCAGGATGCGCGGCGGCGGCACCGGCTTGCCCTCTTTTTCGTCGTCGAGCTCGTCGACGATGCGCGGGCGGCGCTCGGCGAGCTTGTCGGGATGGATGAGGTAGTCGAGGCTGCCGACGTCCATGTTCTTGCCGAGGTCGGCCACGTCTTTGACCATGATGGGGTCGATGCCCTTCATCACCACGCCGGACAGGTTCGACGACGAGGCGATCATGACCTCGTTGGTGAGGAAGGGGGCGGCGCCGGTGACGCCGGGCAAGGCGCGCAGTTTTTCGCGCATGGCGTTGTAGTCGGTGAAGCTGCCGTCGGGGCGCTGGACGACGATGTGCGCGTTGGTGCCGAGGATCTTGCCGCGCAGATCACTCTCGAAGCCGGACATGATCGAGATGGCAACGACCAGCGCCACGGAGCCGAGATACAAGCCGAACGCCGAGATGGCGGCGAACAGCGTGAGCCACTGCAGGAAGATCAGAAAACTGCCGATGAGAAACGCGGCCCCGAGGCACACCAGGCCCGTGATGTTCACGGCCGGCAGGACCATGGGCCGGATACTGTCGAGCTCGTCGACGTGTTGCAGCGACCACTTGAGCATCAAACAGGCGATCCAGCCGGCCAGGAAGACCACCGTCACCCAATGGCTCTTCCAGGTGCGCGGCTTTGGCGGCCGCAGATACCGCAACGCGATCACCCACTCAAACACGGCTAGCTCTCGTCGGGGCGCATCTGGGGGAAGAAGAGCACGTCGCGGATGGAGGCTTGGTTGGTCAGGATCATGACCAGGCGATCGATGCCGATGCCCTCGCCTGCCGTCGGCGGCATGCCGTGCTCCAGCGCGCGACAGAAGTCTTCGTCGTAGTCCATGGCCTCGAGATCGCCGGCGCCTTTTTGCGTGACCTGCGCCTCGAAACGGGCCCGCTGGTCGACGGGATCGTTGAGCTCGGAGAATGCGTTGGCCAGCTCTTTGCCGACGCAGAAGAGCTCGAATCTGTCGACGAAGCGCGGATCGGCATCGTTGCGGCGCGACAGCGGGGAGACCTCGAACGGAAACTGGGTGACGTAGGTCGGCTGGACGAGCGTCGACTCGACCAAGCGCTCGAACGCGTCGACCAGCGCCTTGCCGGAGCGCTCAGCCTCGGGGAGATCAGGGTTTTTCTCGAGCACGGCATCGAGCATGGTCACCCGACGGAACGGCGCCTTGAACGAGACGGCTTGGCCCTGGTACTCGATCTCAGTCGTCCCGCACACATCCGTGGCCAGCTTTTCGAAGAGCTGCTCGGTCAGCACCATGAGCTCTTCGTACGTCGCGTACGCCTCGTAGAACTCGATCGAGGTGAACTCCGGGTTGTGAAACCGATCCATGCCCTCGTTGCGGAAGATGCGGCCGATCTCGTATACCCGATCGATGCCACCGACGACGAGCCGCTTCAGGTCGAGCTCGGTGGCGATGCGCAAAAACAGATTCACGTCGAGCGCGTTGTGGTGCGTCTTGAAAGGCCGGGCTGCGGCGCCGCCGTTGGTGGAGAGCAGCATGCGCGTCTCGCACTCGACATAGCCGCGCGCGTCGAAGAAGGCCCGGATGCCGGAGATGATCTTGGCCCGCTTGCGGAAGACGTTTTCGATCTTCTGCGGATGCTGGAGGAAGTCGACATAGCGCTGCCGATAGAGCAGGCCCACGTCGGTGACGTCGTGGCCTTCTTGCAAGACCTTGCCCGACAACGGGCGGATGGTCTTGGTCAAAAGACGCAGCTCTTCGACCTTGAGCGCGCGCTTGTCCTTCCGCGTACGGAAGAGTGCGCCCGAGACGCCGACGAAGTCGCCGAGGTCGAGGGACTTGGCCACTTCGAAGGCGGCGGCGTTGTCGATCTTGACGTAGAGCTGCAGCATCTCGCCGCGATCACCACGCAAGAACAGAAAGCGCGCCTTACCCATCTCGTTGACCTGAATGAGGCGGCCAGCGACGGCAAAGCGGGTCGCCTCGGCCGGAATTTCCGGCTCGACCGGCAGGCCGGCGATCTCGGTCGGCAGATCGAAGATCTGATGCGTCGGCCGAAAGTCATTGGCGTAAGGATTGACGCCCTTCTGGCGCAGATCATCGACCGCTTGCTTGCGGGCGCGCATCTGGCCTTCGAGGTCGGAGGTTTCGGCAGCAGGATCGTGTGGGGTGCTCACGGACAGGCCTCGCTTTACAGATCGGGATCGGGCAGGCGGGCGAGGTTGGCAAGCTCGCTCTCGTCTTGGCCACGGATGAGATATTCGTGGATGAACTGGTCCAAATCACCGTCGAGAACCGCGTCGACGTTGCCGACCTTGAGGCCGGTGCGGTGGTCGTTGACCTGCCGGTAGGGGGCAAGGACATACGAGCGGATCTGCGACCCCCACTCGATGGCTTTTTTCTGGGCGTGCACGTCGCCCATCTTGGCCAGTTTCTCGGCTTCTTGCTTCTCGTAGAGCTTGGCGCGCAGCATCTTCATGGCCGAGCTGCGGTTCTTGTGCTGGCTGCGCTCGGACTGGCAGCCGACGACGATGCCGGTCGGGATGTGGATCATGCGGACGGCCGAGTCGGTCTTGTTGACGTGCTGGCCGCCGGCGCCGCCCGAGCGGAAGGTCTGCACTTCGACGTCCTCGTCGCGGATCTCGATCTCGATGGTTTCGTCGAGATCGGGATAGACGAACACCGCGGCGAACGCCGTTTGCCGTCGAGCATTGGCGTCGAAGGGCGAGATGCGCACCAGGCGATGCACGCCGTTTTCGGAGCGCAGAAAGCCGAACGCCCACTCACCCTCGACGGTGAAGCTGGCGCTTTTGATGCCGGCGGCGTCGCCCGGCTGGTGATCGAGCATCTCGGTGTGGAAGCCCTTGCGCTCACACCAGCGCAGGAACATGCGCAGCAGCATCTCCGCCCAGTCCTGTGCGTCGGTGCCGCCAGCGCCGGCGTTGATGGAGATGAGCGCATTCTGGCGATCGTTCTCGCCGGACAGCATGCGGGCAAACTCCAGCTTCGAGACGGCCGCCTCGACACTCTGCGACGTGGAGTCCGCCTCTTTGAGCGAATCCTCGTCCCCGGCTTCTTCGCCAAGCTCCAGCAACACTTGGGCATCGTCGAGCGCGCGGCGCTGCTTCTGCCAGGTTTCCGCAGTACCGCGCTTTTGCGCCTGCTCTTTGAGCAGGGTCTGGGCGCGCTCGCGATCGGTCCAAAAATCGGGCGCGGCGGCGAGCTCGTCGATCGCCTGCGCTCTTTTCAGTGCGCCGTCGACGTCAAAGATGCCCCCGGAGCGCATCCAATTTGCCTCCGAGGGAGCTGATACGGTCTTTGATGGGCTTGAGATCCATGACCGGGCGGTTCTAGCATCGTTCTTCCGAGAGCGCGAGGCTTTGCCTCGCAGCGGAGTGGAAGGTTTGGAACCCTCAGGGTTCCAACGACATCAATTGACGACGCGCTTTAGGCTGGCGATGGTGCCGGGCTTGAATTCGATCGGGTAGTGGCCCGAGAAGCAGGCGTCGCAGTAGTTGGCGCCTGGCAACGCCTTGGTGGGCGTGGGAACGGCGGCTGCGGCGGAGACAGCGGCCATCATGCCGTCGCGGCTGAGATACCCGAGCGAGTCGCAGGTGATGTAGCGGGCGATTTCTTCCGGCGAGTGGGATGAGGCGATGAGCTCGGACCGGGTCGGCGTATCGATGCCGTAATAACAAGGGTGTGTCGTCGGTGGCGACGAGATCCGGACGTGGACTTCCTTGGCGCCAGCATTGCGGATCATCTTGACGATCTTGCGCGAAGTGGTGCCGCGGACGATCGAATCGTCGACGACCACCACGCGTTTGCCGTGGAGCACCTCGCGGATGGCGTTGAGCTTGAGCTTGACGCCGAAGTGTCGGATCGATTGCTGGGGTTCGATGAAGGTGCGGCCGACATAGTGCGAGCGGATGAGGCCCTGATCGTAGGGGATGTTGCTCTCGCGGGCGTAGCCGATGGCGGCGGCGCTGCCCGAGTCGGGGACGCCGATGACCACGTCGGCGTCGACGGGGTGCTCTTTGGCCAGCGCATGGCCCAGCGACTCGCGCACGCGATAGACGGAGCGGCCGTCGATGATGGAGTCGGGGCGGGCGAAATAGACATGCTCGAAGACGCAGAAGCGCTTCTGCTCCTCGGCCCAAGGCTTGAACGAGCGCAGGCCTTTGTCGTCGACGACGACCACCTCGCCCGGCTCGACCTCGCGGATGAACTCGGCCTCCAGCAGATCGAAGGCACAACTCTCCGATGCAAAGATGAAGGCGTCGCGCAGACGGCCGAGGAGCAGCGGGCGAAAGCCGCGCGGATCGCGCACAGCGACGAGCTTTTCCTCCGACAGAAAACACAGCGAGTACGCGCCTTCCACCTGGCGGAGGGCGTTGACGATGCGGGTCTCGATGTCCGGCTCGCGACCGCGCGCGAGGAGGTGCACGATGACCTCGGAGTCGGAGCTCGACTGGAAGATCGAGCCGTCCAGCTCGAGTCGGCGACGGAGATCGGGCGCATTGACCAGGTTGCCATTGTGGGCGACGGCGACCGAGCCGTGCGCATACTCGACGGCAAAGGGCTGCGCGTTGCGCAAGTACGACCCGCCCGACGTGGAGTAGCGGACGTGGCCGATGGCCAGGTGGCCGGGAAGCTTCTGCATCTCGTCGCGGTTGAAGGCATCGCCGACGAGACCCATCTGGCGGGACATCTGGAACTTGTTGCCATCGGAGGTGACGATGCCCGCCGATTCCTGGCCGCGATGCTGGAGCGCATGCAGGCCGAGGTAGGTGATGTTGGCTGCCTCAGGATGGCCGTACACGCCGACGATGCCGCACATGGGCGGGACTTTAGCACGGGCGCTTGTGGCTAACCCTGTGGACCGGATTGTGGATTGCCCGAAGTTGCGACAACGACTGTGGACAACTGGTGGACAACGATACCTGACCAGTCATATTTGTTTTTTATATCAATAGGTTACGTTGATTTCGCGTTCCCACAGGTTGGATTTTGGAGGGTGTCTCGGATGAGGACGATCGACCAAAGTCAAGTGAACAATCGGAGGGCATTGCCGCCAAAGATCGCTTCCTTGGCAGTGGCGGACAGGGCCTGCGCACCAAGCCAGCGCAGCTCGCGATCCCAGTCGTAAGGCAAGTTCGGGAAATCGGTGCCGTAGAGAAAGCGGGTCGGATGGCGCTCGATGCGACGGAGAAGCTCGGCAGGCTCGACGGCATCGGCGCCCATCGACGCCGCGGTGAGCTCCGGCGCCGACGGTGGCGGTGGCTCGCCGTCGAAGCAGCCGGCCAGGGCCATGGTGGTGTCGAGATAGAGATGCTCGAACGCGTCCAGAAGATCGAGATGCGCCAGGATCTCGTCGGCGCCGAGGTGTGGGATGCAGAGACGCAGGTCCGGATGACGCTCGAGGACGCGACGGGTGGCGGCGACGCTGCAGAGCTGTTTGGGATCCATGCCGTAGCCACTCGACGACGGTGCCCGACCGGAGTGCACCACCATGGGGACGTTGGCAGCGACGGCGCGACGAAAGATCGGCGTGAGCCTGGCGTCGTCGATGGCCATGGCCTGCACATGGCAGTGCAGCTTGAAACCACGCAGGCCGAGCGCGAGCGCCTCGTCGACGACGGCCTCGGCGTCGGGCTCGCCGGGCAAGACCGTCCCGAGCGGGATGATCTCCGCGTAGCGACGGCCGAGCTCAGCGGCATAGCGGTTGAGGACGGCGGCCATGCCCGGCTTGTGGCTGTAGACCAGCGACACCAGCTTGTCGACGCCGTGCGACCGTAAAAAGGCCACGGCCTCGTCGGAGTGAAGCCGATATTGGATCTCCCAGGCGTGGGTGTCGAACCAGCGCCATAGCGCCTCGAAGACCCGTGGTGGGAACAGATGGACGTGCGCGTCGACGAGCATGCCGGGCCAGTATGGCAGTTGGAGTATCATCACGCGTGCCGTTTTATTTCGCCTTTGTGGACGGAGCGCTCGGCTACGACTGCGTGCGCTGTGGCTCGCGCTGCTGTCACGGCCTCGGCTTTGCGATGCCGGGACCGTCGCTGATGCCGCTTCTGGAGCGCGTGCCGGGTGTGGCCGCGCTGGTGCAACTGCGTGCGCGTGGCGCGTTTGCGGTGACCTCGGCCGACGGGTGCTGGGCGCTCGCCGACGACGGGCGCTGTGGCATCGAAGTGGCTGGCGTACGCGACGACAAGCCTCTCGTGTGCCGGCTGTTTCCGCTGCGGGCGCGTCGCGTCGGCGGGACCATGGTGGTCGATCTGCAGCTCGGGGCGTGTCCGTTGCAGCCGGCCGAAGAGCTGGTGGCTGGGCCAGGCGTGGCGACGGTGACTCATGCTGGCGCCGCGGTGGATCTGGCTGGGCTCGAGGACGATCTGCTGTTCGAGGACGTGGCGTTGCCGAAGGGCGCCCCCGACGATCTGTGGGAGCGTGAGGCGGCGGAACGGGACCGGGTGGCGTCGATGCTCGACGGCGAGATCCTCGGTGTGCTGGGTGCTTCTTCGTCGGCCGATCTCGTTGCACGCTGGCGGAGGGACCTCGGGATCGGGACGGTCGCGCCCGGCTGGCATGCGGCGCTAGCACGGGCATGGCCGGGCTTGCGGCTCGACGAGCTATTGACGCCGGGCGGCGTGCCCTACCCTCGTCTGGTGCGCAGCTTGCCGTCGCGCGGTGCAGCCGGGCTGGCTCTCATCGAAATGGCGGTGACCCTGCCGTGGGCAGTGGGTCGCGGGCCGCGCCCGTCGCTGCGTGCGGTCTACGAGCTGTGGCGCATGCAGCCGCTCCATCGTGCCCTGTTGCTCGACTGGGATGCGCAGGTGGTGTTGAGCGACCTTCCCACGGCGGCGGTGCCACCGACGGTGATGCCGGCCTGGACTGCACTCCGGGCCGCGGCCGAGAGCGATCCGTTTGGCGAGGCGTTTGCGACAGCCGCACGGGGGCTGGACGGAGCCGCGCGGGCGTTGTTGCTACGTGCTGCCGTCGACGCCCGGCGTTAGGTTCGGAGCACTAGACGAGCGACTCGCGCTCTGCGGCCAATTCGGATATGAATTCCAGCAGTTGCGGGTACGCCAGGATCAGCTCTTGGAACTCTTTTTGGCCGAGAGACAGCATCCAGCACTTGGTGCGGGCGTCGACGTTGGCCATGGCCGCGCGGTGGGAGAGGAGCGACATCTCGCCGCAGAAATCGCCCGGGCCAAGGACCGCATGCGGCGTGGCCACACCGCGCCGCTGCACGACCGCCTCGCCGCACATGAGCAGGAACAGACCCGGCGAGCGCTGTCCCTCGACGACGAGGCGACTGTTGGCGTCGACCTCGAGGAAGCGGAAGCTGGCCACGAGGCGCCGGGCGTCGGCAGTGGAGAAGCGCAGGAAGAGGGTCGAGGTGCGCAGAAAGCGATCCATCATGCGATCGCGGAAGAAGCGCAAGAGGACCTTCAAGACCTCGGGCGACTCGGAGACGACCCGGGCGATGAGTGCGCGCGAGATCTCCAGGGTCTGCGTGTCGGTCTCGGCCTGGACACTGGCCGAGCGCGGAAAGTCGGTGAGGATGGCCAGCTCCCCGACGAAGGCGCCTTCTTCCAGCGTCGCCAGATCGTGGGGCAGCTCGCCGTCGAGGAAGACGCGGACTTTGCCGCGCACGATGACGTGCAGCGAGTCGCCACGCTCACCCTGACGCATGAGGTATTCGCCAGCGGGGAAGTCGCGCACCTCGACCCCTTCGATGAGCTGCTGGAGCTCGTCGGGCTGCAGCGATGAGAACAGGGGGATATGGGGCAGCTCGGGCGGCGCGACCGGGGCTGGCGTGGGCGTCGGCGCGTGCACCGGCCGTGATGGTGGGAGTGGTGCGGCGTCGTCCATCAGCGACGAAAAGTCGAGATCGTCATTGATCGCGGGTGCGGGCGCTTTGGGCGGCGGCGCGACGGGCGGCGCAGCGACGGGAGCCGCGCGCTGAGCTGGCGGCTTGGGTAGCTCGGCAGCGCGACTCGCCTCGCGCACGGCGGCACCGAGCGGATCTTCGTCGTCGAGATCGATGCCCGCCAGCGGGTCGTCAAAGTCATCGATGGAAGGCCGAGGCGCGACTGGCGAAGGCTGCGCGTGTCTGGCTGGATCGGGCAGCTCGGTGAGCTCGATCTCCTCGAGCAGGCTGTCGTCGTCGAGGTCGATCTCGTAGACCGACGCATCGGGCGTGAGACCGCTGCGATCGGGCATCACCCGATACTGATCGCTCTTGTGCGACGGCAGCATCGAGCGCAGCGGCAGCGCCTCCATCGGCTGCTGCGGCTGGGGCGCGGGTGTCCGTGCCGAGTAACCGGTCACGCCGCCCAACGACTGCGCGCGGCCCTCGGGCGCAGCCGGCGAGCGCGGACGCCCAAACTGATCGCGCTCGGGCAGCTCGCCCGGTTCGACGAGATCGAGGCCGCCGAGGCTCATACCGCTGTGCACAGCATGGCCGCTGGCCGGCTGACCCGGCATGGAGACGACCGGCATCCCTGACGAGCTGCTGCGGGCCGGCGTAGGTGCGGCGTTGGCGCGCGCGGTGGTGGGACGGTAGGGGCCACTCGGGTCGAGCTTGATCTCGCCCGAGCTGGTACGCCGATCGCGGACGGCGTACAGGCGGGCCAGCTCCGTCTGCGTCGCTGTGTGGCGGGGATCGACCTGCAAGATGACCTTGCAGACGGCGACCGCCTTCAACAGAAAGCCGCCGCGGGCGTAGCCGTCGACGGCCATGGCCAGTTGCTCGACGGCGGCGTCGTTGCGGTTGCATTTGCGCAAGGCCTCGCCAGCACGCTGGCGCCAGTCGGGCTCGCCCTCGGCCTGGGCGATTTCCATGTAGAGCTCGGCGGCTTTGGCGTACTGGCGCTTTTCGGTCGCCAGGGCTGCCGCATCCTTGAGCTTGCGCAAATCAGCCACGATAGGGCAAAACGCTATCAGCGTTCAGGCGCTGACACCAGCCATGTCCGATATGCCCCCTACTGGAAGCCCGTCTGGCCCCATTGGCCCGCCGTACCCGCTCGATGAGCGCTCGCTGGCACAGGCGACGCGCATCGAAATCACCACCGGCTCCGGGCCAGGCGGCCAGAACCGCAACAAAACGCAGAATGCGGTGCGCCTCATTCACGAGCCGAGCGGCGTGGTGGTGACTGCCACCGAGCGCCGCAGCCTCGAGCAGAATCGGAAAGAGGCCTTTGCGCGCCTGGTCGCCAAGCTGACGATCTTGAACAAGCCGAAGCGCAAGCGTCGCCCGACCAAGCCGTCACGCGGCAGCAAAGAGCGCCGCCTTTCGGCCAAAAAAGCCGACTCGCGCATCAAGGCGGCTCGACGGAAACCGGTGAACGATTGAGCGACGAGCGAATCGATTGAGCGCGAAACGTGGCTGGTCGGGCGTTCTTGTTGGGATTTTGGTCGCTTTCGGAGCCTGCGATCCGACTGCGCCGACCTCGGCGCGGCTGCGTTATCTGACGGCTTGGCCCGTCGGCGGCACTTGGTCTTTCACCGTCGACGATCACGGTCAGAGTGCCACGGTCTTGATCGACGAAAGGCCGCGGCAGCTGGGGTGTGATCGCGCCGGCGTGAAGCTGCGCTGTGAGCTGCGTGGCCTTTTTCCAGGTGGACACACCGTCGAGGTGCGGCTGGCTGGCGCGGTGCTGCGGCGCTCGGTGCTGCTGGGTAAGCCGTGGCCGGCGCGGCCGATCTTGGTCCGGGCGCATACGATCACCGAGGCGAAGATCGCCGCCGAAGCTGGCGCCGACGGTGTGTTGGTGCGGAGCGAGGAGCTCGGCGTCGAGCTGGCCGACCTGGTGACCGCGACGCACAAGGCCGGCGGACGGGTGGTGGTCGAGGGCTCGGCCGATGCGGTGGAGCTGTTTGCCGTCGACGGCGTGCTGGGCGCACTCTCCGACGATCTGAAGTGGCGTTTTCCGAGGCGCGCAGCTTTGCGCTCGATGCCGCGGCGTCGACGGCGTTGGCCGCTGCACCATCGCTGGATAGCTTCAAGACAGCCACCGCGCTCGTCGAGGGTCATGGCGCCGTCAGGGCCGCGTTGGCCACCTTGGCTCCACACGGCGCCATCGTCGACGCGTCGGTGTTTTCGCTGCTCGGCGCGCGCCGTCGCCACGCCGCGCTGCGCACCGACAAGCCGGAGATCGTCTCCAACGAAGACAAGCGCAGCCTGTTTCGGCTCAAGGCCAAGGGCGACGAAGTGCTGCTTCTCATCAACGACAGCGACGAACCCTGGTCGGCGCGCCCGCCAGGTCTCGTGCAACCGCTCGACCTACTCGGCTCCAGTCTCGTCGACGGCGCCATCGCCGTCCGTCCCCACGACGTAGCCGCCATCGTCCCCTCCCCCGTCGTCGACAAGACGCGGTATTAGAATCGGAACCCTCCGACGCTACGCTACGGAATTTAAAATCTCGACAGCGGGATGCCCCAGTTGAAGTGGATGCGGCCTGGCCAGTGGGAGTACCACGGGTTCGTCTTCCACCGCTCTTCGGCCTCGGTCTGCACGAGCGGATAGGCGTACTCGAGGGAGAGCGGCCCGACGGCGGTCAGGATGCGCAAGAAGGACACGCCGATGGAATGGCGGAAATCGGAGCCACTCAGGACCTCGAAGCCGTTGGCGATGGCGCCCATGTCCCAGAAGATGGCGCCCGCCCACTGGCCGATGCCGAGGAACGATTTGGCGATGGGGAATTGCACCTCCACCGTCGACAACAGACGCATGTTGCCGCCTTGCGGGATGACGCGCAGGCCCACGCCACCGAGCGGCGAGACCGTGGTGGGGATGACCTCGCTCTTCAAGAAATCGGTGTCGTAGCCGCGGGTGGCTGTGTCGCCGCCGCCGAAGAAGCGCTCGACGAGCGGCAGCGCCGGTTGGCCGATGGGAAAGCCGTAGTCGAGGCGCAGATTGGCGATGAGCGAAAAGCGACCGCGCCCGATGGTGAACGGCGCGATGCCGATGGCCTGGACCGCGGTGGTGACGAAGTGGGTTCCGCGATCGCTGGAGAAGAAGTTGACGAAGCCGTTGTCGATCCACGACGGGAAGGCGTAGCCGACGGCGCCTTGCAACAGCCAGCCGCGGTCGGCCATGAGCGGGTTGGGGCGGCCATCGGCGCCCGTACGCTTGTCCCAGACGAGGCCCAGGGTGAACTTGGCGATGTGGCTACCGTCGGTGATACTGGATAGATCGCGCGGGCCGGTGGTGCGGTAGATGGCCACTGGGATGTTGGCCTGGTAGTTGTCGTAGCGCAGAAACGTCCGCAGCGTCTGTGTGAGGTTGTAGGTGAGGCCGAGTGACGCGCCGATGCTGTCGACGACGCCGAAGCGATAGGTGACCTCGCGGCGCCAGAAGCCGAAGGCGTCGAACGTCCATTTGGGACCGAAAACGTGCACGTCGGTGTAGCGGATGCGGAAGCCCCACGGCACGGTGGCGGCGTCGGTGGACGGGCCGACGTCGCCGCGCAGCTCGAGCTGCGAGCCGAAGCCGAGCACGTTGGGAAAGATCAACGCCAGCGACGTGTAGACATAGTTCGGCAACAGGTCGGTCGAGATGCCGATGGGCACCACGTCGACACGGACGCGGTTGAGATAGCGCTCTTCGATCCGCACGACGACAGGCAGCGGATTGCGTTTCTTGTCGTCGACGAGCGGCGTGACGTGCACCGCGGTGAAGAGCTGGTGGTGCTGGAGATTTCGCTCGCCGTCCTCGACCTTTTGCGCGTCGTATGGCTGGCCCGCCTTCCAGGGAAGGTCGAGGAGGATCGTGCGGTTGCGGGTGCGGAAGTTGCCGCGGATGAGGATCTCGCCGAAGACCACTTTGGGACCCTCGTCGATGGTGATCTTGAGGACGGCGCGGTCGTGGGCTGCGTTCCAGGTGGCGTCGAACTTCACGTCGACATAGGCATGCGGGGTGCCGCGGTACAGCGCCAGGATGCGCTGCCGATCGGCCAAGAGATGTGCTTGACTCACTGGCTTGTCGTTGGTGCTGCGCATGGCCTTGACGATGTCGGCCTCGTTCTTGTCATGCGCACCGACGAACGTCACCTCGATGTGCTGCACCGTTTCCGAGCGACCTTCGTCGACGTAGAAGCGAACGTACAGGTCTTGGCGATCGGCCATGCTGCCGGCAGCCTCGGCGCCGATGGCCCCGAGCGCGCCAAACGCCGAATAATCGCGCGCCACCTCCACCTTTGCCGTCGCCATTGGAAAGCCGTGGTCATGATAAAACTCGATGAGCCGAGTCTGATCTTGCTGCAGCTGCACCGTCGTGGCGTAGCCGCCTTGGCCGAGGCCGATGGCGCCAAGCCGCGGGAAGATCTTGGTCTCGAGGCCGGCGCGCTCGACCAGCTCCTCCGACGTGAACGACAGCGTCCGCGGCGGCGTCGCCATCACCTCCACGCCGCGCACCTTGAGCTCGCGGCCTTCGACGATACTGAAGGTCACCTGTTCGACCGCGTCGCCGCCCCGCCGTCGCTGATAGTTGACCTGGGCCTCGAAAAAGCCGCGCTGCTGGTAAGCGCGCTGGATGGAGCGCGCGCTCTCCGCCAGCTCGATGTCGTCGTAGGCGCCGTTGGTGAAGATGGTGAGCTGGTCGCGCAGCTCCTTGTCGGAGAAGGAGCGGTTGCCGATGAAGAGGATGTCGACCTTGCGGCGCTCGACGACCTTGAGCGGCAGATCGATGCGGTTGTTGACGCGATCATAGTCGCGGGCAAAGTCGAAGTCGGGCGTGACCCGCGCTGCCGGATAGCCACGCTGGCGGAGCTGCTCCTCGGCGGCGCGGGCGTCTTCTCTGAGGCGCAGCGGCGCAAACCGGCCGCGCCACAGACAGCAATGGTCGAAGTGATCGTAGAGCTCGCCGGCGGTGACGGCGTGGTTTCCCGTCGGACGGGCGACGCCGATGTGGTACCAGGTGCCGCGCTGGATACGCACCTCGACGTCTTTCCAGTCGGGGTGGCCGCTTACCTCATGCGCGTCGAGATGCACCTTGCTGCCGAAAAAGCCGTCACGCTCGAGAAACCGCCGCAACTGCTCGGCCTCCTCGTCGAGAAACGTCTGCAATTGGGCGTCGATGGGCAGCTCGGTGCCAGAGCGGATCTTGAGGTGCGAGGAGATCTCGTCGTCGTAATGGAACGGGACGTTGCCGTGGATGATGACCCGCCGCACCACCTTCACCGGCTCGAGATCGAGATGCAGGACGCCGCCTGCGTCGACCTCCAGCTTGCGAATGCGATAGCCGAGCTGCTTGCCAAGATCGTCGGTGAGCCGCACCAGCGCCGCTTGATCGAACATCAACCCAGGCTGCAGTCCCAAAAAGCGCAAGAGGCGCGGCTTGTCGTCGATGATGTCGCCGCCGAGCTCGATGCCCGTCAGAGCGCGGGACGGGGCCTCGACGTTGGGCACCTCGGGCGGACCGGTCGGCTGCGACGGACCCGCCGAGTCGACCGGCGGAAAGGCCGACGGCGACGCTGCAGGGGGAATGTCAGCTGGCGCCGTCGCTGGCGGTGACGGCGCGGGCGCGGCGGCCGGCTGATGCGGCGGCGGATCGGCGGCGCGCCCCATCCCGGCCACAAGGCCGAGGAAGGCAACAACGACACCTGCTCGCGAGACGGTGATCACGCCGCGAAGAACATAACGCGGCTCAGAACCAAAACGGGATCTGGATTCGGATCGGCTCGAGACGCAAGCGCGTGGTCGAATCTTGGTTGGTCTCGACGTTACGCCCGGTGACGTACTCGAAGCGCAGCTGGCCGGTGAAGCCGTCCATGTAGCGGCCCTCGACGCGGGCCTCGACGCGGCTGGCGCCAGCGAAGCCGACCTGGCCGAGCCCGCAGACGCGCAGCACGCGCCCGGCGCCGTAACACAGGTTGACGTCGAGCGAGTTGGTGCCGACCTGAAAGCCGGCGCTGTCGAGGCGCAGCAAGTTTTTGAGCGGGCTGGAGAGCGTGTTGCCGACCAGCATGCCGGACACGCTCTTGGTGAGGTTGTCGCTGGCCGAGGTCGACGCGCCTGTGCCGCCGCCGAGGCCACGGCCGGGATCTTGCGAGCCCGAGCCGCCGCCGTAGCGCTGGCGGAGCTGGGCGGGCGTGGCACCGGTCAAGACAAAGGTCAGGCAGGCATTCTGGTCCCACCCGTCCGACGGAGACGAGAGCAAGAGCTGGGGGGCGCCGAGGGTGCCGGTCAGCGCGAGATCGATGGTGGTGGTGCGATCGGTGGTGGAGTCCGTCGTCGATCCCGAGGCATTGAGGTTGAGGGACGGCGTCTCTTTGGGGATGCTCTTGCCCGGCCGAAAGAGCACATCTCCTCGACGGGTAATGAACGAGATGACCGACCCCGGCGGCTTGAACGTGCCGCCTTCATCGAGGGTGATGCCGCCGCCGAGCTGCGGCGACTCGAGCGTGCCGCCGACGTGCAGCTTGGCCGACATGGTGAGGTCGGCGATGTTGTTGCGCACGAGCAGCTGTCCCGCCGAGCGCACGTCGAGGTCGAGCTCGATGTTCTCGAGGACCGGCTGACCAACCCAGAACGGCGCCTCTGGGCTCTCGTTGGTGCGACGGGCGACGAGAAAGAGGCCGATCATGTCGAACGGCTCCGAGTAGCGGCCGTCGACCAGATCGATCGTCCCCGACGCCGACAGATGCGGCACGCTGCCGCTGAGGGTGAGCCGCGGCGAGAACGACACCGACCACTTGTTCGACTGGGAGTAGCTCCACTCGCTACCGTCGAGCGTGAGGTCCAGGCTCTTGAGGCCGAGATCGGGCCCGAGGTCGATGCGGCCATTGAGTGAGGCGGGATGATCGTCGAGGGTGCCGACGAGACGCCTGCAGCCAGCGGGGGCGTTGGTCTT
>Ga0123336_10001357_pt1 | contig 22614 bp, 25 predicted proteins | sample SSSSmetaG_FD_96466 | JGI IMG/M metagenome (GOLD analysis project Ga0123336, IMG submission 96466) | Glacier valley bacterial and archeal communities from Borup Fiord, Nunavut, Canada, to study Microbial Dark Matter (Phase II) - ​SSSS metaG | ecosystem: Environmental > Aquatic > Freshwater > Ice... | reverse complement strand
TCGAGCGCTGTGCGGCGGCTGGCAAGGCTGGCGGCGGCAAGCGGATCGCTACCCCATTGCTCGGCCTGCCACAGCTCGTCGAGTTGTCCCGCGGCGAACGCGTCGGCGGCACCAAGGTGGCGTTCGGCGACGGCAAGCCCGATCACGGCCGAGCCGCAGATCGTCACCACCGGATGGAGGCCGGCGAGGTGGAAGGCACCGAACGCGCGGTAAGCTTGGTTGATCCGGGCGAGCGTCGCGGCCGGCTGCGGGGCGTGGACGATGCCGGTCGTCACGACCAACTCGACATCGTAGCGCGACCGCGCCCACGCCAGCAGCGGGTTCCAGACCTCGGCCTGGCGTGCGACTAGCGGGGCAGGACCTTCGGCGCGGTAGCATAGCAGCTCGGTCGCAGCGAATGCGGCAAGGCTCGCCGCGAAACCCGGGGCGTCGGGCGCGACGCGGTCGAGCGCGGCATAGGCGAAGCCGGTCATGGGCATCGTCGCGGGCCTGAGGGTATCGCCCTGCGCCGCCCATTCGGCGGCAATCGCGTTGGCGAGGGCGGGCGTCGGCACCGACAGCGTTGCCCGGCCGGGCGTGCGCACCGGTTTGCCGTCGAGCACGACGGTCCATCCGTCGGCCGTGCAAACCGCCGCGACGTCGCGGTAGAAGCGCTTCACGCGATTGCCCTGAGCAGCGCCGCGGAATCGCCCACGACGGCGTCGGCCCCCGACGCGCGCAACGCGTCCGGGGTGTGATAGCCCCAGTCGACTCCGATCGCCCGCGTCCCTGCGGCGACCGCCATCGCCATGTCAAAGCCGGTGTCGCCGATCATCACGGTCGCGCCCGGCAACGCCCCGGCCTGGTGCATCGCGAGCTCGAGCATTGCGGGGTGCGGCTTGGACGGATGGCGGTCGGCGGTCTGCAGCGTCACGAAATGGTGCGCGATGTCGTGATAGGCGAGCAGGTGGGCAAGCCCGCGGTCTGACTTGCCGGTGGCGATGCCGAGCCGCCAGCCGTCGTCCTCCAGCGCGGCAAGCACCCCGGCGATCCCCGGATACAGCGGCTCGACGGCAAGCGCGCCGGCGGACCGCATCGCGTGGTAAGTGCGGCGGTAGGTGTCGACGAGCTCGCGGCGCAATACCTCGTCGCCGTCGGGAACCAGCACCGCCATGATCTCTGCGAGGCTAAGACCGACCAGCTGGCGGACGGCGCTCGCCGCTGGTGCCGGAATTCCGACAACCACGAAGGTCGAGTGCATGGCCGCGACGATGTTGGCCTGGCTGTCCACGAGCGTCCCGTCGCAGTCGAACACCGCCAGCCGCGTCATGCTTCCGGCTTGGGGGTCCGCGCCTCGCGCATCGCCATCGCCATCGTCGATGACCGCGTCCGGCGCATCCCGGCGATGACCCCCGCGACCTCGACATCGGACTTGTTCTGCGACAGTTTGCGCGTCCCGCGTAGCACCGCCGGCGTCAGCTCGAACCCGGTAATGCCGTCTAGCAGCGCCTCGAAACGCTGCGGCTCCATCTTGTGCCGCGTCCAGTCCTCGGCGACCCGCGGCTCGAGCTGCAGCGCCAGCGCGTCGATCAGGTCGATCAGCGCCGCACGGTCGATCGTCGCGACCGTGCCCTCGACCTCGGCGGCGAGGTAGTTCCACGTCGGCACCGCGCCGCGGATGTCGACGTACCAGTTGGCGCTGACATAGGCGTTCGGCCCCTCGGTCAGCGCGAGGACCGTCGTGCCGGTCAGGTGCGGGGTCAGCGCATTGGTATTGGCCAAGTGGAAGCGCAGCCGCCCGTCGCCGGTAATGATGACGGGTACGTGCGCGACGCGCGGGCCCTCGGGGGTCGCCGCAAAGATGCGCGTGAACGCGATCGCGCTGACCAGCTGGAGCAGCGACGCCGGATCATCCCAGTGGAAGGCGCGCTGCGGGTGCATCAGCGGGCCTGGCCGCGGCTGCGGCGCTCGCCCCGGTGCGCCTTGCGGCGCGTCTTCGCGGCGGCCGCTTCGACACGAGCTTCGGCAGCGGCGTCGAACCGCACAGGGTCGAGCGGCACGTCGCCGAGCGAAAGATCGAAGCCAAGCATTGCGAAACTGTCGGCCATGTGCGGCGGCGGATCGGCGGCGAGGTCGAGCACGCCGCCGTCGGGGTGCTCGATCACCAGCCGCCGCGCGTGGAGGTGCATCTTGCGGCTGATCCCGCCGGTCAGGAACGCGTCGCGCCCGCCGTACTTGGCATCGCCGACGATCGGGTGGCCGAGCGCGGCAGCATGGACGCGAATCTGGTGCGTCCGCCCTGTCAGCGGCTGGAACTCGAGCCAGCTCGCCTGCGTCGCGGCATGATCGAGAACGCGGTAGCGGGTCCGCGCGTTCTGCCCGGCGGCAGGATCGACGTGCATCTTCTCGCCGCCGCTGCCCGGTTGCTTGGCGAGCGCGGCATCGATCTCGCCCTCGGCCGGCTCGGGCAGGCCGATGTTGAGCGCCCAATAGACCTTGCGTGCGGTGCGCCCCGCGAATGCCTTCGAGAAGAACGCCGCCGCCCTGGCTGTCCGCGCGAGCAGGAGGACACCACTCGTGTCCTTGTCGAGCCGGTGGACAAGCTTGGGCCGCTGTGGAAACCCGAAGCTCAGCGCGTCGAGCAGGCCGTCGACGTGGGTCGTCGTGCCCGTCCCGCCCTGCGTCGCAAGGCCAGCAGGCTTGTTGATGACGATCGCCGCCTTGTCGCGGTGGATGACGAGGCTCTGGGCGTACTCGATCTCGGCCGCGCTCAGCTGCCGCCGCGGCGCTTCGCCGGGGGCGGTCGACACCGGCGTCGCCTCGGGCGGCGGCATGGTGATGGTCTGGCCGGGGGCGAGCCGGTCGCCGGGATCGGTCTTGCGCCCGTCGAGCCGCACGGCACCCGTCCGTGCCCAGCGCGACACGGTGTTGAACGAGATGTCGGCCATGTGCCGCTTGAACCAGCGGTCGAGCCGGATGTCGGCATCGTCGTCGCCAACGACGAAGGCGCGCGCGGCGGCCGCGGCTTCGCTCATGCACGCACCAGCAGCAGGCCGGCGTAGAGCGCGACGACACTGCCCGCGACCGACGATACCGCATAAGCCGCAGCAAGGACGGCATCGCCGCGCACGATCATCGTTACCAACTCGAGGCTGAACGCCGAGAACGTCGTAAACCCGCCGAGCACGCCGACCCCGAGCAGCAGGCGCAGCGGCTCGCCCGTCGTGGTCCGCGCCAGCGTCCCCGCGAGCAGCCCCATCGCCAGCCCGCCGCCGACGTTGACGAGCCATGTCCCGAACGGCAGGTCCGGGCCGAGCACCGCCAGTGCCCACGCGCCCGCGAGGTATCGCATCCCGGCACCGGCCGCGCCGCCGGCCATGACGAGGAGTAGCGGCGGCGAGGCGGCGAGGGCGTTCATTACAGACCTGTGTCTAGCTGAGTCGTGCGTGTCACGCCACGCCGAAAGTCCATCCCTCGGTGGTTCGAACGGCGTCGAGTCCAGACGGATTCCACATCGCCGGATCGGCGGCGGCGCGCCGCATGCCTGCCGCCGAAATAAGGGCGTCGCCGACGTGATCGGCGAAGCGGGCCGCGACGTCGGCCGGGGCGCTGCCGAGCCGCGCCAGCGCCGACGCGAGGGTCGCCTCGTCGCGGATCTTGCCACGCACGCCGGCGTCGGCGGCGAACGTCCGGCAGTAGATTTCGACGAGGACCGGCCCCGACGCAGGGAGCCGATCGAACGGCCAGACGGGCACGGCGGAACGCGCGAGGAGCCGCATGCCCGCGAGGCTCGCCTTGCCGCACTGCGCGGCACCGACGAGGGCGAACACCGACGATGCGGCCCCGCGGCGCTTCGCCGCCCAGACCTGCTCGACCGCCCGCAGCCGCGCCCGCGCCGCCTTAGGTCCATCGGCCGCGCCAAGCCAGAAATGGCGACGGCGGTGCGCGATATAGGCATGGCCGGTGTCGTGGATGTCGGCGGCGGCGATCCGGTCGACTTCGACCCACAGCGTACGCGCGTCGGCCGGGGAGGCTTCGCCGGGAAAGAACGCTCCGGCGTCGGCGTGTGGGAAGCCGAACGAAAAGTCGATCCCCACGAGCGCCCGCTCGCCACGTGCAGCGAGGTCGTCGATCCACGCGAATACCTCGCCGCGCGACCAGCGATGGCCGGGCCGGACGAGCGTCGGGGCACCGTCGCCGGCGACGCATTCGGCGACGGCGATCGCCGCGTGCCGCTCGCCGGCCGCCCCCGTCCAGTCGATTGCAACGAAGCGCGTGAAGCGGCGGTCAGCGTTCATTGCGGTCGCGCAGCGCCGCCCACGCCGTCAGCCGCTCAGCGATGCGCGTCTCGTGACCGCGGTCGGTCGGGCGGTAGAAAATTGCCGCCGCCATGCCCTCGGGCCAGTAGTTCGCGCCCGAGAACCCGCCGTCGGCGTCGTGATCGTAGGCGTAGTCCTTGCCGTAGCCGAGTGACTTCATGAGCTTGGTCGGCGCGTTGAGGATGTTCGCAGGCGGGCTCAGCGACCCCGTCTCCCTGGCGCTGCGCCACGCCGCCTTTTGCGCGACGTACGCCGCGTTCGATTTCGGCGCGGTCGCGAGGTACAGGCACGCGTGAGCGATCGCCAGCTCACCCTCGGGCGAGCCGAGGAAGTCGAACGCCTCCTTCGCCGCCAGCGTCACCGCGAGCGCGTTCGAGTCGGCGAGCCCGATGTCCTCGCTTGCGAATCGCACCAGCCGCCGCAGGAGGTAGAGCGGCTCCTCGCCGGCGGTCAGCATCCGCGCGAGGTAGTACAGCGCTGCGTCGGGATCGGAACCCCGCAGGCTCTTATGCAGCGCCGAGATGAGATTGTAGTGGCCGTCGCGATCCTTGTCGTAGACCGCGACGCGGCGGTGGAGCAGGTCGCGCAGGGCGGCCGGGCCGAGCGGCGCGTCGACGGCGATGCTGAACAGCGTCTCGGCCTGGTTGAGCAGGAAGCGCCCGTCACCGTCGGCCGACTGGATCAGCGCCCCGCGCGCGTCCGGCGTCAGCGGCAACACCCCGCCCGTCGCCGCCTCGGCGCGGTCGAGCAGCGTCTCGAGCGCCGCCGCATCGAGCCGCCGGACGATCAACACCTGCGCCCGGCTGAGCAGCGCGGCGTTCAGCTCGAAGCTCGGGTTCTCGGTCGTCGCCCCGACCAGGACGACGGTACCGTCCTCGACGAACGGCAGGAAACCGTCCTGCTGGCTACGATTGAAGCGGTGTATCTCGTCGACGAACAGCAGGGTCGGGCGCGGCGACGCCTTCGCCTCCGTGAACAGCTTCTTGAGGTCGGCGACGCCGGCGAACACCGCACTGATCCCGACGAAGCGCATGCCCGTCGCCTCGGCAAGCAGCCGCGCGATCGTCGTCTTGCCCGTCCCCGGCGGTCCCCACAGGATCAGGCTTGCCAGCTTGCCCGCCGCGACCATCCGTCCGATCGCGCCGGCGGGGCCGGTCAGATGCTCCTGGCCGACGACGTCGGCAAGGGTCCGCGGGCGCAGCCGTTCGGCTAGCGGCGGCAAGACAGCGGCCACGCCTGCGGCAAGCGGCGAATCGGCAGCAAACAGATCGGCCATTTTCCCAGCATAAGGAAGAGCGCCTCCGCTGACCACGCGGCGCGACAGATTCGTCGCCGCGTCACCGATCGGCGCACCCGTCGGCCGCGACGCGCGTTATGCCCGCGCAACCACGCGAAGGACGCCGCCATGCCCAAGACGCTCACCAATTTCACGATCACCGAGTCGGGCGAGGACTATCTGCTCCACATCGAGGACGATGCCGGCGAGACGATCGAGTTCACCGCGACCTACGACCAGCTCGACCTGCTCGTCGAGGAGATCGACCGCCACCTCGACGAGGATGCGGATGAAATGGACGAGGTCGAGGACTGACGGGACAATGTCGCCCCGCGGCGGAGCGACCGCCGCGGGAATCGGCGCACTGTTGACGCAGTGCGCTGTAGTGCGACGAGGGCGATGACGAACCCCGCCACGGCGACGACGTTTCGAACGGCATGGACCTGCAATCACCGGCGTAGGAAGTGGGGCAGGTCGTTTTCTTGACGCGTCGTGCCGTCGGCGCTGCATTGGCTTCGCGAAAATATGCGGGAAAGAACATCAGCGTAAGGCAGCCAGCCCCGCCGCGCTCGGCTACGCACCCTCGCCGTCAACGAGAGGCTGCGTTGCGCGTCGGCAACGCGCCTATCTTCTCGTGCGATTGCAGGCTCAGGCGGCAGGAGCTTCCACCGGCGTGTCGGCCATGTCGCTGGGCAGCGTGCCCGGCTCGGCGTTGGGATCGAAGGCCTCGGTGAAGCCGGCGTTGTCGCGCTCGAACATGTCGGCGGTGACGTCGACGCCCTTGGCCTGGAGCTCGGCCTCCTCGGGCGAGCGGGCAATGTTGACCTTCACCAGCACGGTCACTTCGGGGTGGAGCGCGATCTTGACGTCGTACACGCCGAGCGTCTTGATCGGCTTGTCGAGAACGACCTGATTCTTGGTCACCTTCGCGCCGTCGGCGACGAGCGCTTCGGCGAGGTCGCGCGGGGCAACCGAACCGTATAGAGCGCCCGCGTTCGACGCCTGGCGGATCAGGATGATCGACTTGCCGTCGATCGCCTTCGATTCCGCCATCGCGACGTCGCGGCGACCGGCGTTTTCGGCCTCGATGTGTGCGCGGTTCGATTCGAAGCGCTTCTTGTTTGCCTCCGATGCCCGCAGGGCTTTCGCGCGCGGCAGCAGAAAGTTGCGGGCGAACCCCGGCTTGACGTTCACCACGTCGCCGATGTTGCCGAGCTTCTCGACGCGCTCGAGCAGGATCACATCCATCTTGTCTGTCCTACTTAACGAGGTACGGCAGCAGGCCGATGTGGCGGGCGCGCTTGATCGCCTGCGCCAGCTCGCGCTGCTTCTTGCCGGAAACGGCGGTAATGCGGCTCGGCACGATCTTGCCGCGCTCCGAGACGAAGCCCTGGAGCAGGCGCACGTCCTTGTAATCGATGACGGGCGCGTTCGGGCCCGAGAACGGGCACGACTTGCGGCGGCGGAAAAACGGACGACCCATGATCTAACTCCTCAAGCCGCGCGCGGACGGAAGCCGCCGGCGCCACCGGCACCGCCACGCCCATCGCTGTTGCCGCCGCCGAAACCACCACCGCCGCCGCGCTCGCCCCCGCGCTCACCCCCGCGCTCACCGAAGCCGCCGCCGCGCGGACGGTCGCCGCGGTCGGGCCGGTCACCGCGTGGGCCGTCGCGGCCCCGCTCGCCGTCGCGGCCTCCCTCGCGCCCTTCGCGCTCGCGGCTCTCGTTGCGGCGCATCATCGCCGACGGACCTTCCTCCATCGCGTCGACACGCACCGTCATGAAGCGCAAAATATCTTCCGAAAGCCCCACCTGACGCTCGAGCTCGGCGATCGCGGGCGCAGGCGCGTCGATGTTGAACAGGACGTAGTGCGCCTTGCGGTTCTTGTTGATCCGGTAGGCGAGGCTCCGCAAGCCCCAGTATTCGTTCTTGGCGACGCGCCCGTTGCCGTCGGTTATGATCTTGGTGAAGGCTTCGCTCATCGCCTCGACCTGCGCATTGGCGAGGTCCTGGCGCGCGAGGAACACGTGTTCGTACATCGGCATGGTGCCGGTCACTCCTGTCGCCGATCGCTGACGCCGCACGATGCGAACGCCCCTCCGGTCTTGCTGCGAAACGACGAACGGCCGGGGCGGGCCCGGCCGTGGCGACGATCACCGCGCTATGACGGAAGCGGCGGGAAATTGCAAGGCGCTGAGTGAAAGCGGCGGACGGGCCGCGGCGAAGCCGTGCCGTCGGACGGGCTCGGCGGAATTAATGCCGACCCACCGGCCGGCTTGCCGCGGGTCAGCGGCTGACGGCCGAAAAAGTTTCTCCCTTAGCCGCGGCCGCGGCTGCGCTCAGCCTTTGGTCGATGCGTACAGCTTCCACAGGTCGGCGATGTCCTTCATTCCGCCCTTGTCGCCGACGGCGGCAAACGTGGTCTTGGCGGTGCCGGCCGCGCCCGACTTGACCTGGGCGATGCCCTCGAACACCCGCGCCTGGTCGACGTCGGGGCCACCCGCCGCGACCGCCTTCGCATAGGCTCCGATCGCGGCGGGATACTGGCCAAGGCCGAGATACGCGCCGCCGGCCTTGGCCGCGGTTGCCGGGCTCGCCGCGAGCTTCGCCGCGTTTACGCCCGCCACCTGCGAACGCTGCGCCGCCGCCTGCGCGAGCTTGGCCGTCATCGGGTCGGAGCCGAGCGATCCGCCGGCCTTGGTCAGCACCGCCTGCGCGACGCCCGGCTGGTCGCCGACGATCGCGAGCTTGGCGAACTCGCTGATGTCCTCGGGGCGCGTCAGGTTGCCGGTCGCGTCCATCAGGTGGAACAGCGCGAGCTTCGCCTCGGGGCGCATCTGGTTCTTCTGCGCCTCGACGAGCAGCGTCCGCCAGCGCGCGGGCGACGCGTCGATGCGGATCAGCTTCTCGGTCGTGGCGAGATAGCCCTTCTTGTCGCCCGCCTTGTACTGCGCGCCGGCGAGATTCTCGAGATATTGCGGCTTGGGCCCGTTCGCCGCGATCAGCTTGCTGTAGCTGGTGACCGCTTCGGCGTAGTGCCCCTGCTTGATCGCGGCCTGGGCGATCAGCACCGTCATTTCCGGCCCGCCCGCCTGCTTGGCGAGCGCCACCGCCTTGGAGTAGTTGCCGGCGTTATAATAGAGTTCGGCGAGCGCCTTCGGGCTCCCCTGGCCGCTCGCCTGCAGTGCCTCGGCCGCCTTGCTGTACTGGCCGGTGCGCGAATAGGCGTACGCCGCCATCTGCGCGACCTTGCTCTTTTCCTCAGACGTCCGGGCGGCGGCGTTGGCGGCACCGATCGCGCTGGCGACGCCGCCCGCGTTGCCCGACTTGGCGGCGCTCGCGGCTGCGTTGAGCGCGGTTCCGACAGCCTTCGACACCGCAGCAGCGGCTGGTTCGGCGAGCGATGCGATCGTCAGCGCAGCAGTGGCGGCCAGGAACTTGAGCTTCATGTCACTCCCTCGAGTATGCACGGCACGTCGTGCCCCGCGCCGGATGACGCGCCGCTGAATAGCAAGCACGACCTTAGCGGTTCGCCGCCAACGCGCAAATCCAAACCACGGGCCCCGTTGCGCGTCCCCGGCCGAACGCCTAAGCGCCCTCCTTTTGCGAGGCTTCGTGACGCGCGCTTTCATCTTTCCGGGGCAGGGGAGCCAGTCGGCGGGCATGGGCAAGGCGCTCGCCCAAGCCAGCCCGGCCGCGCGCGCAGTGTTCGAGGAGGTCGATTGCGCGCTCGGCGAGCATCTTTCGCGGCTGATGTTCGACGGGTCGCTGACCGAGCTGACGCTGACCGAAAATGCGCAGCCGGCGATCATGGCCGTCGGCATCGCGGTGCTGCGCGTGCTCGAGGAAGGCGGGATCCGCGTGGCGGACACGGCCGCGTTCGTTGCGGGGCACAGCCTGGGCGAATACAGCGCGCTGTGTGCCAGCGGCGTGCTGACGCTGGCCGACACCGCACGCCTGCTGCGGCTGCGGGGCCGCGCAATGCAGGCGGCCGTGCCGGTCGGCGTCGGCGCGATGGCGGTGATCATCGGCCTCGACCTCGAGACGGTGCTCGCCGTCGCCGCCGACGCGGCGCAGGGCGACGTGTGCGAGGTCGCCAACGACAATGCACCAGGGTAGGTCGTCGTCTCGGGTCACGAGACCGCCGTCATGCGCGCGATCGGCCTCGCCAAGACCAGGGGCTCGCGCCACTCGGTGCTGCTGCCGGTGTCGGCCCCGTTCCACTGCGCGCTGATGGCTCCCGCGGCGACCGCGATGCGCGATGCGCTCGCCGCGACCACGTTTGCCGCGCCGTTCGTCCCGCTCGTCGCCAACGTCACCGCCGCGCCGGTCGCCCATGCCGCAGCGATGCGCGGCCTGCTCGTCGAGCAGGTCACCGGCCGCGTCCGCTGGCGCGAGAGCGTGCTCGCGATGACCGCGGCGGGGGTCGACGGCTTCGTCGAGCTCGGCGCGAAGGTGCTCGGCCCGATGGTCAAGCGGATCACGCCCGACGCGACCGCCGAGGCCGCGCTCGACATGGGCAGCATCGAGGCGCTGGCAAAGGGACTATGACGGCCACGCCGGACAGGACGAGGGAGCGACGGCCATGTTCGATCTGACCGGTATGACCGCCCTCGTGACCGGTGCGTCCGGTGGCCTCGGCGCCGCGATCGCCCGCGCGCTTGCCGGTCAGGGCGCGCGTGTGGCGCTGTCGGGAACGCGGATCGAGCCGCTTGAGGCGCTCGCTGCCGAGTTGCCGGGGGCGGTCGTGCTGCCGTGCGACCTGTCCGACGGTCCGAGCGTCGATGCGCTGGTGCCGGCGGCGGTCGCGGCGCTGGGACAGCTCGACATCCTCGTCAACAATGCCGGGATCACCCGCGACAACCTCGCCATGCGGATGAAGGACGACGAGTGGGACGCGGTGCTCGCCGTCAACCTCACCGCCGCGTTCCGCCTGTGCCGCGCCGCGTGCAAGCCGATGATGCGCGCGCGCTTCGGACGGATCGTCGGCATCACGTCGGTCGTCGGCGTCACCGGCAATCCGGGCCAAGCGAACTATGCCGCGTCGAAGGCGGGGCTGATCGGCCTGTCCAAGGCGCTCGCGCAGGAGGTCGCCAGCCGCGGCATCACCGTCAACTGCGTCGCGCCCGGCTTCATCGCGTCGCCGATGACGGCGGCTTTGAGCGAGGCGCAGACCGCCGCGCTCACCGGCCGCATACCGGCCGGGCGGCTTGGAGCCGGGGCCGATGTCGCCGCCGCGGTCGTCTACCTCGCTGCCCGCGAGGCCGCGTACGTCACGGGCACGACGCTCCACGTCAACGGCGGGATGGCGATGGTGTAGGCGACCCCGAGCCGGTGCTGCCGCCGTGCAGCAACGGCTTGTCACACTCCCGCCACGCGGCTATCGCCGTCGCATGGCTGAACGCCACACCGATTTCGAGAAGGACCCCTCATGACCGACGTCGCCGACCGTGTGAAGAAGATCGTCGTCGAGCATCTCGGCGTCGAGGCAGACAAGGTCACCGAGGACGCGAGCTTCATCGACGATCTCGGTGCCGACAGCCTCGACACCGTAGAGTTGGTGATGGCATTCGAGGAGGAGTTCGGGGTCGAGATCCCCGACGATGCGGCCGAGAAGATCCTGACGGTCAAGGACGCGATCGGGTTCATCGAGACGCACGCCAAGGCGTGAGTGCGGTTTGATCACGCCGGCACCGGCCCGTACAACGGCTTTCCGTGACCGCGGGAAGCCGTTTTGCTTGGACCCGGCGGCGTTGAGGAAAGGACGACGATGCGGCGGGTGGTGATTACCGGCATTGGCATGGTGACACCGCTCGGCTCGTCGCCCGAGACGGTGTGGGCGAACATCCTCGCCTCGCAGTCGGGGGCGGGGCCGATCACGCGCTTCGACGCGGCCGACCACGCTTGCCGCATTGCGTGCGAGGTGAAGGCCGGTGACGGGAGCGGCGTGACGTTCGACCCGACGAAGCGCATCGACCACAAGGTGCTGCGCCAGGTCGATCCGTTCATCGTCTACGGCATCGACGCCGCTGGCCAGGCGCTCGAGGACGCGGGTCTCACCGACATGACCGAGGAACAGCGCTACCGCGCCGGGTGCATGATCGGCTCGGGCATCGGCGGGCTGCCGGGCATCGAGAAAGAATCGATCGTCCTCCACGAGAAGGGGCCGCGCCGCGTCTCGCCGCACTTCGTCCACGGCCGGCTGATCAACCTTATCTCGGGGCAGGTCAGCATCAAATACGGCCTGATGGGCCCCAACCACGCGGTCGTCACCGCGTGCTCGACGGGCGCGCACGCGATCGGCGACGCGGCGCGGCTGATCGCGCTGACGACGCCGACGTCATGCTCGCAGGCGGGTCGGAAGGGGCGATCTGTCCGCTCGGCATCGCCGGCTTCGCGCAGGCACGCGCGCTGTCGACCGGGTTCAACGACGATCCAACGCGCGCGTCGCGACCCTACGACGTCGATCGCGACGGCTTCGTCATGGGCGAAGGTGCCGGCATCGTCTGCCTCGAGGAGTTCGAGCGCGCGAAGGCGCGCGGCGCGACGATCTATGCCGAGGTGATCGGCTACGGTCTGACCGGCGACGCCTACCACGTCACCGCGCCGCACCCCGAGGGGTCGGGTGCGTTCCGCTCGATGGCGATGGCGCTCCGCAAGGCGGGACTGAACCCGTCCGACATCGACTATATCAACGCCCACGGCACCTCGACGCCGATGGGCGACGAGCTCGAGCTGGGCGCGGTGCGGCGGCTGTTCGGCGCGGCGATCGCCAACGTCAGCATGTCGTCGACCAAGTCGGCGATCGGGCATTTGCTGGGCGGCGCGGGCGCGGTCGAGAGCATCTTCTGCGCGCTCGCGATCCGCGACCAGGTCGCCCCGCCGACGCTCAACCTCGATAACCCGTCGCCAGCGTGCGAGGGCGTCGATCTCGTGCCGCACACGGCGAAGCGGCGGAAGATCGGCGCGGTGCTCAACAACAGCTTCGGCTTCGGCGGAACCAACGCGACGCTGGTGCTGCGGGGCGTCTGACGTGGCGCGGCGCAGCAGCGGCCGCGTGGCGCGGCGGGGCAGCAGCGGCCGCGTGGCGCGGCGGGGCAGCGGCGGGCGGGCGGCACTGGCGTTCGTCGTCCTGCTCGCCGTGATCGGCCTGCCGCTGTTCGTAGCGCCGTGGTGGTCGTGGGGGCGCAAGCCGGGTCCGGTGCACGACGTCGTCATCCCGGCGGGAACGACGCTCGCCGGGGCCGCCAGCCGCCTCGACGATGCCAACGTCATCTACTCGGAAGGCCAGTTCCGGCTGCTCGCACGGCTGTTCGGCACCCGCGCGCCGATCCGCGCCGGCGTCTACCGCTTCGCAGAGGACCGCGGATGGGGCAGCTACCTGCGCGCGATGCAGGCCGGGCAGGTGATCGCGCTGCGGGTGACGATCCCCGAAGGCCTGCCGTCGGTGCTCGTCGCCGACCGGCTGCGCGCGAACGCGCAGCTGACCGGGCCGGTCGCCGTGCCCGCCGAGGGATCGGTGCTGCCGGACACCTACGACTTTACGATCGGTTCGACGCGTGCGGCGGCGCTGAAGCACATGCAGGCGGCGATGACCGCCGAGCTCGCGACCCTGTGGCGGGCGCGCAAGCCGGCAGCGATCGTCCGTACGCCGGCCGAGGCGGTGACGCTCGCCTCGATCGTCGAGAAGGAAACCGCGCTGCCGGCCGAGCGGCGGCTCGTTGCCGGCGTCTATTCGAACCGGCTGCGGCAGGGGATCAAGCTCGATGCCGACCCGACGGTGATCTATCCGGTGACGCAGGGGCGGCCGCTCGGGCGGCGGATCCTGCGGTCGGAGCTTGCGCGCGACACCGGCTACAACACGTATCTGAAACCCGGCCTGCCCAAGGGGCCGATCGCCAACCCCGGCCGCCTGTCGATCGCCGCGGTGCTCGACCCCGCGCCGACGAAGGCGCTGTATTTCGTCGCGGACGGCCGCGGTGGCCATGTTTTTGCGACCACCCTCGCCGAACAGAATGCCAACGTCGCCAAGTGGTTCGCGCTGCGGCACGCGCGCGGCGAGCGATGAGCCGCGCACGACCCGCCGCGCACCGTTCCGCGCGACGGACGCCCCTCCGGCGGCCGCGCAGCACCGCGCGGCGCGCGCTGTCGGTTACGGCGCGCGTCGCCGGGGTCGGCGTGCTCGCGTGGCTCGGTGGGTTCGCGTGGTTCGTGGGGACCCTGCCGACGGCGGTACCGCTCGCGGTCACGACCGATGCGGTGGTCGTCCTGACCGGCGGCGCGGGGCGCGTCGCGCGCGGGGTCGCCGCGCTCGACGCGGGCGCGGCGCGGCGGATGCTGGTGTCGGGCGTCGGCGCGGGCATCGGCAAGCCGGCGCTCGCAGCGTCGGTCGGCGCGCCGCTGCCGCTGTTCGTCACGCGCGTCGACCTCGGTCATTCCGCGGTCGATACCCGGTCGAACGCGGCCGAGACCACGGCGTGGACGGCGCGCTACGGCTACACCTCGCTCCGCCTGGTGACGAGCGCAGCGCACATGCGCCGGGCGCGGCTCGAGCTTGCCGCGCAGATGCCGGCGCGGGTCACCATCGTCGAGGACGCCGTGCCTGCGGAGACCGGCGCCGACGGCATCGCGCGGGAGTACAGCAAGTACCTGCTGCGCCGGGCGGCGCTCGCCGCAGGGGCCGCATGACCGGCCGCTTCGCGGGCACGGCATGAGGACGGCGGTCGCCGCGGTGCGTTCGGCATTGTTCGCGCTCGCCTTCTACCCCGGCTCGGTGCCGTTCGTGCTCGGTGCGCTGATCGCGGCGACCGTCGCTCCCGCCGCGGTGGTCCCGATTGCGCGGGCGTGGGCGGGGTGGTTCGCGCTGACGTCGCGTTTCGTTCTGGGCATCCGCTGGCGGGTGACCGGCACCCTGCCGGCCGGCGCGGCGCTCGTCGCGGTAAAGCACCAGGCAATGTACGAGACCTTCATGGTCCTGCGGCTGTTCCCCGCCCCCGCCGTCGTCCTCAAGGCCGAGCTGCTGGCGATCCCTGCGTGGGGGCCCGCGGCGCGCGCCCACGGCGTCATCCCGGTCGACCGGGCCGGGTCGGCGACAGCACTGCGGGCAATGCTGCGCGCGGCGAACGCGGCGAAGACGGCGGGCCGCCCGGTCGTTATCTTCCCGGAAGGCACCCGCACGCGCATCGGTTCCGCGCCGCCGCTCCGGGCGGGCCTCGCCGGCCTGTACCGCGCGCTGCGCCTGCCACTGGTTCCGGTCGCGGTCGATTCAGGGACATGCTGGCCCAGGGGGTTCGTCAAGTATCCGGGCACGATCACCTTTGCGGTCGGCACGGCCATTCCCCCCGACCTCGACCGCTTGGACGTGGAGGCGCGGGCCCATGCCGCGATGAACGCGTTGAACCCGCGATGAGACGGGTTCCGCTTTGGCTGACGGTCGCGCCGCTCGTGCTCGGCGGCGTCGTCTACTGGTACTTCTGGTCGGGGTGGCGCGACACGCTGCGCGCCGACATCGTCGTCGAGCAGCCCGGCGCGACGGTCGCGATCGGCGGCTTCCCCTACCGGCTCGAGGCCGACATCGCCGGCCCTCGCTTCGTGCTGCCGGGGCCGGTGCGGATGACCGTCACCGCCGACCGCGCGCGCGCCAACCGCAACCCGTGGGCGCGCGACCTGACGGTGGTCCGCACCGAACGGCCGACCGTCGAGGCGGCGGTCGGACCGCTCGCCGCCGCCCGGCTGCACGCGGTCGCGGCGACGAGCGTGTCGAGCGTTCACCTCGGCGCGCGCGGCATCGCCCGGCTTTCTACGGTGTTCACGCAGCTGCACGCGACGACCGGCCTGTTCGCCGCACCGGTCGCGGCCGACACGTTCGAGGTTCACGTCCGCGAAACGCGTGCGCGGTCGAACGAGGCGTGGAGCGCGACCCCACCGCAACAGGCGCAGATCGTGCTGAGCGGCACCGGCGTCCGCTTCGGCGGCAGCGCGCCGCTGACGCTCGCGGTCGATTCCGGGATCACGGCGACGGCGGCGCTCCACGATTTCTCCGGTTGGGCGGCGGGCGGCACGGTCGAGGTGCGGTCGGCGACGCTGGGCGATGCGACCGGCGAGATCGCGCGGCTGACCGCAAGCGCGGTTCCCGCGGCCGGCGCGCTGCGGCTGGCGGGGACGATCACGACGGTGTGCCCGGCAAGCGTCGCGGCCGCGGTCGCGGGCGGACCCGCCCCGTCCGAACTGCGCCGGCGCAACCCCGTCCGCCTCGCCTTCGCCGGGTCGCCGGGCGCGTTCACGATCGGACCGGTGCCCGCCGACGCGCCCGCCGCGGTGCGCGCGCAGCTGCCGCCGTGCCCGCGGCTGCGCTAGGGCTTGAGCCGCCAGCCCGACTTCAGCAGGCGGAAGCACAGCGCCCACAGCGCGACGTCGATCACCGCGATGACGATCGCCCCCTGCAGCGCAAGCCCGTCGGCGACCCCTAAGAATCCGAAGCGGAAGCCGTCGATGATGTAGAAGAACGGGTTGGCGTGGCTGAGCCACTTCATCGCCGGCGATACCCGGTCGATTGCATAGAACGTCCCCGACAGCAGCGTCAGCGGCTGGACGACGAAGTTGGTCACCGCCGCGGCGTGGTCGAACTTGTCGGCCCAGATCCCGGTCAGGATGTCGAGCAGCGCGAGCATCACCGCGCCGAACGTGCCGAAGTACAGCACGACGCCGATATTGTTGACCGGCACGTCGACGCCGGGCGCGAGCAGCATCGCGAAGTAGACTGCCAGCCCGACCAGCCACGCGCGCGTCACCGCGCCCGCCACCCACGCGACGAGCAGTTCGCCCGGTGCGAGCGGCGGCATCAGCACGTCGACGATCGTTCCCTGGATCTTGCCGATCAGCAGCGACGACGACGTGTTGGCGAACGCATTCTGGATCATCCCCATGACGATCAGCCCGGGCCCGAGGAAGCTCGCATACGGCACGCCCATCACGGTGGTCCGTGCACGGCCGAGCGCGAGCGCGAAAATCGCAAGGAACATCAGCGTCGTGATCGCCGGCGCCCACACCGTCTGGAGCTGCACCTTGAAAAATCGGCGCACTTCCTTCAAGTACAGGGTCTGCAGGCCTTGCCAGTTGATGCCGGGGAGGACCACCGTCCCGGGTTCGCGGACGAGGCGCGTGGAAACCTGATCGATCATGGCGCGCTGTACCGCGCGCCGCCCGCCACCGCCAGCCAGGAACCGCATTGCCCATGTCGTGGACCGACGATCGCATCGACCTCCTCAAGACGCACTGGGAGGCGGGCATGACGGCGAGCCAGATCGCCGAGGCGCTGGGCGAGGGCGTCAGCCGCAACGCCGTCATCGGCAAGGCGCACCGGCTCGGCCTCGAACCGCGTCCGTCGCCGGTCCGGGTGACCGAAGCTGCGCATGCCGTGGTCAGCGCGGTCGTCGCCGCCGCCGAAGGGGTGGTCGAGGGACTGGTGTCGCGTCCGGCGCGGGTGCCGCCCAAGCGCCCCTCGCGCGCCGCTCCGGCGAAGCCCGCGCGGACGACGCTGCTCGACCTGAGCGAAAAGGTCTGCAAGTGGCCGATCGGTCATCCCGGTGACGCCGACTTCCATTTTTGCGGCAAGCCGGCGCAGGCGAGCTTCCCCTACTGCAGCGAACATTGCGCGATCGCCTACCAGGCGCAGCTGCCGCGACGCGACCGCAGCCGCCCGCCGCCGCCGGTCATGCCGGGAATGGGGCCACGCCGCTAGCGCAGCCAGCGTCTTCGTGGAGGAACGCCCTTCGCGTTCGTCCACGAAGCGCGGACTCGCGCAAGGCCGGCCGGCGGGGCGGCGGACCTCCTCCGCCGAACCCGTCCGACGCCAGCCGCGGCTTTGCCGCGGCCGTCCTCCCCGGTAAGCCGCCCCAATGATCCTTGCCCGCTTCGACTTCGTCGCCTTCCTCCGCGACCACTGGCAGGGCGGGCCGCTCGTGATCCGCGACCCGTGGGACACGTGGGCCAATCCGCTCGACCCCGACGACCTTGCGGGGCTTGCCGGCGACGAGGACGTCGAGTCGCGGCTGATCGTCCGCTCGGGCGACGCGTACGCGCTCGAGCACGGCCCGGTTCCTGCCGGGCGTTTCGCCGCGCTGCCCGACCGCGACTGGACGCTGCTCGTCCAGGCGGTCGACCACGCCGTGCCCGCGGTCGCTGCGCTGCTCGACGCCTTCGCCTTCCTGCCCAACTGGCGGATCGACGACGTCATGGTCAGCTATGCGGCCGACGGCGGCGGGGTCGGACCACACTTCGACGCCTACGACGTGTTCCTGATCCAGGGACTGGGGCAGCGGCGGTGGCGCGTCGGGCCGCGGTGCGACGCCACCACCCCGCTGCGCCCGCACGCCGACCTGCGCCTGCTCGAGGGGTTCGCGGCGACCGACGAGTGGCTGCTCGGCCCCGGCGACATCCTCTACGTTCCCCCCGGCTTCGCCCACGACGGCGTCGCGACGGGGAGCGACTGCATGACCTATTCGGTCGGCTTTCGCGCGCCGTCGGCGGCCGACCTCATCGGTGGGTTCGCCGATGCGCTGCTCGAAGAGCCCGACGACGCGCGCTTCGCCGACCCGGGCCGCGCCCCCACCGCGCATCCGGGGGCGATCGCCGCCGCCGACCTCGACCGGCTCCACGCTATGGTCACGGCGGCGGCCGGCGACCGCGCGGCCTTCGCCCGCTGGTTCGGCACCCACGCGAGCACGCGCAAATATCCCGACCTCGACTGGACGCCCGCCGCGCCGACCGATGCGGCGGCGCTGCGTGCCCGCCTCGCGCGCCGCCCGGGATTGGCGCGCAATCCGGCGAGCCGCTTCGTGTTCGTCGAGGATGGGGCATCGGTGACCTTGTTCGTCGACGGCGCTGCGTTCGAGTGCACCGGCGAGGCCGCGACGCTGGCGAAGGCGCTGTGCGCCGGGCCGCGGCTGCGCGTAACCCCCGCGTGGCGGCGGTCGGATTCGGCGCTCGCGGTGCTCGTCGCGCTCGTCGACACCGGGAGCATCGTCCTCGACTAGCCGTCCCGCCATTCCCCCGGTGCCAGCCCCGCCACCGTCCACTCGCCGACCGCCCACCGCACCAGCCGCAGCGTCGGCAGGCCGACCGCGGCCGTCATCCGCCGCACCTGCCGGTTGCGCCCCTCGGTGATCGTCAGCCGCAGCCACGCGTCCGGCACGCTCGCCCGGACGCGGATCGGCGGGTTGCGCGGCCATAGGTCGGGCGGCGCGATCGCCCCGACCGTCGCGGGCCGCGTCGGGCCGTCGTTGAGCTCAACCCCTCGGCACAGCCGGTCGAGCGCCGCGGCGTCGGGAGTGCCCTCGACCTGGACCAGATAGGTCTTGGGCAGCTTGAAGCGCGGGTCGGCGATCCGCGCCTGCAGCCGCCCGTCATCGGTCAGCAGCAGCAGCCCCTCGCTGTCGCGGTCGAGCCGCCCGGCGGGGTAGACGCCGCCCACGTCGACCAGCCCGGCCAGCGTCGGCCGCCCCGCCCCGTCGGTGAACTGCGGCAGCACTCCGAACGGCTTGTTGAGCAGGATCAGCCGGGTCAGATACGTTCCTTGACGTAGCGTCCCGGCGCGTCCTCGATCGCCCCCTCGGGCACTCGCGCGGGAACCTGCACGCCCGACCGCGGGGTCAGCCAAGCGAGCCAGTCTGGCCACCAGCTGCCCGTCGTCTCCGTCGCCACCGCCGTGAACTCCGCCAGTGTCGGCGGCAGTATCTCGGCGCTCCAGAACTGATACTTCTTCATCGATGGCGGGTTGACCACGCCCGCGATATGCCCCGAGCCCGCAAGGACGAAGCGCACCGGCCCGGTGAAGAGCTGCGTCATCCTGTAGACCGAGGCCGCGGGCGCGATGTGGTCGTCGCGCCCGGCCTGGATGTACGTCGGTGTCGTGACCGTCGTCAGGTCGATCGGCACGCCCGCGACGGTGATCCCGCCGGGCTTCACCAGCAGGTTGTCGCGGTACATGTCACGCAGGTAGCTCAGGTGCCAGCCCGCCGGAACGTTGGTCGCGTCGGAGTTCCAGTAGAGCAGGTCGAACGGGAAATAGTCCTTGCCGAGCAGATAGTTGTTGACGACGTAGCTCCACATCAGGTCGCTCGGGCGCAGCAGGTTGAACGTCGCCGCGAGCGTCCGCCCGTCGGTGACGCCGTCCTTCGCGTTGGCCGCGACCGCGGCGATCCCGGCGTCGTCGGTGAATACCTTGAGGTCGCCCGCGTCCGCGAAGTCGACCTGTGCGGTGAAGAACGTCGCGCTCGCGACGCGGTGCGCCTCGCCTTTCGCCGCGAGCAGCGCGAGCGTCACGGCGAGCACGGTGCCCGCGACGCAGTAGCCGATGACGTGCGTCGCCGGCTGCCCCGTGCGCGCGAGCACCTGCGCGATCGCGGTCAGCTGACCCTCGCCGACGTAGGAGTCGAGCGTCACGTCGGTGAGGCTCGCGTCGGCGTTCTTCCAGCTGACGACGAACACCGTCAGGCCGCTCGCGACGGCCCAGCGGATGAAGCTCTTCTCCGCCGTCAGGTCGAGGATGTAGAACTTGTTGATCCACGGCGGAAAGATCAGCAACGGCGTCGCGAACACCGTGTCGGTCACCGGCGTGTACTGGATCAGCTGGAACAGCCGGTTCTCGAACACGACCTTGCCCGGGGTCGCCGCGACGTCGCGGCCGACCGTGAACGCGGCCTCGTCGGTCATCCGCATGCGCCCGCGCTCGAGGTCGCCCAGCATGTGCTCCAGCCCCGCGAGAAGGTTGGCCCCGCCGCTGTCGCGCGTCGCGGCGAGCACCTCGGGGTTGGTCAGCGGAAAGTTCGCCGGGCTCATCGCCTCGACGAACTGCCGCGTCGCAAACAGCGCCTTCGCGCGCGCCGCATCGTCGAGGCCGTCGAGCCGCGCCGTCGCGGCGAGCAGCGCATCGGACGCGAGCAGGTAGGTCCGGCGCAGCAGGTCGAACACCGGCGCGTCCGACCACGCGCGCGCGGCGAAGCGCTTGTCCTTGACCGGCGTCGCCGCGGGCGCGCCGGTCAGCGCCGCCTGCCACAGCGCCATCGCATCGGTCATGAAGGTCGCGCCGGCGGCGATCAGCTTCGCCGGATCGGCGGCGGCCGCGGTCATCACCTGCCCCCATGTCGCGGCGAGCCCGAGCGGGTCGGCGGGCGTGAGCGGGGCATCGCCCGCGCGTGCGGCGAACGCGGTCATCAGTGCCTGGGCGCGCGCCACGGCATCGGTCCAGCGCGCGAGCGCCTGCGGGTCGTCGGCCATCGGAACATCTCCCATGGTCTGCGTTGTGAACCGTGCCGCCACGTGCGCCAAGCCGCTTTGCGCGCTTGTTACGGCAGTATATAGAACAGTCACGCGTGCCGCCCGGCCGGTGCGGGTGCAAGGGAGCATAGATCATGATCAAGACGATGTTCGCGTTCGGGGCGCTCGCGCTCGCTGTCGCCGCGCCTGCGGCTGCGCAGATGGCCGCCGGCGGCGCGCTGCCCAAGTGCTCGGCAACGGTGCGCGATTCGTGCGACCAGTCGATGACGACCGAGAAGAACGCGATGACCGCCGAGCAGGCGATGAAGACCGGGGGCGTCGGCGACCGCCGGAGCGACGGCGCGACGATGCCCGCCGACCATGCCGGCATGATGCCCGCCGATCACAAGATGATGCACGGCAGGATGACGAAGAAGCAGACGATGATGCACAAGAAGATGATGATGCAGCACGACATGGCCCCGACCGACCCGACCGCCAGCCCCGCGCCGATGTGATCGCGGCGGCCCGGCCGTCCGGCCGGGCCGTTTCCCGGCGGGCGGCGGTCGCTGCAGCCGAAAGTCCGCCCGATGTCGACCGACTTCTACCGCATCCGCCGCCTGCCACCGTATGTCTTCGCCGAGGTCAACGCGATGAAGGCGGCCGCGCGTGCGCGTGGCGACGACATCGTCGACCTCGGCATGGGCAACCCCGACTCGCCGCCGCCGCCGCACGTCATCGCCAAGCTGGCCGAGGTCGCGGCCAAGCCCGACGCCCACGGCTATTCGGCGTCGCGCGGCATTCCGGGCCTCAGGAAGGCACAGGCGGCATACTACGCGCGGCGGTTCGGCGTCGAGGTCGATCCCGAGCGCGAGGTCGTCGTCACGCTCGGGTCGAAGGAGGGGCTGGCGAACCTCGCGCAGGCGATCACCGCGCCCGGCGACGTCGTGCTCGCGCCCAACCCGTCGTACCCGATCCATATGTTCGGCTTCATCATCGCCGGCTGCACGATCCGGTCGATTCCCGCGTCGCCGGGTCCCGATTTCTTCGAGAAGCTGGCGCATGCGATGCGCTATACCGTGCCGCGCCCGACCGTGCTCGTCATGGGCTACCCGTCGAACCCGACCGCGGAGACCGTCGACCTCGCCTTCTACGAACAGGTCGTCGCCTTTGCGAAGGCGCAGGGCCTGTGGGTGATCAGCGACCTCGCCTACGCCGAGATCTATTTCGACGGGGTGCCGACGCCATCGATCCTGCAGGTGCCGGGCGCGCGCGACGTCGCGGTCGAATTCACCAGCATGAGCAAGACCTATTCGATGGCCGGCTGGCGGATCGGCTTCGCGGTCGGCAACGCGACGCTCATCGCCGCGCTGACCCGGGTCAAGTCGTACCTCGACTACGGTGCCTTCACGCCGATCCAGGCGGCAGCGGTCGCGGCATTGAACGGTCCGCAGGACTGCATCGCCGAGACGCGCGAGCTGTACCGCCGCCGCCGCGACGTGCTGGTCGACAGCTTCGGCCGCGCCGGGTGGGACGTGCCCGTCCCGCGCGCGAGCATGTTCGCATGGGCCCCCATCCCGCCGGCGCTCCGCCACCTCGGCTCGGTCGAGTTCGCCAAGCAGCTGATCGCCCACGCCGAGGTCGCCGTCGCGCCGGGCACCGGCTTCGGCGAGGAGGGCGAGGGCTACGTCCGCATCGCGCTGGTCGAAAACGAACACCGCATCCGCCAGGCCGCGCGCGGTGTGAAGCGCTACCTCCAGTCGATGGGGGTCAACACGGCGGCG
>Ga0123336_10001353_pt1 | contig 22650 bp, 22 predicted proteins | sample SSSSmetaG_FD_96466 | JGI IMG/M metagenome (GOLD analysis project Ga0123336, IMG submission 96466) | Glacier valley bacterial and archeal communities from Borup Fiord, Nunavut, Canada, to study Microbial Dark Matter (Phase II) - ​SSSS metaG | ecosystem: Environmental > Aquatic > Freshwater > Ice... | reverse complement strand
CGCAGCCCGACGCAGCCAAGCTCATCGAGGAGCTGTTGGCCATCCCTTCGAAGATGAACGACATCATTGGGCAGGCGCCGCAGGTTCAGGTCATCGCCCGTCGCTACGGCAAGTCGCGCGACTTCTTGTTTCTCGGCCGCGGCAACAACTATCCCATCGCGCTCGAGGGTGCGCTCAAGCTCAAAGAGATTTCCTACATCCACGCCGAGGGCTACGCATCGGGTGAGATGAAGCATGGGCCGATCGCGCTCATCGACGAGAACATGCCCGTGGTGGTCCTGGCGCCGCGTGGGCCGGGCTACGAGAAGGTGATGAGCAACCTGCAAGAGACCAAAGCGCGCGAGGGCAAGATCATCGCGGTGGCGACGCGCGGCGACCAGGACATTGGCAGCCTGGCCGACGAGGTCATCTTGATTCCGGAGACGGTGCCGGCGCTGCAGCCGCTGTTGACGGTGGTGCCGCTGCAGTTGCTGGCGTATTTCGTGGCCGACTTCAAGGGCACCGACGTCGATCAGCCGCGCAACCTGGCCAAGTCGGTCACCGTCGAGTAGTGCCGAAGCTGACTCATTTCGACGCCGACGGGGCCGCACACATGGTCGAGGTCGGGGCCAAGGCCGAGACCGTGCGGGTCGCCGTCGCTGCCGGCGCTGTCGAGATGTCGGCGACGACGCTGGCGCTGGTGCGGACAGGGACAGCGGGCAAGGGTGACGTGCTCGGCGTGGCGCGGGTGGCGGCGATTGGCGGGGCCAAGCGGACGTCGGAGCTCATCCCGTTGTGTCATCCGGTGCGGCTGACTGGCATCGACGTCGAGTTTGCGCTCGTCGACGGTGAGCCCGCGCGGATCGACATCCAGGTGACGGCGCGTGCGTTCGATCGCACCGGGGTAGAGATGGAAGCGCTGACCGCGGTCACCGTCGCTGCGCTGACGATTTATGACATGCTGAAAGCGGCCGAGCGCGGTATGCGCGTCGTCGATATTCGGCTGGTTTCCAAGTCGGGCGGCAGGTCCGGGGACTGGTCCGACCCTCGGCCTTGAGACTGGTGCTATGCTGCGCATCATGCAGCCCCAAACCGAGCCTCCTGTCGCCGCGCCGCCTCTACACATCCCGACCAAGACCGATCGCCCCGAGCTCGACGCGGGCCTCGAGCGGCTGAAGGTCGGCGCAGTCGCGTTTGCGAAGACGACCATTCCCGAACGGCTGGCCATGCTGCGGGTCATGCTCGACGGGTACATGGCCATCGCCGAGGATTCGGTCAAGGCAGGCCTCGAGGTCAAGGGCATCGACCCGTCGACCCAGCTGGCGTCGGAAGAGTGGCTGGGCGGCCCGGTCGTCGTGGTGCGCAACCTCCGCATGCTGATGGAGACGCTCGAGCGCATCGACGGTGGACAGCCTTCCATCGACCCATCGCGCTTGCGCACCCAGGCCAATGGCCGCGTCGCTGTGGATGTCTTTCCGGCCAGCGGCCTCGACAAGATTCTGTTCGCCGGCTTTCGCGCCGAAGTGCGCATGAAAGAGGGCGTCTCGCTCAAAGAGACCCTCGATCGGACTGCCGCCTACTACAAGCTTGCCGTCGCTGATCGCAAAGCGAAAGTGGCGTTGGTGCTGGGCGCCGGCAACGTGGCCTCCATCCCGCCCACCGACGTGCTCTACAAGATGTTCGTCGAGGGCAAGGTCTGCATCCTGAAGATGAACCCGGTCAACGCGCATGTCGGCCCCTTCATCGAGCGCGCCTGGAAAGAGCTCATCGACAAAGGCTACCTCATGGTCGTCTACGGCGGCGCCGACGTCGGCAGCTACCTCGTCGAGCACGATATCGTCGAGGAAATCCACATCACCGGTTCGGACAAGACCCACGACATGATGGTCTGGGGCCCACCGGGAGCGGAGCGCGAGGCGCGGAAGGCCAAGAAGGAGCCGCTGCTCAAGAAGGAGATCACCTCCGAGCTTGGCAACGTGAGCCCGGTCATCATCGTGCCCAGCCAGCACTGGACCGACGAGGATTTTGCTTTTCAAGGCGACAGCATCGCTGCTGCGGTCTGCAACAACGCGTCCTTCAACTGCAACTCGGCCAAGCTTCTCGTCCAGGCCGGCAACTGGAGTGGCCGCGAGAAGCTGTCGGCGGCGCTCAAGACCTCGCTAGAGCGCGTGCCCTTGCGTAAGGCTTATTATCCGGGCGCGGCCGATCGCTGGAACCAGCTGGTCGACTCGCACCCGACGGCTGAGCGCCTCGGCGAGGCCAAAACTGGCGAGCTGCAGTGGGCGATTATTCCGGGCCTCGACTCCAGCAACAGCGACGAGAAATGCTTCTCGATGGAGCCGTGGTGCTCGGTGATCAGCGAGACCACCATCGGCACCGCCGATCCGGTGGCCTTCCTCGAGGAAGCGGTCAAGTTCTGCAACGATCGCGTGTGGGGCACGCTGTCGGCGACGTTGGTGGTGCATCCCAAGGATCTCAAGAACGCCACCATCGGCGCTGCCGTCGACAAAGCCATCAACGAGCTGCGCTACGGCACCGTTTCCATCAACCACTGGCCTGCGTTGGGGTTTGCGTTTGGGTCGACGCCCTGGGGTGGTCACCCGTCGACGACGCTGGAGGACATCCAGAGCGGCAAGGGCTGGGTCCACAACACGTTCCTGCTCAACGACAACGACATCGAGAAGTGCGTCATCTATGGACCGCTGCGCGCCAAGCCCAAGCCCGTCTGGTTTGCCGGCCATCGCACGGCGGCCGAGATTGGTAAACGCATGGTGGCCATGGAGGCTGCACCGTCGGTGTGGAAGCTGCCGGGCCTGATCATGAAGGCCCTCAAAGGCTGAGTTTCGGCCGACCGTTTCCGCTCAACCGGAAACGGGCGTTGGTGTGGTCCCGTGGTACTATCCGCGGACATGTCGCAGAAAACCCTGCATGAGCGCATCGTCATCATTGGCTCCGGCCCTGCCGGCCTGACCGCCGCGATCTACGCCGCCCGGGCCGCGATCCCGCCGTTGGTCATCGAAGGTCTGAGCCGCGGCGGCCCACCGGGCGGCCAGCTGGTCAACACCACCGAGGTCGAAAACTATCCCGGCTTTCCCAAGGGCATCATGGGGCCGGAGATGATGACCCTGTTCCGTGAGCAGGCCGAGCGCTTCGGCACCAAGATGCTCGGCGGTGACGTGGAGAAGGTCGACCTGTCCAAGCGTCCGTTCACGCTGACGGTGAGCGGCCACGAGGGCGAGATCCTCGTCAGCTGCGATGCGCTCATCATCGCCACCGGCGCCGTCGCCAAGTGGCTCAATCTGCCGTCGGAAGACAAGCTCAAGGGCCACGGCGTGTCGGCCTGCGCCACCTGCGACGGCTTCTTCTTCAAGAACCAAAAAGTCATCGTCGTCGGTGGCGGCGACACGGCGATGGAAGAGGCCAACTACCTCACCAAGCACGCCTCCGAGGTCGTCCTGGTGCACCGACGCGAAGAGCTGCGTGCGTCGATGATCATGCAGGATCGGGCGCGGGCCAATCCCAAGATCACCTGGATGTTGAACCGCGGTGTCGAGGAAGTGCTCGGCGAAAAAGACGTCACCGGCGTGCGCCTGAAGAACCTCAAAACGGGCGCCATCGAGACGGTGGAGTGCAAAGGCGTGTTCGTGGCCATCGGTCACCAGCCCAACACCGACTTGTTCACCGGGCAGCTCGACACCGACGAGCATGGCTATCTGCTCTTGGCTGGCAAGAAGGGCACGGCGACGGCGACCAAGATTGCCGGCGTGTTTGCGTGCGGCGACGTGACCGATTCCATCTATCGGCAGGCGGTGTCGGCGGCGGGAACGGGCTGCATGGCGGCGATCGACGCCGAGCGGTTCTTGAGCCATTAGCGTTTGGGCTGGGTCACGGAGGAGACGGGATGACGCCTGCTGAGGCTGTCGAGCTACTGGGCAAGATCAAGTTCTTCGCTGGACTGCCGGCGGCCTACTTGCGCCGCATCGCCGACATCGGTGCCGAGGAAGAGCACAACGGCGCCACCATCATCTTCGCCGAGGGCGACAAGGGCGATAAGTTCTACCTCATCCTCGACGGTGCGGTACGCATCTCGCGCATGGTGCCGGGCATGGGCGAGGAGGCGCTGGCCGTGCTCAAGAACGGCGCCTACTTCGGCGAAATGGCGCTCATCGACGACTTTCCGCGCTCGGCGCACGCCATCGTGCACGAGAAATGCCGGCTGTTCGTGATCCGCAAGGAAGACCTCGAGGACTTGCTGTTCGTCGACCGCGACCTGGCTTACGAGCTGCTGTGGAACTTCGTGCGCACGTTGTCGTCGCGGTTGCGCGAGACCAACGACAAGATGACCTTCTTGTCGGTGACCAATAAGTTCTAGCGCGTTCACCGACGAGGTGTTGCGCATCAATCTGCGCTATCTCGTCGAGGTGGTGGAGCGGTTTGGCCTGTGCCCCTGGGCGCGTGGGGCGCGTGAGTCGGGTGCGGTAGAGCGGCGGGTGCTGGCTGGGCTGTCGGTGGATGCGACATTAGCCGCCTTTGACGAAGTTGCGGCGCTGCCGGGTGCGTTGATTGGGTTGTTGGTGTTTCCCGAGGCTGCGGCGGCGACGGTGAGAGACGCCGAGGCCTTCGATCGGTTCTGTGAGTCGGTGCGGCAAGCGTTGGCCCGACGGGCAGGCGGTCGGCCGGCGATGGCCATGGCGGCATTTCATCCGCGCGCCGTGTATAGCTTGAAGACGCCGGCGCAGCTCGTGCCGCTCTTGCGGCGCTCGCCGGATCCGACCATCCAGCTGGTGCGGTTCTCGTCGCTGGACCAGCTCAAAAACGGATCTGGCAAGTTCTTGTTCGACGGCAGCGCGGCGGCGTTTGCCGAGCTCGAGCGGCGCAAGACCGAGGTGCCCATCTCCGACCGCATCGCCGCCGACAATCTGGCGACGGTGAACCACGTTGGACCCGAGGCGTTACAGGCAATCCTCGACGACATCATGGCCGATCGCGCAAGATCGTATCCGCGCTGACGTAGTTATTGTCTCAAACCCGAACGGAGGAACGCATGAGCTTGAAGCAACTGGGTGCCTTGTTGGTGTTGGGAGCATTGCCGCTCGCAGGCGCCGCGTGTCGTAGCGCCGACGCAGCCGAGCTGATTCCAGGGCTCGAGTCGCAGGTCGGTGACCCGCCTTGCACGTCGCTGACCAAGCCTGGCGTGTGCCAGATGCACGGCAAGGTCAAGATCGTGACGTCGTTCCCCAAGTACAAGATCAAGATCGTGAATTCGTTCCCGGACATCAAGGTTCAGAAGGTCACGTCGTTCCCCAGCGATCCCGGCAAGTGGCAGTTCGTGGACTCGTTCCCCGACTTCACCGTCCAGATCGTGGACTCGTTCCCCGACTTCACCGTGCAGTACGTGAATTCGTTCCCTGGTTGCAACTAGCCACCACAAAAACAAACGACCGTACGCCCCAGTGGGGCGTCGGTCGTGGTGTTGCAGTGAATCTGCTGCCGAGGCTGGCGCGGAGACCGCGCCGAGGTCTTAGTGAACCTTGCCGAGGAGCAGGATGCTGATGATCAGCGAGTAAATGACCAGCGACTCGATGAGCGCCAGGCCAAGGATCATCGGGGTGAAGATCTTGTCCGAGGCCTCCGGGTTGCGGGCGATGCCGTCGAGAGCGGCGCCAGCGGCGCGACCCTGACCGAGAGCGCCACCGAAGGCGGCGATGGCGATGCCGAGACCGGCGGCGAGAGCGATCCACTTGTCCCGCTCACCGAACGCGAGCGCGTCAGCGTTCGCCGTCTGAGCGAAGGCCGCCGTCGCCACCAACATGGTCACGAGCGCTGCGGAGATGCCGAGAACAACCTGAGTGAACCGCTTCATCTGAATCCTCCGTCGGGTGTGTGTACGAAATCCAAAATCCAAAATCACCAAAATAACGTCTAGTGCGCTGCCTTTGCGTGATGCACGTCGCCGGGCTCGGCTTCGTCGTGGCCGTGATCCTCGTCGCCGTGGTCATGCGTGGCGACCGCGCCCTGGATGTAAACCATGGTGAGGATGCAAAAGACCAGCGTCTGGACGATGCAAACCAGCATGCCGAGCACCAGGAACGGCACCGGCACCAGGAACGGCACGAGGGCAAAGAACGCCGACACGACCTTGTGGTCGGCGGCGATGTTGCCGAGGAGACGCAGCGACAGCGACAACGGGCGCGCGATGTGGCTGACGAGCTCGATGGGCAGCATGAGCGGCGCCAGGTACAGCTTCGGCCCAAGGAAGTGCTTCAAGTAGCCAAGGCCGCCCGCCGCGAGGCCGTAGACGTGGGTCATGACGAAGACGATGCCGGCCAAGGCCACGTTGGTCTTGAGCTGCGCCGTCGGTGGCGCGAAGCCGGGGATGAGCGCCAAACAGTTGGAGAAGAAGATGAAGAAGGCCATCGTCCCGATGAGCGGCAGGAACTTTTTGGCGTTGGCCGGGCCCATGACGCTCTCGCCGATGCCGAGGACCGCGTCGGTGAGCATCTCGAACATGTTGCGGAGGCCAAACTTCGCCGGGGGCACGATGGCCGCTTCGCCACCACGACCGACCACGCCAGCAAAGCGCAGGGCGCCGATGGTCACGAACGTGAGCACGAGGGCCACCGACCACACGTGGGTCATCGACCACGCCGACGGGAACTGACCTACGCCGAGCTCGGTGCGCGCCAAATGCGCGCGCAGATACTCCGACAGGTTGTGCAGGCCTGGTAGAAACTCGAACCAGGTCGTTTCCTCACCCATGGGTCTCCTCGGAAGCCGGGGCTGCTGCGTCTGGTGTGACGGCGGAACGAACGGCGACGACGACAATCGCCAACGGGAAGCTGGAGAGCCCGATGATGAAGGCGATGGGCTCGACGTGAAGCACGCGCAAGATGAGCCAGATGGCGGCGATGAGCACGCCCATCTTGAGGTTGAAGAGGAGCAGGGCGGCACCGGCGCGCTTGCCGGGCTCGAGCTTCGAGGCCCGGACGGCGATGCGGCGCAGCGACAGCGTGTTGAGCGAGACCAGCGCAGCGCCGATGGAGACACCGAACGCGACCTTGCGCGACAGGAAGAGCAAGGCGACGGCGATCAAAAGGGCGCTGAGGGCCAACGTCGTTCGCTCGACATCGATGAGGCGCTTGAGGTTCACTTTTGTTGGTCCTTTCTCTTCGCAGCTTGGGCGTCGGCGTCGGCGATCTTTTGGTCGCGTTGATATTGACGACTGATTCGGTAGAGCTCTCTGAAGCCTGATGTAATGCCAATCAAGAGGCCGACAAGGCCAATCCAGGGCGCCGTGTGGAAGCGTCCGTCGAGCCAGCGACCGCCAAAGTAGCCGATGACGATGGCGACGCCGAAGAAGATGCCCACGTAGCTGTAACCGAACGTGACTTGTAAGGCTTTCTTCGACTGGCTCTGGCTTGGTTTGTCGGCGATGGAGCTCCTCTCAGCGATAGCGCGGCGCTGATAACATGCGTGGTGCGGGAGGTCAACTCCCAAGCCGCAACGCGTTGCGCGCGGCGGTGAGGGTGCGGTCGATGAGGTCTTGCCCGTGCGCCAGGCTGACGAACGCGGCCTCGAACTGCGACGGCGGCAGGTAAATGCCAGCGTCGAGCATGGCGTGGAAGAAAGTGCCGAAGCGTTTGGCGTCGGCGCGTTTGGCGTCGTCGTAGTTGGTGACCGGCTCGGCGGTGAAAAAGCCGGTAAACATCGAGCCCACGCGGTTCATGGTCATGGCGACGCCAACGCTTTTCGCTTCCGACGCGAGGCCGTTGGCGATCTGGGCCGAGGCGGCTTCGAGGCGCTCGTAGGTGCCCGGCCGGCGAAGGATTTCGAGCGTTTTCCGACCGGCAGCGACGGCGAGTGGGTTGCCGGAGAGCGTGCCGGCCTGGTAGACGGGGCCGTCGGGGGCGATGCGGCGCATGATGTCTTCGCGTCCGCCATAGGCTGCGGCGGGTAGGCCGCCACCGACGATCTTGCCGAGGCAGGTGAGGTCGGGCTTGATGCCGTAGAGCGCCTGCGCGCCGCCGTAAGCCAGGCGAAAGCCGGTCATGACCTCGTCGAAGACGAGGAGGGTGCCGTGCTCGGTGCAGAGCGCCCGTAAACCCTCGAGATAGCCTGGCGCGGGTGCGACGGTGCCCATGTTGCCGCATACCGGCTCGACGATGACCGCGGCCAGTTGCTCGGGGTTGGCGGCAAACAGCGCCTTCATGCCAGCTAGATCGTTCCAGGCGACGGTCAAGGTGTCGGAGGCGTTGGTCGGCGTGACGCCGGCCGATCCAGGCAGGCCAAGTGTGGCCGCGCCGGAGCCGGCAGCGACGAGAAGAAAGTCGCTGTGGCCGTGGTAAGCGCCGTCGATCTTGACGATGCGGTTGCGGCCGGTAAAGCCACGTGCCAGGCGCAAAGCCGACATGGTGGCCTCGGTGCCCGACGAGACCATGCGTACGACTTCGATCGACGGCACGGCCGCGCACAGCTCTTCGGCGTAGAGGACCTCAGCTTCGGTCGGTGCTCCAAAGGTCGTCCCACGGGATGCAGTCTCCTGAAGGACCTCGAGCACTTCTGGATGCGCGTGGCCGACGATGGTAGGCCCCCAGGAGTTGATGTAGTCGACATACTCGTTGCCGTCGACGTCCCAGAGCAAGGCACCCTTGGCCCGCTCGAAAAAGACGGGCGTGCCTCCCACGCCGCGAAAGGCGCGCACCGGCGAGTTGACCCCGCCGGGGATGCGCGCCTTGCCACGGACGAAGAGCGCTTCGGAGCGGGCGCGGTTCACTTGTCGCCGTCGCTGTTGTCGGCCTCGTCGGCAGCCTCATCGTCGCCATCCGAGTCGTCAGTGGCGTCAGGCGCATCGGCGTCGGCGGCTTCATCCGACAAATCCTCTTCACCTTCCATGACCTCGACGGGGGCTGCCTGCACCTCACCGGCTTCTTCGTCGCGCTCGGCCAAGCTATCGATGGCCACCACTTGCTCGCCGTCGTCGACGCGAACCAGCCGTACGCCTTGCGTGTTGCGTCCCAGCGTCGGAATACCACCCACCGGCATGCGGATGACCTTGCCTTGACTGGTCACCAACATGAGGTCTTCCTCGTCGACCACGAGGCGGCAGCCGACCACTTTGCCGTTGCGCTCCGTGGCCTTGATGGTGATGACGCCGTAGCCGCCGCGGCCCTTGATGGGGTAGTCGCCGAGCGGCGTGCGCTTGCCGTAGCCCTTGGCGCAGACGGTGATCAGCGTGGCTTGCACGCCCGGCTCCAAGATCTCGCAGGCGACCACTTCGTCGCCGTTGCGGAGGTTGATGCCCCGGACGCCGCGCGCCGTACGGCCCATGGCGCGGATCTTGGCCTCGGGGAAGCGGATCGCGCGGCCGTCTCGCGTCGACAAATGGATGTCGGCATTGCCCGATGCCGTCGACACCTGGACCAAGCGGTCGCCGTCGTCGATGGAGAGCGCGATGATGCCGCTCGACCGAATGTTGGCGAACGCGGTGAGCGAGGTCTTCTTGACCACGCCGCGCGCCGTCGACATGACGACGAAGTGCGCGTCTTCGAAGGTCTTGATGGCCAGCATCTCGACCACGCGCTCGCCGTCTTTGAGCTCGACGACATTGACCAAAGCTTTGCCACGGGACGCGCGTGAGCCTTCCGGCAGCTCGAAGACGCGCTTGGAATACACGCGGCCCAGCGACGTGAAAATGAGGACGTGATCATGCGTCTGGGCCACGAACAGCTTGGCCACGAAGTCTTCGTCTTTGGTCGTCGCACCCGTCACGCCACGGCCACCGCGCTTCTGGGCGCGATACTCACTGACCGAGTTGCGCTTGACGTAACCACCGTGGGACACGGTGACCACCATGTCCTCCTTGGCGATCAACTCCTCGAGCGGAATCTCGCCCTCGGCGTCGACGATCTGGGTCCGGCGGGCATCGCCGAACTGCGCGCGCACGCCTTCCATCTCGCCAATGATGACGCCAAGCAGCGTCTCCGGATTGGACAAGATGCCTTCCAAACGGCCGATGTCGATGGCCAGCTCGACATACTCGGCGTCGAGCTTTTCGCGCTCGAGGCCGGTCAGGCGCTGGAGGCGCATGTCGAGGATGGCTTGCGCCTGCCGATCAGTCAGCTGGTAGTTTCCCGTCGCTGTACGTTCGGTGATCTCCGTCTCCGGTCGACCAGCCCGACGCAAGAACTCCGCCAGACCCTTGAACGGCTCGGCAATGAGGTTGGTCTTGGCGACGGCGGGATCGGGCGCAGCGCGGATGATCTGGATGACGCGGTCGATGTTGTCGACGGCAATGACCAGCGCCTCGACGATTTCCTGGCGCGCCTTGGCCTCTTTGAGCTCGAACAGCGACCGCCGGGTGACGACCTCGCGACGGTGCTCGATGAAGAGCTGCAGCATCTCCTTGAGGTTCAAGAGCCGCGGCCGCGCGTCGACGATGGCCAGCATGTGCACGCCAAAGCTCGATTGCAGCGGCGTCATCTTGTACAAATTGTTGAGCACCACCGACCCCATGGCGTCTTTCTTGAGGTCGAACACGATGCGCATGCCGTCGCGGTTGGACTCGTCGCGGATATCGCTGATGCCTTCCAGCCGCTTTTCTTTGACCAGCTCGGCCACTTTCTCGACGAGGCGCGACTTGACCACCATGAAGGGGATCTCGGTCACCACGATCGAGGTGCGGCCGTTCTTGTGCTCCTCGAAGTCGGCCTTGCCGCGCATGACGATCGAGCCATGCCCGGTGTGAAACGCGCTGCGAATGCCCTGGCGGCCAAAGATGCTACCCGCCGTCGGGAAATCGGGCCCTTTGACGAACTGCATGAGGTCGTCGATGGTGAGGTCGGGGTTGCGGGCGAGGGCAATGGCGCCGTCGACGACTTCCGTCAAGTTGTGCGGCGGAATATTGGTCGCCATGCCGACGGCGATGCCGGTGCCGCCGTTGATCAACAGGTTGGGCACCTTGGTCGGCAGGACCTGGGGCTCGAGCTCTTTGTCGTCGTAGTTGGGCGACCACTCGACGGTCTCTTTGTCGATGTCGGCCAAGAGCTCCGACGACAAACGCGCCATGCGGACCTCGGTATAACGCATGGCCGCGGCGGGGTCGTTGTCGATGGAGCCCCAGTTGCCCTGCCCGTCGGCGAGCGGGTAGCGCATGGAAAAGTCCTGCGCCATGCGCACGAGGGCGTCGTAGATCGACGCGTCGCCGTGCGGATGGTACTTGCCCATGCAGTCACCGACGACGCGGGCCGACTTGACGTAGGGCCGGTTCCACACGTTGGAGAGCACGTGCTGGGTGTAGAGGATGCGACGGTGGACGGGCTTGAGGCCGTCGCGTACGTCGGGCAAAGCACGGGCGATGATGACGCTCATCGCGTAGTCCATGAAGGACGACTTCATCTCGTCTTCGATGGCGACTGGAGTGCGCTGTGGAACGAGGCCTGTCGTCTCGGACATGGCGCGGTTTTTACCATATACTCCGCGTCATGCGGTTCGTTCTGTGCGTCGTCGGTGCCTTTTCGCTGTGGGCCGGCTGTCATCAGAAAAAGCCGGCAGATCTCCCCGCCAATCTGAGCGCGGCCTCGGCCAGTCCAGACGCGGCCAACGGCTATGCCCGCGGTTTCAATCAGCTCTCGTCGCTGTGCGCCGATCGTATTCGCACATACTTCGCGGCGATACCCCGCGATGCAGCCGAAGTCGGCGCCCGGCCGGTCCTCGCGCCGTCGACCGCTGCGGACGACAAAACGATCGACGAAGCCGCCAAGCAGTTCGCCGACGCCCGCGCCAAGATGCAGCCCCCGCTACCGCTCCTCAGCGACAAGCTGGTCGCCGAAGCGCGCAAGGTCCTCGTCGCCTACCGCGCTTCTGCCTCTGCGCAGACCGCGGCGGAGGTCAAAGCCGCCCATCAGCGCTTCATTGCCGTCGCTGACGGCTATCGGGCCGCCGCTTTTCAACTCGAGGACACGCTCTTCGCCGCCGAAGATCAGACCACCATCGACGAGCTGCCCAAATATGCCGCCTCCCGTCGCTGGGGCTACTGGTTCCGCGTGGTGGAGATCCAGGCCAAAAAGTCGTTACGGGCCGCCAAGCGCGGCGACAGCGACGGCCAGGCCGAGGTCTTTCAGACGGCCTACAACGAGATGGTCAAGTTCGTCGAATCCGAGCCCGACGCCCCCAAAGAGGCCCGCACCTGGCTGCGCTCCGCCGACGTCTTCTTCGACGCGGTCAACGGCGTCAAAGAGGGCAACACCGCCCCGGCCCAGGAGCAGCTACTGCAGGCGTACAACCAGCTCGTCGCTGCCGAAAATACCCTGCGCACGCTCGAGGCCCAGGGCACGCTGAAGTAACGTCACACGGTTTCGATGAGCGCCACCTGGGCTTCATTGCGCTTGAGGAACGGCACGACGAAAGGGGCGTCGTACTGCGCCCAGTACACCGAGGTGTCGGCGCGATACTCCGGGTGCAGCGCCAACCACCCACGCAGCTTGTCGCGCGCTTCGGCCCGCCGCTCGTCGGTGTTGTTGCCCGTGTAGCGGACCACGGCGATGGAGCGCGCCGGGACCGTGCGCAGCTGGATGCTCTTGTCCGTCGGCTTCGGAACGTCTTCGGGGGCGAGGTCATTGCCCAAGAAAAAGCCGATCGTCCACTCGCCGCTCTTGGCTTTCATCCACGGTGCGTCGCTGACGCCCTCGCGCTGATAGACGGGGATGGTCATGTGCATCTTGGCCTGCGTCGAGTTCTCGCCGAAGATGTAGGCAGACAGCCGGTCGAAGGCCTGGTCGACCGCGCGGTCATGTCCGCCCGGCAACGTGATCTCCGCCAGCAGTGCCGGCCGGTAGCGTCGCACCTCGATCTCGTCGCTGGTTTCGACGACGTCGAACTTCGGCTCTTCCTCGAGCCGGATGCCAAACGTGCCTGGAATGCTCTTGAGAATGTCGGTGAACGGAAACGAGTGGCCCATGTTCCTCGTTTAGGCCGACGTCGCCGGACGTCAACTGGGCCGTGTTGCGAGACCGGGTCAGCGCGGAATGTCTTCGCCCTCGGCGATCATCTTTTCGCGATGCTCGTCGAGCTTGTTCAAGAACACTGGGACCAGCTCCGGATCGAACTGCGCGCCGGCGCAACGCTCCAGCTCAGCGACGGCAACATCGTGCGGCAGCGCCTTTCGATAGGCGCGATCGGAGGTCATGGCGTCGTAGGTATCGGCGATGGCGACCACGCGCCCGAGGAGCGGAATGTTGTCGCCCATGAGACCGCGCGGATAGCCGGAGCCGTCCCAGTTTTCGTGATGACACCAGGCGCCAGCGATGAGCTCCTGCATCGACGGAATCGGCTCCAGGATGCGCTTGCCCTTGGCCGGGTGCGTCCGGAACATGGCGACTTCTTCCGGCGACAGCTTGCCGGGTTTGTTGAGCTTCTCGTAGCGAATGCCGATCTTGCCGATGTCGTGCATCAGGCCCGCCTGTACGATGCGCTCGACCTCGGCGGCGGGCAGGGTGAGCCCGGCCGCGCACAGCGACGAGTAGAAGGCCACGCGCTCCGAGTGGCCGCGGGTGTATTTGTCCGATTCCTCGAGCGCGTGGGCAAAGCCGATGATGGTCGCCCGGAAATTTTCGGCCAGCGAGCGGTTGGCTTTCTCGAGATCGGAGTTGCGGTCGACGAGATCCTCGTAGAGCTGCGCGTTCTCGATGCTGGCCGCGGCGCGCGAGGCGAGGACGGCGAACATCTTGCGCTGTCCCTCGGTGAAACGATGCCCGTTGGTGTACGAATACGCGTTCAAGATGCCGATGACCCGGTCCTGCACCTTGAGCGGGATGGAGCAGAACGACACCAGGCGCTTGTCGGGCGGCGGCTCCGAAAAAAACCGCAGCGCCTTGAGGCCATGCGCCAAGATTGGCACACCGCGCCCGACCTCCAGCAACAACAGATTGGTGTCCAAGAGGCCCACCGTGGCGTTCTCTGCCGCAGCCGCTACCCGTCGGTGCTGCTCGATGAACAACCCCGACGACGGGTCTTTGAGCAAGAGCGTGGCCACATCGGCCTGACCCTCGGCCAACACCGCGTCGAGGATGAGCTCGAGAATGGTCTCGAGCTTGATGGAGTGGGTAATCGCCTCCGAAACGCGATAGATGCTCAGCGCCTCTTTGAGCTTGATGTTCTCCGTCTGCAGACGCTGCCGTTCCAGGCCCCGCTCGACGACATGGACCACGTCCTCGATCTTGAAAGGCTTCAAGATGTAGTCGTAGGCGCCCTTCTTCATCGACTCGATGGCGGTCTCGACGGTGCCGAAGCCGGTCATGATGACCACCAGCACGTTTTTGATCGTCTTTTGGATGCGATCGAGCAGCTCGAGACCGCCCATGCCGGGCATCTTGAGGTCGGACAACACCAGATGATACTGGCGGCGCTCGAGCTCCTTGAGCGCGCTCTCGCCGTCCTCGACCGAGTGGACGGTGAAGCCTTCCATGGTGAGGAAGTCGCAGAGAATCTCGCGTATCACCTGCTCGTCGTCGACGACCAGCACGCGGCCCTTCTCTTCCTCCGCGTTGTCCACTCCGGTCAACGATACCTCGGCATGATGAGAAACTCTAGTTACTGCTGGTACTGCTGTGGGGGCGGCTGCTGCTGGTACTGCTGGCCTTGCTGGCCCTGTTGTCCGCCCTTGGCGCCCTGGTACTCGCCTTCCATGGACCGCCACTTGCGCTCGAGGTCTTCCATTTCGATCTTGAGCTTGTCGACGTCGACGCGGGCCTCTGACGCCTTACGCTGCTTGTCGAACGACTCACGCTCGAAGTTGGCGACGGAGAAGTCCTCCGACGGCTTCATGTTGTGCGCCACGGCAATACGCGCCTTTTCCAGCTCGATGGCAGCCAACGCCGCCGTGTGGTGCGCCTCAGCCGCGTCGCGGTCGGCCTTGATCCACTTTTTCTTCTTCTCGAAGTACGACACTTTGGCGTCGGCGGAGCGCTTGCCCATCTTGGCGATCTGCACGTCGCGGTCAGCCGTCGCCTTGCGGTTCAGGTCGCCCTGAGCCCCCTTCTGGTTGATCTCCGCCGAGTCGAGCGCCAGCTTGGTCTGTTTGTACTCATTGTCGGCCAGGTCCAGATCGCGGTTGACGGAGATCAAGTCGCTCTCGGCTTTGCGCATCTCTTCCTTGGCGACGTTGGCGTCGTTCTGCGCGTTCAACACGCCCTGCTTCTCGTTGATGGGGATCTGCGCCAGCAGTGCATCGTCGATGACGTATTTCGGCGTGCTCGAACAAGCCGCCAACAACAGCGCACCAGCCAATTGGATTCGCATGGACATGCTCCTTTCGAGATCTCTATTCACTAGGTAAAGGTGCCAGGTTCGGAAACCACGAGAAGAAAATCTTCAGCTTCTCTTTCTGCGGCGGGTCCATGTAGTCGAAGTTGGTACCCCGATCGCTGACTTCCCAAAAGTCGCGCGAGGTGACCACGAACAGGTCCTTGCGGATGGAGCGGAGCCGCTCGGCAGACTCGTTCTTCATGTCGTCGAAGATCCGCCGCGCATACGGCTCAGCGTCGTGAAATAGATAAAAGCTGGCCAGCTTGGCCTGCGCCCGCCGCACCCCGCGCAGCATCGTTTCTTGCTGCTGCGACTCGGCCTCGCGATCGAGCTCGAGCAGGTGATCGAGGATCCGATCGTGCGCCGCGCTCTTGGCCTCGAAGGCCCGCTCGCACAGCGTCGCCAGGTCATACCCGACGGTCTCGGTCACGAAGCTGAGCACTTTGGAGTGTGCAACCTGCCCGTAATATTTGAAGTACTGCGCCGTGGCAGCGACGAGCTTATCCTCACCCTTGGTGATGGCCCGCTCCACCAGCTGTCGATACTGATGCAAGACATTGTAAGCCGTCCGGATGTCGCCCTTGTTCAGCGTGGCGCGCAAGTAGGTATTGAAGAACTTGATGGCCATCGCCAGCGCCTCGGGCTCGTTGGCCTCGAGCGCAGCCTCGCCGATATAGCGGGTGTTGATGGCGATGAGGTAGTTGATGTCCGGCATGTCGCCGAGCGCTTCGTTGTAGATCGTCTGGTATTGCCGGAGCGCCTTCCACTCCAGCCACAGCCGCTTTTCCGTGATGTCGTCGACGGTGGGCTGCGCCAAGGCGACGAAGTCGGGGTTGCGCCGCAGATCGGGCCCGATGGCGAACCACTCCGCCGGAATGTGGCGTTTCTTGGCGAGATAGGTGACCAGGAGATCGCGCAGCGCATCGACGGTGCCCGATGCAATGGCCTTGTCTTTCTGCGACACCGCGTTGACCGAAATATCCGACAGCTGCTCCACCGACGACAAAGCACTACGCTGCAGATCCGCCGAGGTCTTCTCGCCCCGCCGCCGCTCGCCAATCGCTGCCGCCACCGCCTCGCGCTGAATCCGCTCGACGACACGATCCGGGTCGAGGAAGTCGAACACGTAGGCGAAGTACGGCACCATGATCAACAGACTTCCGGTCACGGTGATCATCGTGAAAATGATCGACACCCTCGGCAGAAAGTTCTTTTCAAGCGCGATCGAGACCCACACTGCGTTGATGCAGACCACCACGAAGAAGCCGAGCACCGCCAGGGTCGTCCGATCACGAAAGAACATGTCGGCGATGCGCGGCGTGTAGCGCGTGGCTGCGAGCTGCACGACGATCGAGACGACCGTGATGACGATACCGAGCACGGCGGCGATGGTCTGCGCCATGGAGCCGATGGTGTTCTGCAGCGTGTCGATGTCGAACTCGAACAGCTTCGAAATCGGATTGCCCGTCTGATGTAGCGCGAAAAAATCCCACAAATACAGGCCGAGAAAGACGCAGGTCGACGTTCCGCCGAGGACGAGCAGCGGGTAGAGGATGGTCCCCCGCTTGGTGAGAAAGGGCACAGCAGACATGCGCTCCGTACAGTAGCGGATCTCGGCCGGGCCCGTGCTAGATTCGGCGCATGCTCCTCGCAGTCGACGTCGGCAACACCAACACCGTCGTCGGCGTCTTTACGTTTTCAGACAGCGGTCAAGCGACGCTCAAAGCCCACTGGCGCCTCGAGACCCGCAAAGGCCGCACCGCCGACGAATACGCAGCGACGGTACATCAGCTCTTCCAGATGGTTGGCCTGCCCTGGAAGGTGACCCACGGCATGGTAGCCACCGTGGTGCCTCCGGCGCTGTTTGCCGTCGAGGCGTTCTTTCGCGACGTGCTTGGCATCCAGCCCATGGTCGTCGGGCCCGGCCTCAAGACCGGCATGCCCATTCTCTACGACAACCCACGCGAGGTCGGCGCCGACCGCATCGTCAACGCCGTCGCTGCCTACGAGCAATATCGCCAGGGCTGCATCATCGTCGACTTCGGCACGGCCACCACCTTCGATCTCGTGACGCCCAAAGGCGAGTATGCCGGCGGGGCCATCGCCACCGGCATCACCACCTCCGCCGACGCGCTCTATCAAGCCGCCGCCAAGCTGCCGCGCGTGGAATTCGTCCGGCCAGCATCGGTCATCGGCCGCAACACCGTCCACTCCATGCAGGCTGGGCTCTTCTACGGCTATGTCGGTCTCACCGACGAGATCGTCACGCGCATGCGGGCCTCGGTCGACTACCCGTGCAAGGTCATCGCCACCGGCGGCCTCGCTCCGCTCATCGCCAAAGACTCCAAGACCATCGAGCACACCGACGAAATGCTCACCCTGGTCGGCCTGCGCATCTTGTTCGAGCGCAACACACCCTGATGCTGGAGCTCACTCCACTCGAGACGCTGCCACCGACGGTGGAGAAGATCGCCGGCGCCAATGCGCCCGCGGCGGTCAAGCTGATGGCGGCCCGCGGCATGTCGCCGCTCAAGCCCGGTGACATGCTCGTCGCGCTTTATCAGCTGGCGGTCTCCGACGACGCGACCATCAAGCAGACGGCGAACAAGACCGCCATCGAGCTGCCGCCCAAGATGTTGTCGGGTGGTCTGTCGGAGCCCATCGACATCCGCGTGCTCGACTTCTTCGCGCGGCGGGTGTGGCAAAAGCCGCCGCTGCTCGAAATCGTGCTCCTCAACAAGGCCACCAGCGACGAGACCTTTCGTCATCTGGCGACGCTGTGTCAAGAGAATGAGCTGGAGATGATCGCCCGCAACGAAGAGCGTCTGTTGCGGCATCCGCCGATCATCGCCGCGCTTTATCTCAATCCCAAGACGCGCCAGTCGACGGCGCAGCGGGCCATCGAGCTCGCCGTGCGCAACAACGTCCGCGTCGACGGCATCCCGGCGTTCGACGAGGCCGAGCGGGCCATCGCCGAGTCCGGTGTGTCGTCGACGGCTCAGCAGGCCATCGACGACGCCGCCTTCAAGCGCGCCGCCGAGGTCGCCATCGACGCCAACGCCGGCCTCATCATGGGTGCCGTCGACCCCGAGGAAGAAGAGCGGCGCGCCGCCGAGGAAGCCGCCGTTGCCGACGCGCTCGCCGACGGCAAAGTCGCGCCGGAAAACGCCGCCGAAGCCGAGGAAAAGAAGAAGCGCCTCGACGAGCTGTCGCCAGCGGCGCAGATCCGCATCGCCACTCTCGGCAACAGCTTTGCGCGTGCGCTTCTCATTCGTAACAAGAACAAGCAAGTGGCCATGGCCTGCATCAAGTCTCCGTCGCTGAAGGAGACCGAGGTGCTGCACTTCGCCGGCAATCGGTCGCTCGACGAAGACATCATCCGCTACATCGCCGCCAGGCGGCAGTGGACGCGTCACTACGGCGTCAAGGTGCAGCTCTGCAACAACCCCAAGTGCCCGATGCCCACGGCGATGGGCTTTCTGTCGCATCTGCGCGCGCCGGATCTCAAGAACCTGGCGCGCAGCAAAGGCATCCCGTCGGCGGTGGCCAATGCCGCCAAGCAGCTTCTGCAGGCGCGTGGTGGCGGCCACTAAAAGTCAGCGCCAGGGTCCGCGCTACTGGGCGCGTATCGGCGGCATGTTGGCGGCGCCAGCGACCACGATCCGTGCCTTGCGTGCGGCGCCGGCAGGGCAGGGCGCCCGCGATGTGTTCTGGCTGGTGCTGCTGCAGCTGGTGATCGGCGACCTCGCCAGCCTGGTGCGCGCCTTTCTCCGCGGTCACGAGGTCGGCTATGGCTACACCCTCGGTGCGGTCATGGCCATCGTCGGCCATATCTTGCCGGATCTCTTGGTCATCGTCGTCGGCGGCCTCGCCCTGACGGTGTTTACACGCCGCGCGGCCCACAACAGCGACGAGGCCACTCCCTATGATCTAGCCGCCTACGCGTGGGTACCGTATCTCGCGGTGCAGATCGCTTTTTCTATCGTCGGTGGCGGCCTCGGCCTGGCCGGGCTCTGGCCGGCTTCGTGGTCGCCGGCGATCTTCGATCGCGCCGCGATCGTGCTCGGCATCGGCTGCGGGGTCGCGGTGTGGTCGCTGACGCTGTGGATCCTGCTCGGAGAGCCCAAACCCGCGGCCCTACCGCGCAGCGCCAGCTTGGCCGGTGTCGGCCTGCTCTTGCTCCTGGCCTTGCTCGCTGTTTCCCGCGGCCGCCAGGTCGCCAGTCATTGGTCGGAGCTGTCGGCGATGGCCACGCCGAAGGGTACCGAAGCGCCAGCAGTAGACCTGCCGCTCCTGACCGGTGGACGTTTCGTCCTCGAGAAATCTCGCGGCAAAGCGGTCTTCCTCGATTTCTGGGCCACCTGGTGCGGGCCCTGTCGTCGCGAGTTGCCGTCGCTGATGCGTCTCTCGGATCGGTTCGGCGCGCGCGGTCTCGAGGTCATCGCCGTCAACACCGAGGGCGTCCGCGCCCGCCAAGCCATCGAACGCTTCGTCGCCGAGACCCAGCTTCGCCTGCCCGTCGCTCTCGACGACGGCGAGGTCAGCGGCCGCTATCGTGTCGACACCATTCCGCACGGCGTGCTCGTCGATCCAACCGGCCGGGTGGCCAAGATCTTCGTCGGTGCGGCGTCGGAGTCGAGCCTCACCGAGGCCGTCGAGGCCGTGCTGCCGAAACAATAGCCGATGGTAGAAGCGGGGCGCGGCTGCTAACCTCAAGCCATGTCCGAGCCGTTCGCCGTGTGCTGCATGTGCCGCAAGCCCATCGCCGTCGGCGCGAAGTTCTTCCGCTGTTCTGTCTCGACGTGTAACTCCGGCCGCGTGAAGCTGGCCTTTTGCGGCATGGCTTGTTGGGATGCGCATCTCCCGACCGCGCGCCATCGCAACGCGGGCGCGATCGAGGAAATCGCCGTCAAAAGGTAGCCAGATGTTGCAGGACCTCGGCTGGCCTTTCGTCGATGACATCCCCGTGCGCCACGACCAGTCGTCGCAGCTTCGGAAGCGCCGCCAGCCGCGTCAAATGCGCCCTGAAGGCAGGCTTGTCCTTCACCATCGCCAAACGAAACGTCGGTGTCACCGTCGGTTTTCCCGTCGAGCCGAGCAGCCTGAACATCCAGCCCGTGAAGCCCGAGAAATGCGGATGGTTGAACACCGCATCGTTGAAGACGAGGCTGATGCCATCCTCGGCCTCGACGATGAACACGCCTTCGCGCTCGCCAGTTCCGTCGAGCAGCTCGACTTGCAAGCCTGCCAGCCGATCGTAGTGGCCGTCGACGGCGACGCGCTCGGCGACCTTGCCGTGCACGCCCGGCGGGCACAGCACCAGCGCGTCGGGATAGCGCGCCTTCCACGCCGGCGCGTCGAGACGGTGATACCCATTGGGCACCACCAGATAACGCACTGGTCCCCAGGCGTCGATTTCGCGCATGGTCGCCTCGTCACAGCTCACGGCGCTGTGCACCACCAGTCCCCCGTCGTCGAGTCGCATGACGGTCATCGTTCGTCGCAGCGCCAGCGACGGCAAGCTGCCGTCGACACGCCACAGCTTTTGGTTGAGCTTCTCGAGCGGTTGATGCGGAAGGTGTCGCCACGCGGTCATGTGAACCGTTTATGCTGTGATCGATAGAAATTTGCGAATCATGGAGGACATGTAGTACCTTTACATACATCATGCGACTTCAAGCCCTCACTGCCTTTGCGTGGAAGACCGTGGCGGTTCTCGGTCTAGGCGCGAGCGCGGTCTTCGGGGCACGCTGGCTCCAGGGCGGCTTTCAAGAAGCCAGCGCCACGACACTGCGCCCGACTGCGGTGATCCCGGTCAGGCCCGTGCCACTGTCGCCCCCGCGCGTCGATGTCGCCAGCGACGCCGCCGGCACGTTTCTCGGCATGCGCGACGAGCTCCTCCTCGATCGCATGCGCGCCTCCGATGTCGTCAAAGCAAAGCTCAACAAAGGCGGCTCGTCGATCAGCTTCCGTCTCGATTTTGCCGACGGCTCCCGCGCTGCCTTCAAGCCCGAGCAGATCAACCCGCAGACGGTGCCGCGCAAAGAAATCGCCGCCTATCGGCTCAATCGCCTCCTCGGCATGAACGCCGTCCCACCGGCCACCTCGCGCACGCTGCATCGCGACGATCTCGTCGGCAAGCTGCCGCCCGAGGCCGCCTTCATGGCCACCCGCATCGACGCCGAGACCACCTTCGACGACGAAGGCTTCACCCGCGGCGAGGTCAGCTACTGGATCCCGGTGATCGCCGATTCGCACCTCGACACGCTCGACAACGTCCTCGCCTGGTGGCGCTGGCTCACCATCGGTGAAGAGATGCCGCCGGAAAAGATCTCCATGATGTCGCAGCTCAGCTCGCTGTTGCTGTTCGACCAGCTGACCAACAACTCCGACCGCTTTTCGGGCGGCAATCTCATGACCTCGCCCGACGGAGCCATCCTGTTCTACATGGACAACACCTTCGGCTTTCAGCTCGATCCCGAGGGGCATCTGCGCTGCCGGACCTATCTCTATCGCGCGCAGAAATTCTCGCGCAAGGTGGTGGCCGCGCTGCGCAGACTGGATTTTCCGTCGCTGCATGCGGCGTTGTCGGTCGAGCCGGGCGTGCTGTCGGAGAACGAGACCCGCGCCGTCCTGTCGCGGCGCGATGTGGCCTTGAAGCATGTCGACACCCTCATCGCGCAGTACGGCGAAGAGAAAGTGCTCGTCTTCCCGTGACAGCGTGAGCCCAACCGTTCCCGCCCGTCGACGCGGCGATGCGCGCCTCGGCCGCGATCTGCAGCTGTTCCACGCCTATCGTTTCCTCTCGACGTCGTATCTGTTCTTGCCCGTCTTCATGAAGTTTTTTCATGAGCGCGGGCTCGACTACACCGAGATCGCGCTCCTCAACACCGTCTACGCAGTGACCGCGGTCGTCTTCGAAGTGCCGACCGGCGCCTTGGCCGATCTGTTCGGCCGCTGCCGGGCGATGATGCTCGGCGCGCTGCTCATGGCGCTCGGCTGCGTGGTCAACTATCACGGCCACGATTTCTGGACCTTCGCCCTCGGTGAGAGCCTGTTGGCCCTCGGCATGACGCTGACCTCGGGCGCCGACTCGGCCTATCTCTACGATCTGTTGCGCTCGGCCAAGCGCGAGTCCGAATATCGCCGTCACGAAGGATCAGCGACGGCAGCCAAGATGATCGGTGCCGCAGTCGCGCTCGGCGTCGGCGGCTTTGTCGGCCGCAACAATCCGGGCCTGACCTACGCTTTCACCGCTGGCGTGTGCGCCGCCGCGGCTCTCGTGGCGTTCATGATGCGCGAGCCGGCCTTCTCCCGCGACGACGAGAGTGCCTTCTTCCGCGGCATCGCCCACGCCGGCAAACGCGTCCT
>Ga0123336_10001349_pt1 | contig 22701 bp, 19 predicted proteins | sample SSSSmetaG_FD_96466 | JGI IMG/M metagenome (GOLD analysis project Ga0123336, IMG submission 96466) | Glacier valley bacterial and archeal communities from Borup Fiord, Nunavut, Canada, to study Microbial Dark Matter (Phase II) - ​SSSS metaG | ecosystem: Environmental > Aquatic > Freshwater > Ice... | reverse complement strand
CGCGCAGCATGCGCGGTCGGATGCGGACGCGGTCGAAGGCGGCGAGATTGGCCTGCATGGTGGCTTCGCGCCCGGCGCCGCCGGCGATGTAGGCAAAGGCCTCGGCGGACATGGCGGCGCGGGCACGGCTCTCCAGATCATCCTGGCGGGCGGGGACCACCGGCTTCTGCTGGCGCAGACCGCCGAGGTAGATTTCGCCCTGCCGCGTGGTGCCAGGGGCGCTGGCGAGGCTGGCGTCCGTGCTCATGGATGGTCCCTTTCTGTTCTTTTCGTAGCGTGTGGGTTGGCGTAAGCTTTGGCATGGAAATCACGTTGCCGGAACGCACGGCCGCCGTCCGACGCCACGCGGCACGGCTGTGCCGGGATCTTGGGTGGGCGCCGTTGCATGAGGTGTCGCTACCGAACGGCCGGCGCGCAGACATATTGGCGCTGCGGCGGGACGGGGATTTCGCGTGCATCGAGGTGAAGTCTGGCGCGGTGGGTTTCCTGACGGATTCCAAATGGCCGGACTACCGCGCGTTCTCGGATGCGCTGTATTTCGCGGTGGATGCGGATTTTCCCCAAGGATTGCTGCCGGGGGATGTAGGCCTGATCGTCACCGCGGATGATGGCGCGGCGATGGTGCGGGAGGCGCCGCTGCATCGTATGGCGTCCGCGCGGCGGCGGGCATTGACGCATCGTTTCGCAAGCCTGGCCGCCTGCCGCCTGGAAGGTATCATCGACCCGCTGGACCGGTTTGCGCTGAGCTGTGAGTAAGTCTGGCGCGCGACAGCCTGACAAAAGTTTTTTGCTTCTTTTTTGCAAAAAAGAAGGCCTTGCTTCTACCCCGCCAAAACCTCGCCGCCCCAGCCGCGCACAAGCTCGGCGGTGGTAGAAGGCGCGCTGGCATCGATCAGCAGATCGGGTCGCAGCTGACGTAAGATCTCGGTCTGGTCGCCTTGTGGCACCATGCAAATCAGATCGACATCGCCGAGACCGGCGGCTTCGGCAAGGATTCGTTTGGTAGCATCGGGCTCATCCACGGCAGGCGTTGTTTCCACGCCGAGCACCAGGCGGTCGCAGGCGGCGCGCGCGGTCTCCAGCCTTGTCCGGCTGAAGCGTTGCGGTGTGGTGGTGATGAGCGCGGTGCGCAGGCCCATGCGGCGCCAGCGGTCCACCTGCTCCACGGCGACTTCGGTCGCCACGATCTTGCGCAGGGCGCGTCCCTGAGGCGTGAGCATGGCCAGAAGGTCGGTGCCCTGGGCCACGGCCATGCCCGGCTGGCCGGCGGCCACACCCAAAGCGAGGTTGGCGAGCCGGGCGGCGACCGGCAGCTTCAGGCCGATGGCCAGGGCCGCGGCCAGGGCGGAGACCACGGTGTCGGCGGAACCAGAAAGGTCGAACACCTCGCTGACGGTGGAGGGTAAATGAAGTATCAAGTCCGGCGCTATCAACGACAGCCCGTCGGCCCCGCGGTTGACGAGGACGGCGCCGAAGCCGTGGGCGGTGCGCAGCCAGCCTGCGGCCGCCGCGATCTGCTTGTCCGTCCCCACACTCATGCCGGTGACGGCGCCCAGTTCCCGAAGGCCGGGCACAGCCACGTCGGCGCCGGCATAGCGATCGTAATCGGGGCCGCGGGGGTCGACCACGGTTGGGCGGCCGGCGGCGCGCGCGGCTTCGATGATGCGGGAGGGGACATCTCCGGAGAGGATCCCCTTGCGATAGTCCGAGAGCACAGTGACGGAGGTGGCGGCCAACGCATCGCCTGCGATGCGCAGCATGCGTTCGGCCAGCTTGGGGTGAATGGCGCCCGTCACCTCCTGGTCCGAGCGTAGCAATTGCTGGCCGCCGGCGATGAAGCGCGTCTTGACCGTGGTGCAGCGGCCGCCCTGCACAAGCAGCCAGGGCTCCACGTTGGGCTGGCCGCCGATCAGACCGGTGAGGTCCGAGCCGGCCTGGTCGTCGCCGACTACGGAGACAAAGGCGACTGCGGCGCCGAGCGCGGTCAGGTTGCGGACCAGGTTGCCGGCGCCGCCGGGCAGTGCCAGTTCGCGATCCACCGCCAGGACGGGAACCGGCGCTTCAGGGCTGATGCGGGCGACGCTGCCGTAGACGTAGCGATCCAGCATGGCGTCACCCACGACGAGAACGCTGGCCCGGGTGAGGCGCGGGATCGCGTCTGCGAGTTCCGCGTCAATCGCCGGGGCTGCATCGTCGTTCATCGTCACTGCCTATCGGGCGAAAAGATCACACGCAAGCAGACAAATACGATCAAGTTCTCGGTGCAAGCAAAACCGGCCATTGATTGGCGTGCGGCCAGTCATGCGGTGAGAAAACGCATGTGGTTCTCTTCCAGAACGAGGCAGGTGAGCGCCCCGCCCATTGCGGCTCCGGTGTCGATGCCGATGCGGTTGGGCCGGATTTCCGGGCGATCCGTGGGCGTGTGCCCATGCACCACTACGAAGGGATGCTTTTCCTTGCTGGAGAGAAACGGCTCGCGTATCCACAGCAGGTCGTCCGGGCTTTGACGATACAACTTGCGGCCGGGGCGGATACCGGCATGAACGAAGACGTAGCCGCCTTCGACATGGGTGAGATCGCGCGTGCGCATCCATTGCTGGTGGGCGAGCGGCACGGAGCGGCCCCAGTCTGCGGGGGGGGCGCCGGCCGGCACCTTGTAGCTTTCCAGCGTCGTGTCGCCGCCGCTTTGTACCCAGGACTCCGCAGCGCGGCTGTCGGCGGCCAGCGCATGGGTCATCATCACCTCGTGATTGCCTTGAAGGTCCACGCGCCGGCTGACCGGAGGGGCGACTGTGCCCGTCAGCAGCCAGATGACGCCCGCGCTGTCCGGGCCGCGATCGATATAGTCGCCGAGATGGATCAGCACGGTTTCCGCGATCGGCAGCGCTGCCATGTCCGCGGTGATCGCCCAATGCAAGGCGACGAGCCGGTCGAGGCAACCATGCACGTCACCCACTGCGTAGACGCGGAGACCGGCGGGGAGGGCGGCGGGCGCTAACCAAGTGTCAACCATTTCGGCGCTTCATACACCAGGATGCATGCCGCCGGAAAATGGCTCGAAGAGGGCCGGAAAAAGGTGGCGGTGCCTTGGTCAGGGAGCGCAGGTCATAGCGGTTGCCAGACAAAGCGAAGGCCGGGTTGCGGCGCCGGACTGGTTCGGCGAACTCGATCCGGGCAGCTTGCGCGGTGGAGAACGTCAGCTTTTCGAGGCGGTTGAGCGGGCGCTTCGGCACATCGCCGGCAAGCTTGCCATCGTTCTGCATCTGTCCCGCCTGCCGGTACCGCGGGAACACCATGTCCGGGTGGCGCAGGTGCTGCTGCAGGACACCGCGCATCGGCATGACGGCCATGTTTTTACCATGGCCAATCACGACCTGGTGCTGCTGTGCGCGGATGCGGCTTCTGGGCAGGCGCATCCACCCGCCAGTTTGCCGGAGGTTTTGGCCAGCCTGTTCGCCGCCGATAGTCCAGAGAGCGCGAGTTTGACCTCGTTGTGGCGGCTGGAGACGGAGACCTGGCGGCTGCGCGACTATCTTGTCAGCCGGACGCAGCCGCAAGCGGCTTCCGCCAGCCCGCCGGCGCTGCCGGGCGAGCCGATCAGCCTGGTCGCCCTGGAAGAAATCGTGGTGAACGCGCCACTGACCGGGCTGCTGGCGCAGCAGACGGGCATGATGCTGTTGGGCGACCGTGCCCGTCCACTGGCAGCCAGGTTGGCGCCGGCCTACCAGCACATCACCGTGGATCTGCGACGGCTGGCAATCGACGGCATCGTTGCGCGAGCGCTGTCAGACCCGTTCCTGTTCCGCCACTTTGCGGCTTTACTGGACGGCCGAATGCTTGGCCTTTTGCAGGACGATCTTCGCCAGCGCGGGCGGCTGCTGCGGTCGGCGGTACGTCAGCGGCTTCCGGTGCTGATCGAGCTGGGATTGCGCGCGGTGGTCTCGCCCGATTTCGCAACGCTCGCCCGTTCTGCGCATGGGTGCGGCGTGACGCTTTGGGTGGGTGTTTCGCTGTTGCAGGCGGGTTGCGAGCTCGATCTGCTTGAGCATGCTCGCGTGGTCCTCAAGTTGACGGGCGCGAGATTGGCGCTGACGGGGATCGACCCGGCTTGTCTTGCGCTGATCGATCCGTTGGCCCTGCAACCTGACCTTGTGCTGCTGCCATGGTCGGCTGGGCTGCGGCACGGCATTCATGATTTCGATCTCCGCCCGCGCAATCCGCGCGTGTTTCAACCGCAGACGATCCTGGTGGGTGCCGATGGCGAGCAGGCCATCGCCTGGGGGCAGGCGCGGGGGATCGAGCTTTATCATGGGAGTTTTCTCGATCAGGTTCAGGCCGCGACGCGGATGAATGGCTGCCATAGTGCCGCGGATTGCACGCTGGGCCAGTGCAGGAGCCGGGCATCGGCATTGGCGCTGCCCGGGCGTGCCGGCTGCGCCAACCCGGCTTTGCTGGAGGCGGGGTTTGCACCTTGGCCGCCGGCCGGCGGGGAGCGGCGAGGGGTGGCCGCGTGACATCGGCCGAATTGCGCGACGGCACGGCACTGCACGAAATGCTGGTGCAATGCCAGAAATCTGGCACGCGGCGGCGCGCCGTGATGCTGCATACGGACCGGCTGCCGCCGGCGCTGAGCAAGCCCCATCATGTGCGTTTGGCGCGGGAGGCGCTGTCCAGCCTGCTTCACGCGGAGAGGGCGCAGGCGTTCGAGCTGCCGCACGGACGCGTGGTGATCGTCTGGCGCAGCCGCGGCGGCGGCGAGCTGGCTGAGGCACGGCTTGCACTGGACCACCTTCTGGCAGGGCAGCCGGACGCGCCTGTGCCCGGTGCGTTGCTGACGCTGTACGACCTGCCGGATCAATCGGCCTTCCTGCTGGACGAAATTACGCAGGCGGACGCACCGCCGGCAGTCGAGACGCGCACACGGAAGCTGGACGCGCGCACCCTGGCAGCGCTGGAGGTGGATTTGGGCCAGGCGGAACTGGCGCGCTTCGTGCGCTGGCGGCCGATCATGCAACTGGGCGGCCCCGCGCCGGCGTTGGCGTGGGAGGAGCGATACTTCGCGGTCGACGAGATTGCCGCCAGCCTGTGCCCGGATGTGGCGATCGAGGCTGACCCGTGGCTATTCGCCCGGCTGACCCGCACCTTGGACCGGCGGATGCTGTCCATGCTCGCTTCGCCCCGGGAGCTGCGCGGGTGCGGCACCTTCGCCATCCGGCTGAACGTGGAGACGATCCTGGGCGCGGACTTCCTGCGCTTCGACGAGGCGCTGCCGTTGCCGTTGCGCGGCGAGGTGATCCTGAACGTGGCCGCAATCGACGTGCTCGCCGATTCGGGCAGCTTCACTTTCGCGCGCCGCTTTGCCCAGGCACGCGGCTACCGGGTGGCGCTGTCTGGCGCGACGTTGGGGCTGCTGCGGCTGTTCGACATGGCCGCGCTTGGGCTGGATTTCGTCCATCTTGCCTGCACGCCGGATCTGTTGGCGGCGCCAGGTGCGGCCCGCCTGATGGTGCCGCTGCCCACACGGATCGTGGCAGCGGGATTGGATCGCCCTAGTTTGGTCGCCAGCGCCGTGCAGGGCGGGTTTCCGCTGGGCGAAGGCGCAGCCGTCAGCTGCTGACGAGCGACTGCGACTTGACCGATTGGTGCGCTGCCGCGTCGAGCACTGACCGCAGCTTGCTCACCACCGCCGGCAGGAGCGTGGCGGTATCGCGTGCGTTCAGAACCTGCTGGGCGCTGAAGGCAATACGCAGGCCGCCCAAAGCCGAGCTGCCAATCTCGACCGGCTGGCCGATCTGGCAGAGCGGTCCTGACCCCGCGTCAGCGGGGTCCTGCAGGGCGAGATAGAGCCGGCGCAGCCTGGCCGAGTCCAGCCACCCGTCATCGGCCGCAACCTTGAAGGTGAAGACGCTTCTGCGGTCTGACCATCCCATGCCGGGCGGCCGCGGCGCGGGCACCAGGTGAAGACGACGGTCGGCAGCTAAGGCATGCCTGGCCGACTGGCCGAGCTCGAACAGCTTTCGGCCGATTTCGTCCGCCGGGATGCTGGCGAATGCAGCCATATCGTGCAGCGCCGCTTCCCATCGCAACAGCAGACCGAGGCAGAGTCGCGAGCCGAAGCCGCCTTGCAGGCGTGTATAGGCGGCGAGTCCCGACGGGAGGAAGCCGCTGTGCCGGATGCGCGACAGGCGGGCCTGCGGGAACAGAACTGCCCCACAGAAACCAGGGGCGGCGAAGAATTTCGATCCGGTGACCAGGACCGGAAAGCCGTGCGACAGGTACCAGCGCACGAGTGCGGGTTCGATCCGTGCCTGGCAGGCGTCGATCACCACATCCAGCCTGCTGCCGAACCGTTTGGCGAGACGGAGCAGGGTCGGGCGGTCTGGTGCTGCAAGGCCGGTCTTCGAGCCGTCGATGGCATGCAGCACAGCTCGGCCGCGTAAGGTGGCGGAAAGGACTGCCGCTTCACAATCCTGCGCCACGTCTTCGGCCGCGCGTGGCTGACCATCCGCGTGTCGCAAGGCGATCGTGGATAAGTCCGGCGGCCGGTGCAGGCCAGCGAGACGGGCGCCCTTTTCGACTGTGCTGCCTTCAGGGCTCATGCCGGCGAAATGCCGCCCTTGGACCGCCAGAGGCACGCCGCTGCCGGTCTCCGACGGGCTGACCAGGACGCTTGTGATGGCTGCGTTCGGATATTCGGCCGCCAGCAGCCCGGTGACCGTCAGCGCGGCATCCGTGCCCGAGGCCGTTAGGATGGCGGTGGCCAGGTCGGATACGTCGAAGTAGGTCAGGATCGCATTTTCAGTGTCCTGGGTCGCAACTTGCAGAGCGTGATCAGGCCCGAGATGCAAAGCCTGCTGCAGGATCGCACGCCGCCGGCGTTCCGCGGCGGCAAAAGCCTGCGGTGATAGGCTGGAAGCGGTGCAGGAGCCGAAGCTGATCACCTGCGGGCGTGGCCATGGCGAACATCCGTAGCGGTTGAGTGAAGTTTCGGGTGAGAGCGCCAGGCGCTCGTCGCCCCCGGCGGCCAGAAGCTGCTCCACCGGCTGGGCGAAGGCCCATGACCGTGCGACATAATCGGGATCGGCCGGACCACGTGACGCGCCCAGTAAAATGTCAGCTTCGCCTTCCGCATTTGTACCGGCGGCTCCGTTGCGCAGGGCAGTTGGCCCCCAGGCCGCCGCGAGACAGGCGGTCCGGACGGCAAGGAGTTGGGCCGTTCCAGGCGTGATCCCGGACAAGCCGCGCAGCCAGTCTAGCTCGAACGCGTGACGGGCGCCGACGAATGGCGGCAAGTTTTCCAGCGCGTTCGCCGCCACTTTGGGGAATGCGGCGGTGAGAGTGTGCAGTGCCGCATTGCCCGGACAGGACGGATCCGCGCTAGCCCCACCTTCCGCAAACCTCATGCTGCCGAACCTTGCTCGCGATCGTCATTAAGATGGGAGCGGGGCGGTGGAGGCCGCCGAGTGCCGACCGTGCCGCGCGAGACGTCGCATCCCGGCGGCGGTTCAAACCTCATCGCGTGATCCCGCCAATTTCCTGGCCGGCCTAACTGCCACAATCGTGGCGTCCTGTTGCGACGCAGTCCTGGATGGCGCTTGCACCACCGAGCCTCTGCGCGAGCCATAGCGAGCCGGCCACAAGCGCCGCCAGGACGAGGATGGCCGCGAACTTTGCGCGCGAACCGTTCGGCGGCGTGGGGTCGGGCAATAAAAGCTCCGCAAGGCGTTGAGCGGGACGCGCCCGCTCAGCTTAGGTTCGAAGCCTCAGTGATGCCAAGTGCCGGGATTGAGCGCATGGCCGCCGCCGCCCATGCCACCGCCGCCGTGGAAGCCGCCGCCGCCATGGTATCCGCCGCCCCAGCCGCCGTAATGGCCGCCATAGCCGCCCCAGCCATGGTCGTGCCAGCCGCCATAGCCCCAGCCGCCGTGATAGTAGCCGCCCCAGCCTCCGACGAAGACACCAGTTCCGATATAGCCGGGATAGCCATATCCGTAGCCATAAGGGTAGCCGGCATAGTAGCCCGAATAGCCCGTGTAGCCGCCGTAATAGCCTGCGGGGTAGGCGTAGCAGCCGCCGAGCGCGGTTGCCGACAGAAGCGCCAGCGGCAGGACCGCGCGGCGCAGGACACGTCCGATCATGATCAATTTCTCCTTGCCCGCCGGTGATCTCAGCGCAGCTCCTCCGCTATAATTAGGTTGCCCTGGAGAGAGTTCAGCCTGGAAAACGCAGCCGGAGCGCCGTGTCACACTATGTCACGGCCTCAACCGCCATTCGTTACCCGGCGTTACCAAGCCTGTCCTGATACCGCCATGATTGCGCGGTTCTATGGCGGCAGGGCGGTCGGTCGCCTGCGCTCGAATGGAGATCATATGATGCACGCTCATACGCCACTCATGCGGCTTGGGGTTCTGCTGGCCACGACCAGCTTGACGTTCGCGCCGCTGTTGCAGGCGGCTGCACAGCCGGCGCCGCCCGATGGCCAGCCGCCCGGCGCCGAGCAGGCCGGCGACCCAAACACCAATCCTCCGGCCCTGGCCGGCCGCGTGGCGGCGATCACGGGTTCCGTCTCGTTCCACTCCGCCGGAGAGACGCAGTGGAGTGCCGCCACGCTCAATTACCCGGTGACCAACGGGGCGGCGTTCTGGACCGAGCCGCAGGCGCAGGCGAGCTTGGAAGTGGCGGACGACCGGATCGTAATGGATTCGGCCACGGAGCTGGATGTGGGCGCCGTCGATACCAGCCAGATCACGATGACCGAGGCGCAGGGCGCGATCTTCCTGCAGCTGAACAGCCTGCAGCCGAACCAGAGCGTCACGTTCAACACGCCGCGTGGTGCCGTACAGATCACCGCTCCTGGCCGCTACGAGATCGTAGCCGGCGATACGAACGATGCCACCATGATTACGGTGGTCGATGGCGCAGCTCATGTGACGGGCACCGATCTGGCGCTGGATGTCGGGCCACAGCAGACGGCGACGATCGGCGGCACGGATACCTTGCAGGGGACCGTGAGTGGCATCCAGCAGGACGCCTTCCTGGCCTCCATGCTCCGCCCGCCCGTCCGCCGCCATTCGGTGGCTGCCGCCCCGCCGCAGGTGCGCTACATGACCGGTTCTGCCGATCTGGAGACCTATGGCAGCTATAGCCAGAGCGCCCAATACGGACAGGTCTGGTATCCGAACGACGTCTCGCGCAACTGGGCGCCTTATCGTGACGGGCATTGGGCTTATGTCCAGCCCTGGGGCTGGACCTGGGTGGACAACGCGCGATGGGGTTTTGCGCCGTTTCATTACGGCCGATGGGTGCAGGTGCAGGATCGCTGGGGCTGGGTTGCCGGCGGGGGTGAGGTGCAGGAGGAGTCTGCCTACCCGGTCTATTCGCCAGCGCTGGTCAGCTTCGTCGATGTGGGTGTCGGGGCCGTGGGTGTCTCCATCGGGTTTGGCGCCGGCGGATATTCGCCGGCCTGGATACCTCTCGGGCCCCGCGAACCTTATTATCCGTGGTATCATTGCCAGACGGATTATTTCGACCGGGTGAACCGTCCGTATGGCGTGCCGCGCACCGTTATCGAGCGTGGCCCGACCTACATCAACGATGTCCACAACACGACCATCGTGAACAATGTTCGCGTCAACCAGGTGTTCATCAACCAGCGCGGGGCGACTGTGGTGCCGGCGGGGGCGTTCACCCGTGGACAGTCGCTGGCATCCTTTGCGCGGCCGGTGCCGGCGGCGGCGTTTGCCCATGCGCGCCCGTTCGTCGGCCGGTTGGCGGTAGCACCCACGGCGGAGACACCGAACCTGCCGCAGGCGGCAGCCCGGCGCTACAACGTGGCCTTGCCGGCGCGCCCGGTCGGTCGCGTTCTGCCCGGGCCCCGCATCGAGGCGGCTCACGCCGGGCCGGGCCGGGCGCCCGCGTTGCGCCAGGCCGCACCCCCGCCCGGTATCCATGCCGTTCCTGCCGCACAGATAAGGACGGGACAGCCACCGGTCGCAGGCAATCCGGTCCGCGGTGAGCCACGTGCCGCGGCACCTGGGCTACCGGCGCTGCGCGGGCCTGGTGCCCGGCCGGGTCAGCCTGGCGCGGCCGGGCCTGGTGCCCAGACCGGTGCTCAGGCTGGCGGGCGGCCGGAACGTGCTGGCACGCCGATCCCCGGCGCGCGTCCTGCGGCGCCTGGGCCCCAGATCGGCCCGCGTGCTCAAGGTGGTCTGCCTGGGTTGAGAGCGCCAGGCGCGCGGCCTGGTCCTGGTTTGCGTCAGCCGGCGGAAGCGGCGCGTCAGCAGCAGCCACCCATCATGCGTCCGGGTCAGCCGGCGTTGCAGCCGCCGCGTGAAAGCGCGGTGCCGCGGCTGCCGCAGGTGAACCGGCCTGCCGCGACGGGGGCAGGGCCGGTGCCGCATCTCAACCCGGTGGCTCGCACGCCGGAAGCGCCGCGGCCGGCAGCCTCGCGTCCTGAGCCCGCGCGTCCTGCACCTCGGGTGGAGCGGCCAGCGCCCAGGGTGGAAGCACCAAGGCCCGCCCCGCGTGTGGAGGCACCTCGCCCCATGCCGCGTGTGGAGGCGCCGCGTGCGGCACCAAGGATGGAGGCCCCTCGCCCGCAACCGCGTGTGGAAGCGCCCCGGCCCCAGCCGAGGATGGAAGTGCCCAGGCCCCAGCCGAGGGTGGAAGCGCCGCGGCCGCAGCCCCGGATGGAGGCACCGCGTCCGCCGCCGCCGCGGGCCGAACCGCAGCGGCCTGCGCCGCAGCCGCATCCGGCCGCACCTGGGCCGCACAGGCAAGAGCCGCACATGTAGCCCGTTTGACATTGCCCGGGGCGTCAGCCCCGGGCAAGCATCGCGCGTGCGGCCAAACATACCTCGGACGGCAGATAGGGCTTGCCGATGATCATTTCCCGGTCCGGATCCACCGCGCCGATTCGGTCTGGCCTGCCGGTCATGAAGATGATGGGCAGGATCGCGTTTTCCGCCCGAACGGCGTCCGCCAGTGCACGGCCGCTCAGACTGCCTGAGAGCTGCATGTCGGTCAGCAGCAGGCTGATCGTGGGGTCGGTGCGTAGCTGAACCAGAGCGGCCTCGCCGCTATCGGCTTCGATCACCACGAAGCCCTCGCTTTCCAGAGACTCCGTCAGCGTCATGCGGATCAGGAAATCGTCCTCGACCACGAGGATGCGCTTGCCGCTCATGCCCGATTCACTATCCTTGAAAGTCATGTTGAAATGGTCCGTATTCTGCTGGATGGCGTGACTGCTTCGTGAACACAATGGTCCAGGCAAAAGATTGCGGCGCGCAGGCCACAGCGTCTGTATTGCATGAGGTGCCGTCGGTGGCTGTCCCCTGTGCGCATCGCGCTAGCCGCACCATTTCCGGCAAATGATCGATCCGTTTTCCATCCTCGCGGGCCGGCTGCACGAAACGGTGCTGATCCCGCTGCTGTATCGTTTCGATCTGATGCAGTGGGAGGACGTGGCCTATGGCTGGCTGCTCTTCGCCCTCTATGGCGTGGCACAAGTGGCGCTGATGCTGGCGATCTGCTGGCCGATGGAGCGCTTCGCCCGGCTGGAACGTTGGCCCGACGGGCGCGCCGTGACGGTGGATATCTTCTACACCGTGCTGAACCGCATCGGCATCATGCCGCTGGTCACCTTCGTGCTGTTCTACCAATTGCAGGTCTGGCTGAGCGGTTGGCTGACGGACCGCGGCTGGGTGCCGCCGACGCTGGAAGGGGTATTTCCGTTCCTGATGGGTCACCAGGCGCTGACCTTCTGCATCTATGTGCTGGTGCTTGATTGCGCGGATTACTGGCGCCACAGGCTAAGCCACCAGTTCCGCTGGTGGTATGCCATCCATTCGGTCCATCACGCGCAGCGGCAGATGACCTTCTGGTCGGACGACCGCAACCATGTGCTGGACGATGTGATCGCCTTTTGCTGGTTCCTGGCCCTGGGCCTGCTGATCGGTATTCCGCCGATGCAGTTCCCGTTGATCATCCTGTTGCTGCGGCTGCTGGAAAGCATGAGCCACGCCAACGCCCGCATCGGCTTCGGCCGGCTCGGCGACCGGCTGCTTGTCTCGCCACGTTTCCACCGCGCCCATCACGGCATACGCGCCGCGGGGCAGGCAAGCTGTAATTACGGGGCGATCTTTCCGTTCTGGGACATTCTGTTCGGTTCGGCGGATTTTGACCGGGCTTTTGTGCGGACTGGGGATCCCTCGGCCGAGGAGGCGATGGCAACGGGGAGTTGGTGGGCGCAGCAGGCGGCGGGGTTTCGGCGGATGGTTGGGGTGAAGAGGAGGGAAGGCCTTCTTTTTTGAAAAAAAGAAGCAAAAAACTTTTGTCTGGCTGTCGCGGAATTAGGCGGCTGATATACGCCCTGAACCTGTAAAGACTTCGAAGCCATCGCTGCGGGCGATGCCGATCACGGTGATGCCGGCGGAGTCGGCGGCGCGGACAGCCAGCGCAGTGGGGGCGGAGACGGCGACGAGGATAGAAGCGCCCATGCGGGCGGCTTTCTGCACAAGTTCTATGGAGATGCGGCTGGTGAGAAGGACGATGCCGTCCTGGGCGGCATGACCGTTCCGCGCCAACGCACCGCTGAGTTTGTCCAACGCGTTGTGCCGGCCGACATCTTCCCGCACCGCGACGATCCCCTGCCCCCTTGTCCAGAAACCGGCGGCATGGACGGCGCGGGTGAGATGATTAAGCGGTTGTGCGGCCGAGAGCGTGCCTGCCGCCTGGTGGATTTCGGCGTGCGTATAGGATTGGCCCTGCGGGACTGCTGGTATTGGGCGCAGCGCCTCGCCAAGGCTTTCAAGACCACACATGCCGCAGCCTGTGGCGCCGGCCAGGCGCCGCCGGCGGCGTTCAAGCGCTTCCATTAAGGCGGGCGCGATCCACATGCGCAACTCCAGGCCGCCTTCGGCCTCCACGACGGTAAGGTCTTCGATGGCGCTGGCATTGGGGACGATCCCCTCCGAGAGGGAGAAGCCAAGCGCGAAATCCTCCAGGTCGGCGGGAGTGGCCATCATCACCGCATGAGTGATTCGATTGTAAGTAAGGGCGATCGCCGTCTCTTCCGCCAGCGAGCGCGTTCCGAGCGCGGAGGCTCCTCCATTCCAGATGTGTCGATCCACTTCGACACTGCTTGCCGTCACAGGCCGCGACAGCCAGACAAAAGTTTTTTGTTTCTTTTTTTCAAAAAAGAGGTCCTTGCCTTATATCCCCGATCCTGCGTCCGAATGGATACCACACTCCACTTTCGCAGTCCCGGCCCAGCGACCGCTGCGAGGGTCCTCTCCCGCCGCGACCGCCTTGGTGCAGGTCGCGCACCCGATGGACGGATAGCCCGCAAGGCTCAGCGCATGCCGCGGCAGGTTACGGGCGACCATTTCAGCCTCGATCTGCTCGGCCGTCCAGGCGGCTAGCGGGTTGAGTTTCACCCTGCCGTCGGCGGCTTCGCGCAGCGGCAGGGTGGCTCGGGTGGCGGCCTGGTGGCGTTTGCGGCCGGTGATCCAGGCATCGAAGGGGGCCAGGGCACGGTCCAGCGGGGTCACCTTGCGCAGCTTGCAGCAGGCGTCCGGATCGTATTGCCACAGTTCGGCGGTCGGGTCGTGGTCTTCGAGGGTGCGGTCGTCCGGGCCGACGGAGCGGACATCGGTCAGACCCAGGCTGCGGATCAGTTCGTCGCGGTAGGCAAGCGTTTCCGGGAAGTGCTGGCGCGTATCGACGAAGATAACCGGCGTGGACGGGTCGATATCAGCCACCAGCGCCAGCAGGACGGCGGATTCAGCGCCGAAGGAGGAAACGACGGCGACGCGGCCGGCAAAATCCGCATTGATGGGCGCGCAGAGCAGAGCCAGGCTTTCCAGCACGTGTGGCGCCGCGGTGTAGGAGGCTGGGGCAGCGAGGTCGGCGAGAGGCTCGTAGGTGGAGCAGTCGAACATCATCATCTCCGGCCGCGGGCAAGTTGTTGAAGCTGATATTTGCCGAGCGCGATAGGTGATATGGATGGTTTGACGATTTTCTTGTGTTGAATCGGATATGCACAGCGCGCAAATCGCAGCTGTCAGCTATGAATCACATGTTGGCAGCGTTGTTCTGGTGTTTGACCCATAGTCGCCCCGCACTTACATCGCGGCCAATCATGCAAATACCAACAGCGCGCCGGCCAGCCTGGCGGGTCGTGAAAACCTATGGTCACGAGGAGGGCCTATCCTGCGCCTTCCGGCAATGGCAGGCGGGGCATTCGCATTGCCGCTTCCTGCACGGCTACGCACTGGCGTTCAGCTTCACATTCGTGGCGGAAACGCTGGATGAGCGCGGTTGGTGCCTGGATTTTGGCGGTTTGAAGCCGTTGCGGGCCTGGCTGCACGACATGTTCGATCACACGATGCTGGTGGCCGCTGACGATCCCGAGCGGGCCAGTTTGGAGGGCTTTGCTGCTTGCGGGCTCGCGCAGATCCGCGTTGTGGAGATAGTCGGGTGTGAGGCGTTTGCCCGGTTGGCGCAGGAATGGGCGAGCGCGTTCCTAACAGTCGAGACGGGCGGGCGGGTTGTTTGCGAACGGGTTGAGGTGAGCGAACACCCTGGGAATGCAGCGTCTTTCACCGCGGACCCTCTGTAAAAGAGAAACTGTTTTTGCCGGCGATGCGTTGGCTGGGCATGGACCAGACAGCCCGCCCATCGGCCCAACGTCACATTGCCCGCCGCGCAACCCTGGGTATTTTCGGCTTTTTGCTGCTTATGGTAATTGCCCTCATTTTATTGTGGAATTGGGATTGGTTCATTCCGCTTGTTGAGTCACAGGCGTCCGCCGCCGTTGGCCGCAAGGTGACGATGGATCATCTGCACGTGCGGCTGGGGCGGAACACCGAGGTGGCGGCCGATAATCTGGTGATCGCCAATCCTGATGGGTTCACGGCCCGCGATCCACTTGCCAGGATCCGGCGTCTGACAGTGGTGGCCAGCGTAATGGACTATATCCATCACAGGACGATCGTCCTGCCGAACGTGACGGTGGACCAGCCGGATATCCATGCGACCGCCCTGGCAGACGGCGCGAATAATTTCACCATCAAGCCGCCGGCGGCCAAGCCGGGCGCCAAGCCGTCTGCGCCGCCGCAGATCGGGGATTTGGTGATCAATGATGGCCGGGCGCATGTGGTGGATCCTAAGGTGAAATCTGATTTCACCGCCACGATCGAGACGCGGGCGGCGCAGGGGGAGGCGCCGTCAGCGATTCTAGTGCAGGCGCGCGGCACCTATGCAGGCCAGCCGATCACCTCGAACTTCGTGGGTGGCGCGCTGCTGAGCCTACGCGATGCGCATCATCCTTATCCGATTGACCTGCATGTTGCGAACGGACTGACCAAGGCGTCATTGGTGGGCAGCGTGGAGAATCCGCTGAATTTTGCGGGCGCACGGTTGAAGCTGGCTTTTTCCGGGCCGGACATGGCGCAGCTGTTCCCGTTGACCGGCATTCCTTTTCCACAGACGCCGCCGTTCAGCGTCGCTGGCAACCTCGATTACGCGCCGCCGCGTTTTCGCTTCACCAACTTCGAGGGGCGGGTCGGCTCTTCCGATCTGGGCGGCGAGATCGACGCCGATCCGCGCGCCGGCACGAAGCCGGACGTAAACATGAACCTGGTCTCACGCCGGGTGGATTTGGCCGATCTGGGCGGGTTCATCGGGACTCCAGCCGGCCACGCGAACCAGGCGGGGCAGGATTTGGCGGAGAAGCGCGCGCATGCAAAGGCGGCTGTCAGCAAGCAGCTGTTCCCAAGCACGCCGATCAGCCTGCCAAAAATCCGGGCGGCCGACATCCATCTGCGTTACCGGGCCGAGCATATCGAGAACAAGTATACGCCGTTCGACAAGCTTGTGGTGGCGATGGATATCGTGGACGGCAAGATCAGCTTGCATCCGCTGGATTTCGTGGTCGGCAACGGCGACATCGCCAGCACCATCGCGCTGGCGCCCGACGCGCACGACCTGGTGCACGCGAATGCAGAGGTGAAATTCCGCCATTTGGAGCTGGCCCGCCTAATGCAGGCGACACACAGCTTCAAAGGGGATGGGATCGTGGGGGGCGAGGCGCGCATCGACACGGTCGGCAATTCGCTGGCCAGCATGATGGGTCAGGGCAACGGCGAACTGAAGCTGGTGCTGGTGAGCGCGGGCGATGTGTCCGCCTTGCTGGTCGATATCGCGGGGCTCGAATTCGGTAACGCGCTGCTCTCGGCTCTGGGCGTGCCGAACCGGGCCAAGATCGATTGTTTTGTGACCGATTTTCCGTTGAAGGACGGGATTGTCAGCACGAAGGCGTTCCTGCTGGACACGGAGGAGGGGCGTGTCACCGGGGACGGCACGTTCGATCTGCGTCAGCAGACGGTGGATTTTGCACTGACCACGCGGGCCAAGCACTTCTCGGTCGGTTCCATCTCAGGACCGATCAACCTGTCAGGGCCGATCACCAGCCCGTCCATACGGCCGGGCGCCGAGGTAGTGGCTCGGGCCGGTGCCGCGACAGGCCTGGGCATATTGACTGGCTTTGGGGCGCTGCTGCCGACGATCCAGTTTGGCATTGGGAACGACAATGCTTGCACCAAGGCGGAGGCGGCGGAACGTCAGCCGCTGAAGGCGCCGCCGCCGGTGACGCGGCGGGGGCGTGCGCGTTTGCACAAGTAGCCCAGTTGGCTCCTGGTCTGAATTGACCTTGGCGCACGGCGGGGCTACTGCCCGCCCCCTTCAAGAGGGCCAATCGATGAACGCTGCCACGGCGGGGAAGACCAGCGACGACGCGAAGGTAGGGGGCATCGCGGTCGAGCGGCTGCGCAGCCTGATCGAGCGCATCGAGCGGCTGGAGGAAGAGCGCAAGGCGCTGGGCAACGACATCAAGGATATTTACGGCGAGGCGAAATCGGCCGGGTTCGACGTGAAGGTGCTGCGGACGATCATTCGGTTGCGCAAGCAGGAGCCGGCCGAGATCGAGGAGCAGGAGACGCTGCTGGATGTATATCGGCGGGCGCTTGGCATGTAGGAAGAAGAAAGCGGGCCTTTTTTGAAAAAAGGACCAAAAAACTTTTGTCCGTTAGCTTGGTCAAGCTGATCCAGGCATGACGGGCAAGCGAGCTGTTTCAGGTGCGAATGAACAGAAGTTTTTTGGTCCTTTTTTTCAAAAAAGGACTGCTTGCCTCAGAAGCACACGCGCCGCCTTTGACGCAGGGCCAGTCGCCCTTACATGAAGGTCCGCCCGCCAAGGACCCTGACCCGCATGACATACCACGCCCCCGAGGGCTCCATCGCCATTCCCACTGACGCCGCGCAGGAGCTGCCGAGCTGGAACTTGGCTGATCTCTATAGTGGCCCGGACAGTCCGCAGATCGGTGTTGATCTGGCCGATGCGGACGCCAGGGCGCGGGCGTTTGCTGCGAGCCATACGGGCAAGCTCACCAGCCTGTCCGGCCGCGACCTGGCGGCAGCGATGGAGGCGTTCCAATCCATCGACGAAATGCTGGGCCGCGTCATGTCCTATGCGCAGCTGCTGTTCAGCGCGGACAGCACGGATGCGGCCGCCGGGCAGTTCTATCAGTCCATGATGGAGCGCTGCACGGCGATCAGCGCGCATATCCTGTTCTTCCGGCTTGAGCTGAACCGGATCGACGACGCGGTGCTGGAAGCCAAGCTGGCCGATGCAGAATTTGCCCGCTGGCGACCGTATTTGCGGGATTTGCGGGTGTGGCGGAAGCATCAGCTGTCCGACGAGCTGGAGCGGTTCGTGCACGAGCGGGAAGTGACCGGGCGCAGCGCCTGGAGCCGGCTGTTCGACGAGACGATCGCCGGCATGCGCGTGCCCTTCGCAGGCGAGCAACTGACGGTGAATGCGGTGCTGAACAAGCTGTCGGACCCCGATCGCAAGATACGCGAAGTGGCGGCCGAGGCGATCAGCCATGGCTTCAACGAGCGGTCAAAGCTGTTCTCGCTGATCACCAATACCCTGGCCAAGGACAAGGAGATCATCGACACTTGGCGGCATCTGCCGAAACCCGGCAGCGACCGGAACCTGTCCAACGTGGTCGAGGACGAGGTGGTGGACGCGCTGGTGACCGCGGTGGTGGGCGATTTCCCGCGGCTGTCGCACCGGTATTACGCGCTGAAGGCCAAGTGGCTGGGGCTGGAGAAGCTGCAGCATTGGGACCGAAACGCACCGCTGCCGGGCGATGACGACCGCACGATCGGCTGGCCGGAGGCGCGCCAGACGGTGCTGGACGCCTATGGGCGCTTCGATGCCGGGCTTGGGGCGATCGGCCGGCGGTTCTTCGACAATGACTGGATCGATGCGGCGCTGCGCGACGGGAAATCCGGCGGGGCCTTCGCGCATCCCACCGTGCCGTCCGTGCATCCATATATTCTGATGAACTTCCATGGGCGCACGCGCGACGTCATGACGCTGGCCCATGAGCTGGGCCACGGCGTCCACCAGGTTCTGGCTGGCGAGCAGGGCTATCTGATGAGCGGCACGCCGCTGACCTTGGCTGAGACGGCCAGCGTGTTCGGCGAGATGCTGACCTTCCGCGCGCTGCTGGATGCCGAGACCGATCCCTCGCGTCGGCGGCTGATGCTGGCCGGCAAGGTCGAGGACATGCTGAACACCGTGGTACGCCAGATCGCGTTTTATCGATTCGAGACGCTGGTGCACGACGAGCGCCGTAAGGGTGAGCTGTTGCCGGAGCGGATCGGCGAAATCTGGATGCAGGTGCAGACGGAAAGCCTGGGGCCGGCGTTCGAGTTCACGCCGGACTACAGTGTGTTCTGGGCCTATGTGCCGCATTTCGTGCACTCGCCTTTTTATGTGTACGCCTATGCGTTCGGGGATTGCCTGGTGAATGCCCTCTACAGCGTGTTCCAGTCGGGGCATCCAGACTTCCAGCGAAAATATACCGAGATGCTGCGCGCCGGCGGAACGAAGGTGCATCGCGACCTGTTGGCGCCCTTCGGGCTGGATGCGTCGGACCCGGCGTTTTGGCGGCGCGGGCTGGATGTGATCGCCGGCTTCATCGACGAGCTGGAAGCCATGCCGCATGGTTGAGCAGCCGCCGGGCGGCGTCGCTGGGTCCAGCCTGTTCGGTGAGATCCGCCGGTTCGCTAAAACCTCCGGCGCAGTGGGCGGCATTGCCGCGCGTGTGGCCGGGCAAAAGATGTTCGGGATGAAGGTGGGTGGTGCCGCCCATGCGGAGGATCTGAAATCCATCCTCGGCGGGCTGAAGGGTCCGTTGATGAAGGTGGCCCAGTTCCTCTCCACCATCCCCGATGCGCTGCCGCCGGAATATGCCGCCGAGCTGGCGCAGCTGCAGGCCAATGCGCCGCCGATGGGCTGGGCCTTCGTGCGCCGTCGCATGGGATCCGAGCTGGGGGCGGGATGGGAACAGCGGTTTACCGAGTTCGGTCGTGAGGCGGCGGCTGCGGCCAGCCTTGGCCAGGTGCATCGGGCGCGCCTGACGGACGGGCGTGAGGTGGCGTGCAAGCTGCAATACCCGGACATGCCGAGCGTGGTCGAAGCCGATCTGCGACAGGTGCGTCTCGCGCTATCGCTGTATCACCGCATGGATAACGCGCTGCAGAACGAGGAAATCTACAAGGAGCTGTCCGCCCGCCTGCGTGAGGAGCTGGATTACGTGCGCGAGGCCGCGCAGATGCGGTTGTACGGTCTGATGCTGGCCGGCGTGGAGACGGCGACCGTGCCGGAGCCGGTGATGGAGGCGACCACCGCGCGTCTGCTGACGATGACCTGGCTGCCGGGGCGCGGGCTGCAATCGGTGCTGGATACCGATCCGCCGCTGGAGGTGCGCAACGACATTGCGCGCGCCTTGTTCACCGCCTGGTATATTCCGCTGTATCGGTATGGCGTGATCCATGGTGACCCACATTTGGGCAACTATCAGGTGCGCGAGGATAACGGGATAAACCTACTGGATTTCGGCGCCATACGGGTGTTCCGGCCGCATTTCCTGCGAGGCGTGATCGACCTGTTCGAGGCGATCCGAGACGGCGACGAGGATAAGGCGCACCATGCCTATGAAGGCTGGGGATTCACCGGCCTGTCGCGCGACAAGACGGATGTACTCAACCAGTGGGCGCGCTTCCTCTACGAACCGCTCATCCAGGACCGGGTGCGCGCCATCCAGGAGAGCAACGACCCTCAATACGGGCGTGAGATTGCGCAGAAGGTGCATGCCGGCCTGCAGCGCACCGGAGGCGTGAAGCCGCCGCGGGAGTTCGTGTTGATGGACCGCTCCGCGATCGGGCTGGGCTCGGTGTTCCTGCGCCTTGGCGCCAAGCTGAACTGGCACCGTATGTTCCATGAGCTGATCGATGGGTTTGACGAACTGGCCCTGGCCGAACGGCAGGCGGCCGCCTTGCTGGAAGCTGGCGTTCCAGCGTCGGAATAGCGCTGGGGATGACATTTTTGGCTGGCTGAGCCATACCCTTTCCAAAACGGAAGGGTATTGGATCATGGTCGTCTATGGCACGAGCGTTTCGCCGTTTGTCCGCAAGGTCTTGGCGTTCATCGCCGAGAAGGGGCTTACCGCCGAGCATAAACCCGTCGGCTTCAATCATCCCTCGCCGGAGTTCAAGGCCGCCAGCCCGACCGGCAAGATCCCCGGCTTTTCCGATGGCGCCTACAACCTCGCGGACAGCTCCGCCATTTGCCAGTATCTGGAGCGAAAGCACCCGCAGAACCCGCTGTATCCGGAGGGTGCCGAGGATCTGGGCCGTGCGATCTGGTTTGACGAATATGCCGACACGATCGTTTTCGGCTGTTTCGGCAAGGTGTTCTTCAATCTGTTCGTGATGCCCCGGCTGTACGGCAAGGACGGCGACATGGAGCTGGTCGAGCGCACGATGAGCGAGGAGGCACCGATCGTGCTTGCCTATCTGGAGAGCCAGATCACTGGCGAGTTCCTGGTGGGCGGCAAGCTGTCGATCGCCGACCTGGCTGTGGCCTCCCCCTTCGTGAACATGGCCATGGTCAAGCGCCCGGTAAGCGCCGCAGCGTATCCGAAGCTGGCAGCGTATGTCGCCGGTATCCTGGCCCGCCCCTCATTCGTAGGCGCGCGAGACCTGCCGGCAGCAGCTTAGGAGCAAAAGTTTTTTGGTTCTTTTTTCCAAAAAAGAACTGCTTGCCTTGCCTCCCTTGCGAACCCGCGACTGAGCCTGTTACGTGCTGCCTCCCGGCCCCGCAGGTCGGAGGAGCGGAGGAAACAAGAAGATGCGTCTATCGGTGCTGAGGGAGCGTCGTGCCGACGAGACGCGTGTGGCCGCGACGTCGGAGACGGTGAAGAAGCTTGTGGCACTCGGCCTTCAGGTCGCCGTCGAAGCGGGCGCGGGGCATGGTGCTTCTATTTCCGATGCGGATTTTGCGGCGGCCGGCGCCGAGATAGCGGCCGATGCACGATCGGTGCTCGCAGGTGCTGGCGTGGTGTTTGCGGTGCAGACGCCGGAGGCGGCCGAGCTTGCGCTGATCCCGCGCGGTGCGTTGCTGGTGTGCATTTCCGGTGCACTGGCGGATCGGGGTCTGGTGGGGCGGCTGGCGCAGGCCGGTATTGATGCCGCGGCGATGGAGCTGCTGCCGCGGATTACGCGTGCGCAGTCGATGGACGTGCTGTCCAGCCAGGCGAATCTCGCCGGCTATCGCGCGGTGATTGAGGGAGCGAACGCGTTCGACCGCGGGTTCGCGATGATGATGACGGCGGCGGGCACCGTGCCGCCGGCCCGCGTGTTTGTGTTGGGCGCCGGTGTTGCGGGCTTGCAGGCGATCGCCACCGCCCGCCGGCTGGGTGCGATCGTCTCGGCCACTGATGTGCGGCCGGCGGCGAAGGAAGAGATCAAATCGCTCGGCGCCACCTTTGTCGGCGTGGAGGACGCGGAGACGGCCGGCCAGACGGGCGCCTATGCCAAGGAGGTCAGCGCGGATTTCCGGGCCAAACAAGCCGAGCTGATGCTGGCGACGGTGGCCAAGAACGACATGATCATCTGCACCGCCCTGGTGCAGGGCGGACGGGCTCCGACGCTGGTGAACCAGGCGATGGTGGACGCGATGAAGCCGGGCAGCGTGATCGTGGATCTCGCCTCGGACGGCGGCGGCAACTGCGTCGCGACCAAGCCGGGCGAGGCCTACACCACAGCGAATGGCGTGAAGATCCTCGGCTATCGTAACTGGCCGGGTCGCATTCCGGTCGCGTCCAGCACGCTCTATGCGAAGAACCTGCTGACCTTCCTGACCACGTTCTGGGACAAGGACGGCAAGGTTCCGAAGCTGCCAGAAGAGGACGCGATCGTGCAGGGGGTGATGCTCACCCGCGGCGGCACGGTAGTGCACAAGCAGTTTGAAGGTGTTGCGGCTGAGGCGCCCGCGCCCGCGACGACCGCTGAACCGGCAACGCCCGACGTGCCGGCTGGGGCCGGAACGGTGCCGGCGGCGGCGGCCGATGCGGCCTCTGCCGCGGCGCTGGCCGCCAAGCCGAAAAAGCCGCGGACGCCGAAAGCGCCCCAGGCCGATACGCCGAACGCGACCTGATCAGGATAGCGGAGCCGATATGAACCCGAACATGCTTTCCGAACAGGCGCATCACCTGGCCGAACGCGCCGGCGAACTGGCCCACCATGCCGCCGACCTGGCGCGCCAGATCGACGTGATGGCGTTGT
>Ga0123336_10001348_pt1 | contig 22705 bp, 17 predicted proteins | sample SSSSmetaG_FD_96466 | JGI IMG/M metagenome (GOLD analysis project Ga0123336, IMG submission 96466) | Glacier valley bacterial and archeal communities from Borup Fiord, Nunavut, Canada, to study Microbial Dark Matter (Phase II) - ​SSSS metaG | ecosystem: Environmental > Aquatic > Freshwater > Ice... | reverse complement strand
TGGCGGTTTGGACAGGGTTAAAGTTGTATAGACAAGTGTGCGGATTTAGGGGGCAGGTCAATTCCAAGGGAGTTGAGCAGGCTCAGCGCCCGGCCGCGTGCACCACCACACTAAAGCGTTCGCATTACCCGCTAGTTGCACCGACAGTGAATCCGCGTGTTTGTTTTTGTTCCAAGCGAAGTGCCGTAATTAACAGGGTGTGGGTCTCTGCTGCTCCTTGGCATAACGGACAGAGTAAAAGATGATCTTCCACTTCGACGATGGAATGGTCATGAATACTTCCAGCAATTTGAGCTGGGAGATGATTCATCAAATACAACTCCAGTTGCCGTTCGGATAACGAAGGACACGCGGTGATTTTCATGACTGGATAGTAGCGGGAGGCCATGTTCATCTCAAAACAGGCAGGTCATGTGTGGACTCCTTCGCACACTTACCTCAACTTTAGCTAGGTCAAACCATTGGCCGAGCCGGGGCCCTGTCTGCTTAGAGAAGGCAAATGCTGTCGCGAACGCCTACCTTTGGCATGTCGCTTTGAGCAGGAGTATGGGGGCGGCACTTAAAAGGGGGCGAGAGATATAGCCGCGATCCACCTTATTTTATTGGTCGGGGCGGCGGGATTCGAACTCGCGACCCTCTGCTCCCAAAGCAGATGCGCTACCAGGCTGCGCTACGCCCCGACTTGGTGTAGATGAACGCTACCCTTCGATTCTAGCCCACTCGGCCTGAATCCTTTTCCCGCTCGCATGGATCTGTCTGCCTATGGCTGATAAGCAAAACAAAGTCGCGCTCCTTACCGGCGCTTATAAGGGAATTGGCTTCGAAACCGCTCGGCAATTAGGCCAGAAGGGAATCACCGTTGTCGTCACCGCTCGGGATCAGGCTAAGGCCGATGGCGCGGCTTCGAAGTTGAAGAGCGAGGGTATCGATGCCTTTGGCTTGAAGCTCGACATTGGCGATGCCGCTCATTATGAAGACGCCGTCAGCTTCCTTGAAAAGCAGTTCGGACGGCTGGACATTCTGGTGAATAACGCCGGCATCATGCTGGATGGAGAGGTCGGCGGCAACAATACCTCCCGCACCGACCTTGATACGTTGCGCAAAACTTTCGACACAAACTTCTTCGGCGTGGTTTCTCTTACACAGGCACTGCTGCCCTTGATTCGAAAGAGCGATGCTGGGCGGATTGTGAATGTCTCAAGTATCCTGGGCTCGCTTACGCTCCATAGCGATCCGGAGTCCCCCATTTACGCTAGTAAGGCGTTCTCGTATGATGCCTCCAAATCAGCTCTGAACGCCTTTACTGTACATCTGGCGCATGAGTTGCGCGATACTGCGATCAAGGTCAATTCAGCGCATCCGGGTTGGGTCAAGACAGACTTGGGCACAAGCGCCGCCCCTATGGAAATTCCGGAAGGCGCAAAAACAGAAGTGGATTTGGCTACGCTCGGCGCAGATGGCGTGAATGGCGGGTTCGTACACCTGGGCGAAACACTTCCCTGGTAAATTACTCCGGTGTTTCTGATTCATGGGGCGGGGGCAGCAGGATTGTGAAGGTGGAGCCTCGTCCGATTGTGCTTTCTACCCGCAGCGTGCCGTTCATGCGTTCCACCACATGCTTCACGATGGAAAGACCGAGGCCGGTGCCGCCTACGGCGCGTGAACGGGCCCGGTCCACGCGATAGAACCGTTCGAAAATGCGGGGCAAGTCGCTTGAAGGAATGCCGCTCCCCGTGTCGGAAACCGCGATGCTGATCTTGCCTCCCCTCGCGACGGTGGCGGACACGCTCGCTTCGCCATCTTCGCGATTGAACTTAACTGCATTATCCAGAAGATTTACTAGTGCCTGTTCCAGCCGAATTCTGTGACCCAGCACCTCTAACCCCTCGGCGACCGAACTATGCAGAAACACGCCCCGCACGCGGGCTTCGGATTCCACCGTGCTGATGGCCATATCCACCGCTTCCCGAATGGAGATGCGTTCCGGCAGCGGCGCAGGCCGGCCGCTTTCGAGTTCGGACAGGATCATCAAATCGGCCGCAATGTTGTTCAACCGAATCGCATGCGATTGGATGATTTCCACAAAGCGGCGATTGTTTTCGGTATCGGCCAGAGCCCCGCCCAGTAGCGTTTCCGCATAGCCGCGGATGGCGGTGAGGGGCGTCCGCAATTCATGTGAGACGTTAGCGACAAAATCTTTCCGTACGCGTTCCAAGCGCTCAATATCGGTAATGTCATGCAGGATGATGAGCACGCCACGGCTGTTCGGCATGGCTAGCGGCGCGGCCTGCGCCTCAAACGTCTTCCCTTCCCCGGCGGACAACTGTACGCGCCGCTTCACCGGCTCGCCCGATGCGATCACCTGGGTAAGCAGGTTCACCAGTTCAGGATCGCGCACCAGATCCAGCACCGGCGTGCCCGGCGCGACAGGCGCAGTAGCGCCCACCGATTCCGCCAACGACTCATTGCAGAAGATGACCTGCAAGCGATTATCGGCCGCCAGGACCCCTTCGCTCATGCTGGCCAGAATGGCTTCGCGCCGGCCGGATTCCATGCCAACGCGCTCCAGAAGGTCGCGGATTCGCATTCCCATGCGATGAAGCGATTGATTCAGGATGCCGAGTTCGTCTTCGGCATGGGGCATTTCGGAATCGGCGACGTTGGCATCCAGCAGGCGCTCAGTAAGTGCTTGCAGATTGCGGATTCGTTTTGCCAGCAGGAGAGAAAAAATATATGCAATGCCCTGCGCCAGAACTCCCGCAAGAAGGGCCTCGAGCAACCGGCGCAGGATGACGTCAGTGCCGTTATGCCATTCGGTTGGCTTCGCCGAAAGGCGCACTGTCCATCCAGAGCGTTCGCCGTGCGTGATGGGCGCGGCGGAACTCCAACTTGTGCTGGATAAAGGCATAGCCGGCGCGGAATCCGCCAGCATGTACCCCGAAAGATCGGTTACCTGTATGCGAGCGCCCGTCCAGGTGGCGGAGGCAGTTACCCAGGAGGGGAGAGCGGGCAGTGGCAGAGCGGAAAGTTCGCCGGTCAGCGTGCGGGCTTCCGCGGCCAGAGCCCGCTCCGCGCTTTCGCGTTCGCGAGCCGCGAGTGTGCTGGAGCCCCACCAATCCAAGCCGAGGAGTGCGGTTGCGATCAGGAGGAAGGCTATCCAGACGCGGTTACGGAAAAGACTGACGCGAATCACCTTGAAACAAGAACTATAGCGTGACCGCGCCCGCCTTGGATGACAAGTGGGTGAATTGAGGGTGGAGAACGTAGACTGGTATGAGCGATGGCTGAACGTTCCGAAACCAAAACACCGAGGCAGGAACCGGGACCGAAAATTGTAAAGGCGCGGAAGCCTCGGCATCGGCACACGCCGGCGGAGGAGCTGAATCCGAAAGACCTCCGCGATCCTCGCCTCTATCTAAATCGGGAACTGAGTCTGCTGGCTTTTCAGCGGCGTGTTCTGGAAGAAGCGGAAGACGCTGCTAACCCGCTGCTGGAGCGTGTGAAATTTCTCTCCATTTTGAGCTCAAACCTGGATGAATTTTTCATGGTGCGCGTGGCGGTTCTGAAGCAGAAGCAGTCTTCGGGATCATTGGTGGCCGTGGATGGAAAGGTGCCGCTGGCCGAGCAGTTGGATAGAATTCGCGCGGACGCGACACAGGTAATGGAGCGTTCCTACCGCTGCTTTCGTGAGCAATTGCTGCCGGCGCTGGAACAGAGTGGGATCGAGCTGCTGCAGTATTCATCCTTGAGCCGGGCGGAGCGGGCCTCGCTTGAGACGTATTTTCAGCACACCGTGTTTCCCGTGCTGACGCCGCTGGCGTTCGATCCCGGGCGTCCGTTTCCACATATTTCCAACCTGAGTTTGAACATCGCGGTAGTGGTGCGCGATTCGGCAGGTGTAGAGCATTTTGCGCGCGTGAAGGTGCCGGAAACTCTGCCAAAACTGTTGCCCGTGCCGAATGCCGCGTTGGATTCCGGCACGGAACGGGAACTGGGGTCCCAGCACGAGAAAGCGGAGCCGGTTCGCGCCAGACAGGCTTTTGTATGGCTGGAGCAGATCATCATGGCGAACCTGCCCAAGCTGTTTCCCGGAATGGAGATTGTGGAAGCGCATGGATTCCATCTCACGCGCGACGCGGAAGTAGTAATCAAGGAGTTCGAGAGCGACGATCTTCTGGAGACGATCGAAGAGGCCGTTTGGCAGAGGCAGTTTCGCGCGGTGGTACGGCTGCAGGTGAACCAATATATTCCGGCTCACATTTTGGACATCCTGATCGAGAACCTGGAAATGGATCCGAAGGATGTTTACCGCGCCGCCGGACCGATCGATCTGAGCCGATTGAGACAGTTACAAACACTGGACCGGCCCGACCTGAAAGACAAACCATTTGTGCCTTATACGCCGCCGGAGTTGCTGCCGAAAGCGGAGGACGACATCTTCACCGTGATGCGTCGGCAGGATTTGTTGCTGCACCATCCCTTCGAATCGTTTCAGCCGGTAGTGGAATTTTTGCGCAAGGCGGCGCGCGATCCGCAGGTGCTGGCCATCAAGATGACGCTATATCGCGTGGGCCGCAACTCACCAGTGGTGGAAGCGCTGGTGGATGCGGTGGAAAACGGCAAGGAAGTGGCGGTGATGGTGGAGTTGAAGGCGCGCTTCGATGAAGAGAGCAACATCGAATGGGCGCGCGCGCTGGAACGTGAAGGCGTTCATGTGGTGTACGGAATCTTAGGATTGAAAGTGCATTCCAAGGTGGCGCTGGTGGTGCGGCGCGAAGGCGATCTCATTCGAAGGTACGTGCATCTGGGAACGGGCAATTACAACGTGGTGACTGCGCGATTGTATACCGATGTCAGCTTCTTCACTTCGAATGAGGAGATCGGGGCGGATGTGAGCGAACTTTTCAACTACCTGACCGGTTATTCGTCGCAAGCCCAGTTTCGTAAGCTGTTGGTTGCCCCGAAAGGCCTTCGTAACGATATGGCCGGGTTGATTCGCCGGGAGACTGAACACGCAAAGAGTGGCCGCGAAGGGCACATGATTTTGAAGATGAATGCGCTGGAGGATACGGAGATGATCCGTCTGCTCTACGAAGCTTCACAAGCCGGCGTGACGGTAGAATTACTGGTGCGCGGCATCTGTTGTCTTCGGCCTGGAATTGCGGGCATTAGCGACAAAATCAAGGTGATCAGCATCATCGGCCGCTTCCTGGAACACAGCCGCATTTACTACTTCGAAAACGCCGGCGAACCCGAACTGTATGCGGGCAGCGCGGACCTGATGCCCAGAAACCTGGATCACCGGGTCGAGATTATCTTCCCCGTCACGGATGCCAAGCTGGTAAAGCGCGTGCGCGTCGAAGTGCTTTCCCGCTATCTGTGCGACGGAAAAAACAGTCGCATCATGCAAAGTGATGGAACTTACCAACGCGAACCGCGCGGGGAGAGCAAGGGCGGCCCGGATTCGCAGCAGCTCTTCCTGGACCAGCCATCGGGCGCACGCCCCAATTAATCGGAAACAGGGTCGTGGGTGTGCCGGACGTTTTCCCCGTTGACCAGGAAGATCACTTCTTCGGCGACATTGGTGGCGTGATCGGCGATGCGTTCCAGGTTTCTTGCAATTACAATCAGATCGATCGCGCGCGGGATGATCTCCGAATTGGCCTGCATGGCTGCAATCAGTTCCTCGGTAATTTGATTCCGCTGATTGTCCACTGCGTCGTCTGAGCGCAGTACCTTCTCCGCAATCCCGGCATCGCGCTTGATGAAAGAATCCAGGCTTTCAAGAACCATCGATTCCACCAGTTGAGCCAGAACGGCGAAACGGTCCAGAGAGGGTAACGCCTGCTGGTGCATCAGCGAGAGCGAACGCTCGACGATGCCGACAGCAAGGTCTCCCATGCGTTCCAAATCGGTATTGATTTTGATGGCGGCGGTAGCCATTCTCACATCGCGTGCCACCGGCTGGGTAAGCGCGATCATGCTGGTGACCAGATCGTCGATCTGTATCTCCATCTGGTCCACGCGGGCTTCATCGCGAATCACCTGATGGGCCAACATCTGATTCTTGTCGATGAGCGACAATGCACTGCGGTGGACGGAAGAAGCGACCAGCGCGCCCATTTCCAGCAACTGCTGATTCAACTGTTCCAGGTCGGATTCAAGACGGCGCATGTTTTTTGGGAGGAGAAATTCCTATTTAACCGAATCTACCGGTGATGTAATCTTCGGTCTCTTTCTTTTCCGGATTTTTGAAAATAATGTCCGTTTTGGCGAACTCAATCAATTTGCCCAGCAGGAAGAACCCGGTGGTATCGGCAACGCGCGCGGCCTGTTGCATGTTGTGCGTGACGATCACGATGGTGGTCTGGTCCTTGATGGAGATGAGCAAGTCTTCGATTTTTGCGGTAGCGATCGGGTCAAGCGCGGAGCAGGGTTCGTCCAACAGAAGAACTTCAGGATCCACCGCAAGGGCGCGCGCGATGCAAAGCCGCTGCTGCTGGCCGCCGGAAAGGGCATACGCCGATTTCTGGAGCTTGTCTTTGACTTCCTCCCAGAGGGCGGCGCGGCAAAGGCTCTTTTCGACGATCTCGGTGAGGTTGCCTTTGATGCCATTTACGCGCGGGCCGTAAGCAATATTGTCAAAAATGGATTTCGGGAATGGATTGGGCCGCTGGAAAACCATGCCGACCCGGCGGCGGAGGTTGGTAACGTCGAGTTCCCGGATGTCCTGATTATCGAGAAGGATCTGGCCTTCCCACCGGGCGGTTTTTACGGTGTCGTTAATGCGGTTGAGAGTACGCAGGAAGGTGGATTTACCGCATCCGGAAGGTCCAATCAGAGCGGTGATCCGGTTGGTCTCCACCTGCAAGTTAATGTCTTTGAGTGCCTGGAACGCGCCATAGAAAAAGTGCAGCCCTTCAGCTTTAAGTTTAGGAGGAGCAACGGCGGCAACAGGGGCAGCCACGCTGGGCGTAGCAACGGATGGGACGGGCTTGTGGGTCTGGGATAAGGTGAATTCAGGTATGGTGGCCATAAATAACTACCGGGGAGCGGCGCCGCGGGCGAGGATAGTTCGCGCCGCGATGTTCGAAAGCAAAACCATAGTAAGCAGGACCAACCCCGCCGCCCAGGCTTGCCGGTGCCAATCGTCGTAAGGAGCAATCGCGTGGTTGTAGATCATTACCGGGAGTGAGGCAGTTGGTTCGTTGAACCCATCGCTCCAAAATTGGTTACTGAGCGCCGTAAATAGCAGCGGCGCCGTTTCGCCCGCAATACGCGCCACTCCTAAAATTATACCTGTGAGAACGCCGGACAGCGAAGCGGGCACTACCACGGACGCAACCGTTTTCCATTTGCTGGCGCCGAGAGCCAACGCGCCTTCCCGCAGGTTGTTGGGCACGGCGCGCAAAAACTGTTCAGTGGAACGGACCGTAATGGGGATCAGCATGAGCGCCAGAGCGAAGCCGCCCGCCCACGCGGAAAAATGGTGCATCGGCACGACGACCACGGTCCAGGCGAAAATTCCGATGACGATGGACGGAACACCATTGAGCAAGTCCGCCATGTAGCGAATGATGTAGGGAAATGTTTTGCCTCCGAACTCGGAGAGGTACACACCCCCGAGGAAGCCTATAGGAACTCCGATGGCGGTGGCGACGAAAATCATCTTGGCGCTGCCGACGATGGCATTGGCCATGCCACCGCCGTTTTCTCCGGGGGGCAGGGGAAGCTTCGTGAAGAAATCCCAGTCAAGGGCCCTGCCTCCGTTATAGACCAGATAGCCGAGAATCAGGAACAGGATTGAGACCGTGAAAATCGCACAAAATCCAGTGAGGCTAAGCATCACGTTGTTCAAAGCGTAACGCCGCTTGGTACGCGCGTCCATCATCATGAGAGAGCGGAACCTTTTTTGGTGGTGGCGATAATCAGAACTCGCGCCATTCCGTTAATCACAATTGTGAGCAAAAAAAGCACAAGGCCCAGGTAAATGAGCGAGCCAAGATAGACATCGCCGGATGCTTCGGCAAACTCGTTCGCGATAGCGGCGGCGATGGTGGTGCCGGGCGCGAACAATGACGCACTAATCGCAGGCGTGTTGCCGATCACCATGGTGACCGCCATGGTTTCTCCGAGCGCTCGAGCAAGGCCGAGGAAGATGGAGCCGATGATACCCAGGCGGGCAAACGGAACCACTGCCTGCCATGTGGATTCCCACTTGGTGGCGCCCAAAGCAAGCGCTGCCTCACGCTGATCGTTCGGTACGTCCATCAAGGCTTCGCGTGAGAGAGAAATGATGAATGGAAACGTCATGACAGCAAGGATGCAGCCCGCCGCCAGATATCCTACGCCGTATATGGGGCCTTGAAAAAACGGAAGAAAACCGAGGGTGGATTGCAGGAACGGCTCCCCGTAAGTGCGTAGGAGCGGGATGAGCGTAAAGATGGCGAGCAAGCCATAGATCACGCTCGGAACGGCAGCTAGCAGTTCCACCAGAAAAGAAGCAATGTTCGACAATCGGCGGGGCGCCATTTCCGAAAGGAAGATAGCGGCGCCGACGCCGAGCGGAACCGCAATCAGCAAAGCCAGAAACGACGTTAGCAACGTGCCGTAAATGAAGGGCAGAGCACCGAACTTTTCGCCCGTCGGATCCCAAACCGAACTGGTAAAAAAGCCAAAGCCGAACTTCGCTCTGGCCGGAGCGGACTTCATATACAGCTGCCAGACCAGCAGCACAGTCACCAGAAGAATGGACGAGGCGAACGTCAGAGTAATCGCAAAAGCAGCCTCGTCGCCCCCAATTAACCGGCGCCCAAAGGATTTGCTTTGCCCAATGGGCGGAGTAGCGATAACGGGACTGGCCATAGCGTAGTGACGGTTCGTTATAAACCTACTTGATCATAGCGATGGCTTTGGTTTCCTTGGCGACCACCGCTTTTGGGAGTGGGGCATAGTCCAGAGCGGACGTGTTGCTTTGGCCGGTGGTCAACATCCAGGTGAGAAAATCCGTGACTGCCTTTTTCTTAGCGGCGTCTTCAAACTTGCTCGGGATCAGAAGCCAGGTGAAAGTGGAGATGGGGTAAGACGTGGCGCCTGGAGCATTCGTAATGGAGACACGGAAATCCTCCGGCATGTCCTTCGCGGCGCCCGCGGCCGCTGCTGTAACACTGGCCAAATCTGCTTTCACAAATTTGCCGGCGGCATTCCTAACCGATCCGTAGCCCATATTCTGTTGCTTGGCGTAAATCAGCTCAACATAGCCGATGGAGTAAGGAGTCTGCTTGACAAGACCGCTCACGCCCTCATTCCCCTTGCCGCGAAGCCCCGTGGGCCAGTTGACCGCTGTATCGGCACCGATCTTCGACTTCCAATCGGAGCTCACCTTCGACAGATAATCGGTAAACACAAAGCTGGTACCGCTGCCGTCCGAACGTACGATGACAACAATCGGCTGATCGGGAAGCTTGACGCCGTGGTTCGCTCCGGCGATTGCCGCATCGTTCCACTTCTTGATATTGCCAAGGAAAATACCGGCCAGCGCCTCGCCGGTGAACCTCAGATCTTTGGTGACGCCTTCCACGTTATAGACGGGAACAACCGCGCCCATCACGGTCGGGAAGTGCAACGGCTTCACTTTCATATCACCGATCTGCTTATCGGTCATCGGCTTGTCGGATGCGCCGAAATCCACTGTGCCCTCGGTCAACTGCTTGATGCCCCCGCCGGAACCAATGGATTGGTAGTTGATTTGAATCCCGCTCTTTTCCTTATATTGCTGGAACCATTTCGAGTAAATCGGGAACGGAAAGGTAGCCCCGGCGGCGGTGATGGTGGGGGCGGCGGTGGCGCCTGCAACTGCTCCCAGGCCAATCGCCACAACCGACACCACACGCAATTTAACTTTGAACATAAGAGCTCTCCTTGATCTCACTTCTGGTTTGCAGTTTCTCACTTAAACATTACAGGACGATGATGGCCTACTTAAAACTTGAATAGGAACTGGCCCTGCAAGCGGTACGTTGTATTGGCGCCCCTCTGCAAGGGAACGAACAGGAAACGAGCCGGATCGTTACGGCTGATCTCGTCTTGAATGTAGATCCGGTTTTCCCAAGTAAGGAAACGATTGATCCCAAAATCGACCCGAATCGCATGGGTCTTGATATTTACGCCAATTCCGGTTCCGACGTCGTCATCGCTGAACTGGCCGACCAGAGCATTCGCCTCTTTGTAGTGATACCGGTAGCCCAATAGCACATCGCCCAGCTTTTTCGCTTCTCCCAGGCTCAGGCCGGCAAAGTAGGCGTTCCGCAGGAAATCCGCGCTGGTATTGTGGGTCGCTTGTAACCAGAACTGGAACGGCAAATTGCGCTGGCCATACTTCCATCCGCCGTAATTGAACTGGTAGGAGCCGCGAATAATTTGAAATCCTTTCGCGGTGTAAATAGGGCCGCCGGCGGTGGTGGTGCCATTACCCGTCTGAGGCAGGTTTCCCGTGAGCGTGATACCGGTCGCCGGAAATTCCACCAGCGGCGCGCCGGCGGCTGTGGAGGCAAATGCGATTTGATTCGGATTGCGGAAGGCGAGGAAGTCTCCAGTCACCACCTGATTCCAACGCGGATTGAAGACCGAGCGCACCACCAGCCCCTGGTCAAACATGGCCGAGGAGGGGACGCGTTTGCCTTGTGCATATCCGGCGGCGATGTAGGGTGAGCCAGCGGGAACAATTTGAACATTGGGATTCGACAGGATGTACTGGCCGGCTTTCAATTCCACGAAGTTTCCGTGGCTGGTAAACAGGCGCGCAATCTGGTGAAAGCCATTGAACCTTACGTCATCGTCGAAGACAAACTGGGAACCTTCGCCGCCCCGCTTCTTATCCAGATCGGGGTCGCTGACCTCAGTGAACACCTCCGGCCCGCGGCCGCCGCGAAAGGAAAGGTATTTCGTCGGGTTGAAATCAACCCACGCTTCTCCCAGGGAGATGGGAGCCCGCACACTGAATCCGGCGAAATCAGCGTCCTGCGTCAGTGGATTATTCAGAGGCTCGGTAGCAACCTGCACGTGAATCTTGGCCAGCGGTCGCTCGGAGCCTTCCCGCATGAACAGATCTTTATCGATATTAAAGCGGAGGCGATACCGGCCGCGCGCGTTCTGCGCCGGACCCGCGACACCATTCGCCGACCGGGCAATCAGATCGGCGCGCAAGCGGAAATCCCCGCTGAATGCCATGCCGCCGAGCAGGGACGAAAGCTTCGCCAACTGTTCCGAAACCACGTTCCCCGCAGGCTTGGGGACCTGCAACAAAGTGAGGCTGTCCAGGACTGGCGAGGACGGTGCGGGGATGGTTGGAGACATGGGAGCAAGACTTGCCACTTCTCCCAAACTCCGGGCTCGAACCGAGTTCGTGCCAGCGGGTGAATTGGAGGGAGCAGCAGCCAGTCGAACCAGGGATTCGATCATGCTCTTCTGGTCGTTCAAGGCAGCGCGAAGGGCCTCTAACTGCTGCTGCTGGCTCGCTAGCTGCGCTTTCAACTGGTCCAGTTCACTGCGCCCGGAAGATCCGGAGATGCCGGCCTCATCGGCGGCGCCAGCAAGGCTTGCCGACGCAAGGAGAACGATAAATGCAACACACGCAAAACGGGATTTTTTCTGTTTCACTCTATCCTCAAGACGGCGAATCCTTTTGAAGATAGCTGTTACAAGTTACAACAGTATGACCAAAGTAAGTTTTCGCAAGAATTCAAGGCAGCGTACTCTCAAGTTCGAACGGCGCTTTCGGCAACTACGCGAGAGTGGCTATGGCGCACATCGATTCCGTTCACCAGGAAGAGAACGTCTTCGGCCACATTGGTGGCATGATCGGCGATGCGCTCCAGGTTATGAGCGATAAACATCAGATCCACGGAGGGATGAACGGCGCTTGGGTCGCGCTCCATAAATGAGATGAGTTCGGCATAGACCGCGTGCTTCAGATCGTCCACTTCGTCGTCGGCGGCCAGAACGCCGTGTGCCATCTCGGGATCGCGTTTGACGAACGCATCCAAGCTCTTGTGCACCATGGATTCCACCAGGCGCGACATATGCGGAACGTCAATCAGCGGCTTCACCTGGGGCTGACGATTAAGCGATACAGCGCGCTGCACAATGTTTACCGCCAGGTCGCCCATTCGCTCCAAATCGCTATTGATCTTAATGGCCGCGGTGATGAAGCGTAAATCGCGGGCCACCGGCTGATGAAGCGCAAGGATGCGTGTTGCCTGCTCATCTATTTCAATTTCCATTTCATTAATGCGGCGCTCATTTTCCCAAACCTGCTGGCTGAGCGCGGCATCGCGATCGATCAGTGCTCTGATGCTGCGATGGATGGCGAACTCCACCATGCCGCCCATGGCCAGAAGACGCTGCTGCAGTTCATCCAACTCAGCGACAAATGGCCTCCTTGTCATGATGATTGAGATTGTAGCGCGCTAAACGATTGATCGTACAATTCGGAGGTGCATCTAGACCGTATTTTCCGGGTAATTAATATTCTGCTTGGCATTGTGACAATTGCCGTACTAGCAGCCGGATACTGGTTATTCTGGCGGCCGCTGCCGAAAAGCTCCGGTGAGATAGACGCTCCTGTGCAAAAGGAGGTTACGGTGGAGAGGGATAGCTTGGGCGTCCCCTCCATTCGCGCGGCTAATGAACAGGACCTGCTCTTCGCGCAGGGATACATCACCGCCGGGGAGCGCATGTGGCAGATGGATGGTCTGCGCCGCTTTGCCGCCGGCGACCTGGCCGAAATTATCGGGCCCGCCGGGCTTGAGCTGGATCGTGAAAGCCGCAAGCTGCGCATGCGGCACATTGCCGAGCAGGTTTATACCGAACTGGATCCAAGCGACCGGGCGCAGTTCGCCGCCTATGCGCGCGGAGTGAATCATTACCTGGAGACTCACCGGGGGCGCTACTCCTTCGAGTTCGCCGTGCTGGGCTACGACCCGCGCCCGTGGAGCGTGGTGGATTCCATCCTGGTGGGCCTCTACATGTATCGGAACCTGACCACCAGCTATCCGGAAAAGCTGACGAAGCGGAATCTGGCAAAGGGCGCCGACCCCGCCAAGATCGAGTTTCTCTTTCCTCTTCGCGCGGGCACCGAAACTCTTCCCGCCGGGGACGTGCAGCTCGGGTCGAATGCCTGGGCGGTCTCCGGCGCCCATACCCTTTCCGGCAAGCCGCTGCTTTCGAATGACATGCACCTGGAATTTTCGGTGCCGGGCATTTGGTTCATGACGGGTCTTGCCGCACCGGGGCTTCACGTGGCGGGTGTCGCATTGCCGGGCGTGCCGGGCATTATTGTCGGGCACAATGAGCAAATTGCCTGGGGCGTGACGAACCTGCATTTCGATGTTCAGGAACTCTATTCCGAAACTCTGAACAGCGCAACCGGTCGCTATCTTTATCAGGGCAAACAGGAGCAGGCGCTTCTGGAGCGCGAGATGATTCGCGTGAAAGGCGGAGCGCCGGTGGAATACCGGCACTGGATCACCCGGCACGGACCGCTGATCGTAGACGATGCCTCCGAACATCTCTCACTCAAGTGGACAGCCGCCCAAAAGGGAAATTTCCAGTTTCCCTTTGTGGAGATCAACCGAGCCAGGAACTGGACGGAGTTCACATCGGCGTTGACGCGTTTCCCCGGGCCCGGGCAAAATTTCGTCTATGCGGACCGCGCCGGCAACATCGGTTATCATGCGGCGGGCAAGCTTCCTGTAAGGCGAAATTTTCGCGGCGATATGCCTGTTGATGGCTCCTCCGGAGAGTTCGAATGGGACGGCTACATTCCGTTCGATCAGTTGCCAGCGGCCTACAATCCGCCAGAAGGCTATATCGTCACCGCGAACCAGAACCCTTTTCGCGCCGATTATGGGTACACGGTGTCCGGCACCTTCGCGGCGCCTTTCCGGTCTACTCAGATTCGCGCGATGCTGAAGGCGAAGACCAGGTTGGGACCGGAAGATTCTCTTCGCATCCAGAAGGACGTTTACTCCGAATTCACTCATCGGTTCACGCAGCAAATGGTGTCTGCAGCCGATGCGAAGAAGGCGACGAACCCGACCTTGGCGGCGGTAATACCGATTCTGCGGAGTTGGAACGGCCAGATGGATAAGGATGGCGCGGCGCCCTTCATTGCCACCCTTGCCTTCCAACATTTTCGGCGCGCGATGGCGAACGTTGCATCGCCCGGAAATGGGAGCTTGTACGAAACGCAAATGTCGTCGGCAACCGTGGCACGGCTGCTGCGGGAGCGGCCGGCCGGCTGGTTTGCCGATTACGATGACGCTCTGCTGAAGGCCCTCTCGGATGGAGTGGAAGAGGGCCGCCGCATGCAGGGGAATGCTATCGATAAGTGGTTTTACGGGCGCTATCTGCAGCTTGCCGTCAACCATCCCGTGGGGCATCAGTTGCCATTTGTGGCTCAGTACTTCGACGTGGGGCCGGTCGCGATGTCGGGCGGTTCCACGACCGTGAAACAGACTACGCCCCGGCTGGGTCCTTCGGAGCGCTTCAATGCCGATTTGGGAAATTGGGACAATTCGCTGCTCAACATCCCCATAGGGCAATCTGGCCATGTGCTCTCGCGCCACTATAAAGACGAGTGGAACGCCTACTACAAAGGGACCAGCTTTCCCATGAAGTTTGATAAGCCGGAAGTGAAAGACCGCTTGATTCTGAGGAAGAAGTAACGTTGCCGCGGTTAGTGCCCTAAAGACTTTCGCCAACTCCGCCGAACACTCCCGTAGCATGGGTCCATTCGGCGCTTTGGCGCGTAAATACAAGTTCGCCAGTTTTTGTTTGGCTCTAGTGGTCGCAGCCCTTGCGTTTACATGGGGAGCAAAAACGCGGCCCGCAAACCCTGCCCGGTTAAGCAGTGAGAGCCGGTATCCACCCGCCCCTTCTGAAGCGCGCGGTGTATCCGTATTCCGTCATCCCGGGAGGAGTGCTTTCGAACGCCGAGTTGCACCGGGTGGTGGTGCGCGATCAAGTTGCCGCGGACCACTACCAGGATTTTTCCGTAGAGCGCGCACGGCTCGAGATCGTCGCAAAGCCCCGTCTGGTATTCGTTTCTTATCGCGTGGCGGATCGGGTTTACTGGACACGTAATCGCATCCTATTAAAAGCGGGTGAGACGATCCTGAGTGACGGCATCCATCAAGCACGAACTCGCTGCGGGAACAGAATCGCAGACACCCCCCAGGGAAATTCCCGAACGCCTGAGCCGGACGAAAAGACCCTCGACACTGCCGTATCAGCAGGGAACGATGCAGACAGTCACCCTGAATGGAGCCGCCCATCCGAAACGCCTGCCCCTCCCGTTCGCGTTGCCGCTGTTAGTCCCGACAAGTACCTCGCCACCTTCGGGCCCGCGCTGGTTTCCGGTGAAAATGCGGGAGTTGGCTCGGGTGCCAGGGGAGGATTCGGTGGGGGCGGACAGTCGTCGGGAGCGGCCTCGCCTGGCGGGAGCACAGGCAGCACAGGAACCCCGTCCCAATCGGCACCCGGCAACTCGCAGCCTGTCAGCAGCCCGGTACAGACGATAGGAATCGATCAAACCAAAGTGCCAGTTCCCGGGCTATTTGTGGCACCAACTAGCACGGCAGGCACCCCGGTCGGCACCACCGGCGCGGTCCAGCCCGCGCTTCCTCCGCCTCAAAATACTCAGGCGACGTGGTATGTGCCAGCGCTGCCACCGGCCGGTTCCAACATGGACACTTTTTTAGTGGGGCCCGCCCCTAGCTTTCGTGTACCACCGGCATTGCCGCCGAACCCTGTGCCTCCGGCTCTGTTGCCGCTTGAGAATACCTCTCATCTGGGGATTGGCGATTTTGTGCCGGCCATCTCCATCGCTCCCCGAGTGGATACCGGCCGCGCCGATGCAGATCGCCACGATGCCTCTCACGTTCAAGTTCCAGAGCCAAGTACATGGTTTGAAGGCCTGCTGGGCACAGCGATTCTTGTCACGTTTCTAACCTTGCGACGACGCGGGCGCCACGCGGCCTGAGGCTTTGAATCAGGCTGCAAATCACACAGCACATCGAAAAGCACATTGAACATCCCAGTTTGCGTGGTCTGCATCAAAAGGAATAGACTACTCGTTTAGATTCCCCCAGGAGACAGGATTTCCTCATGCCCGAACAACAACCAGATCTTACCCGTCGCGACGCACTGAAACTAGCGGGTGCAGGTGCGGCCGCAGCCGCGGGAACCAGCAAGCTGGTGGAAGGCGCGCCGTGGATACAGAAGGTGAAAGCCGCGAACGATACCGTTCAATACGGCATCATTGGCCTTGGCAGCCGCGGGTGGTACCACACCAAACATCTCAAAAATATCGATACCGGGCGCTGCACGGCACTCTGTGATGTCGATCAAAGCCATCTCGACCGGGCCGCCGAGACCATCGGAACGAATCCGGCCAAGTTCAAAGATTATCGTGAATTGCTGGACCGCAAGGATGTGGACGCGGTTCTCATTGCAACCCCGCTATTTCTTCATTTCCCCATGACGCGGGATTCGCTCATGGCCGGCAAGCACACCTTCTGTGAAAAGAGCATGGTGTTCAAAGCCGAAGAAGTTCACGCCCTCCGAGCCTTGGCGAAGGACCATTCGAAACAGATCCTGCAAGTCGGCCTGCAACGGCGGTACAGCCGCTTTTATCAGGCAGTCAAGGACATGATCGATAAAGGTGTTCTGGGCGAAGTCACGCACATGCAGGCGCAGTGGCACCGCAACCCGGGCTGGAAGATGAGCCCCTATAAAGATCCGGCCGAGCAGAAGTTAAAGAACTGGCGCCTGTATAAAGATTATTCCGCCGGTATGGCTGGTGAGCTTGCCTCCCATCAACTGGACGTCGCGGATTGGATGTTCGGCTCCGCGCCGGAATCCGTCATGGGCGTGGGAGATCAAAGTTTCATATTCGATGGCCGGGACATCATGGACAACATCCAGATGATCTATAAGTATCCGGCTCGTGCGGATGGCAAAGGCTCAAAGAAACTAACCTGCAGTTACATCTCGACAAATTCGCACCTGCCTTATTTCAACTCCACCCGTACCGAATTCGGCGAACTCATCATGGGCACTGCCGGCTCCGTTGAAATCACAGTCGGCGACGATAACAATCCGGCGTTGGCGACATGGTTCCGCGAACCGACTCCACCACCCACCGTCACCAAAGCGGGAGCGGTGAAAGAGGCTCATGTCGCCGGGGCGACGATGGTTGCCGCCGGGTCTCAAAAGGGCGTTCCGATTCTTTTGGAAAAAGATGCTAACCATCCGAACGACAGCTTCCTGACGAGTGAAATGAAGTATGCCCGCCGCTATCTTTACAGCAAAGGTGTGCTAGTTCCCGAGGAAGGCCGTAACCCGGTGGATATCCAGTTCGATAAGTTCTTCGAATGCGTCAAGTCTGGCGCCAAACCCGCGGCCGACGTGGAAGTGGGTCTGGCGGATTCCACCGCTGTCATCCTTTCGAACATGGCCATGGAACAAGATCGTAAGATCTATTTCAACGAGATGGACAAGATGGGCAAGGTAGCCGATACAAAAGCAGTCGGAAAGAAAGCCTAACTCCCTTCTTACTTAACCAAGCAGCGCGGTACTTGTGCGTGTGACAATTTTGAAATATCGCACACCATCTTTGCCCCACACGGCATGTGCATGATGTGGAACCAGCCGGTGCTGGATTCTGTTTCGGAGGGAATTTTACTCACGAACCAAGATGGTAAAGCACTCGCATATAATTCCGCCGCACTCACAATGCTTGGTGCCACCCTCGCGCTGGAATGGGAAGGGCATGCGCGGGAAGATCGTCAGGTGCTGGAGCGCAGGGACGGCTCTGTGATTGAGCGCTTCACTAAACCACTGGTGGGGATAGGGCAACTTTACGTGCTGCGGGACGTAACTGAAGAACGACGGGCGAACGCCGCGCTGTTGGATTTGAAGCACATTATCGCCACCATGCGGCAGGGCTTTGCCACGGTCTCGCACACCAGTGTAAAGATCGAATCGGTCAACTTGGCCATGGCCGGGCTGCACGGATATAACGCCGAAGAGTTGATCGGCGTTCCAGCGGTCAACCTTTAAGCCGGCTCCGAGCAGGAACGTGAAGCAAGCTTGGCCGAGATCGGAGAAAACGCTGACAGGGACGGCTTCTGGGAAAAGGAAGTCCGTTCCGTGAGGAAGGATGGCTCCACCTTTTATTCCTTGTTGCGCGTGAACTGCCACAAATCGGAGAAAAAAAGTTCCTGTCTTTCATTCAAACCGATATTACCGATCAGAAGATGTTGCAGGCGGAAGCCACAGCATTCCAAGGCAAGCTACTGCAAGCGCAAAAGCTGGAGAGCCTGGGCGTGCTTGCCGGTGGCGTGGCCCATGACTTCAATAATCTGCTCATCGGAATTCTTGGAAATGCCAGCCTGGCGCTCGATTCCGTGGGTCCGTTCAGCTCGGTTCGCCCGCTGCTTCGACAGGTGGTAAAAGCCGCCGAGCGCGCGGCAGATCTCACGCGCCAACTCCTGGCCTATTCCGGTAAGGGCCGCTTCATTGTGGAGCCGATGAGCCTTTCCGCCCTGGCGGAAGAAACACGGCAACTGGTGCAGCTTTCGGTGCCGAAATCCGTTCAATTGAAGATGAATTTAAAGAAAGATCTGCCGCTGGTGGAAGTTGATGCCGCCCAGTTGCAGCAGTTGCTGATGAACCTGGTCATCAATGGCGAAGCCATGGGCGAAGAAGCCGGAACCGTGCAAGTCACCACAGGCACGCAGCAGTTGGAAGAAGGCGATATCACGCCCGGGTTCGCCTCCGATCAGATGCAACCGGGTGTTTATGTGTTCGTCGAAGTGCAGGACACGGGCTGCTGTATGAACGAGGAAACGAAGCGGCAGATCTTCGATCCCTTCTTCACCACCAAGTTCACCGGTCGCGGTTTGGGTCTGGCCGCGGCGCTGGGCATTGTGCGCGGGCACGGCGGGACCATCAAGGTGTACAGCGTCCTTAACATGGGAAGCACGTTTAAAGTATTCCTCCCCGTTGCGAAAGATCAGAGCACTCTTCAGGTGGTAAATTCGACGAGCGCCGGATTGAACGGCCGGGGCACGGTGCTGGTGATAGACGATGAGGATATGGTCCGCACCACGGCGAAGCTGACCCTTACTCATTTCGGCTATGAAGTGGAACTGGCGGAGAACGGGTTGCGCGGTGTGGAGCGGTTCAAAGAATCGCCTGAAATTTTCTCCGCTGTGCTTCTGGATCTAACCATGCCGGTGATGGGGGGCGAGGAAGCCTTGCGCCGCATCCAGAGCGTCAGGTCGGATGTGCCGGTGGTGCTGACCAGCGGGTTTAACGAGCAGGAAGCGGTGCGCCGTTTCGCGGGCAAACGCCTGGCTGGCTTTTTGCAGAAGCCGTTTACATCGCAACAGTTGGCTCAAGCCATTCGCAACGCAGTCGGTCCGGGCGAAGCCGCTTGGTGTTTCTGAACGCGGCCGGATTCTGTTAAGCGGTCGCGGAACATGGCCACGTAACCACTCACTTCCCCGCTCTGCTGTAACTGTTCCAGCGTGAACTTCATCTTCAGACTCCAATTGCGGTATTGCGCCGTGGTGCCGGGCAGGTTCTGCTGCGCGCTCTCCTTGCACAGATCCTCCTGGTTGATCACCAACAGCATGGAAGGTGTCGATGCCAGGAACCCTGCGATAGCGTTATGCAGTTCACCAGTCAGTTCGGGAATCTGCTCGGCATCGCGCGGCACATACGCGGGCAGCAAGGCCGATTCCCATAACACGTTCAGCATTTTCTGCTTTTCACGAACGCGGTCGGCCCTTTGCGCCTGGTACCCGGCTTCATCCAGCATTCCGGCACGGCGGCGGCTTTCGATATCTACGAATGTCCAGAAGCCGGCAAGCGCGGGTAAATCGTGCGTGGTTGAGGAGACCAGCGCCTGTCGCGGATATTCGCAGGCCTTCTTGTACTCGCCGTTTTCCCGCCGCTCAAAATAGAACAGGCGGTAACTCAAAATCCCGAAGCGGGCCAGCGTCTCGCGAGTCTCCGGTTCCACGGTTCCCAGATCTTCGCCCACTACCAGTACTCGGTTCCTCACGCTTTCCAGCGCCAGAATGCGAATCAGATCGCGTGAGAAATCGCGTACATACGCGCCTTCCGCCGCAGTGGCCTTGCCCGGTATCCAGAACAGCCGGAAGAAGCGCATCACATGATCGATTCGCAACGCGCCACCATGCCTGCAGGTCTTACGGATAGATTCGGCGAACAGCCGATAGCCGGTGGCCCTGTGATGATTTTTATTGGGGGGTGGGAAAGCCCAATCCTGGCCGGCGGGCGAGAAATCGTCAGGCGGAGATCCCACCCGGCAACCGCTTACATAGAAAGGGCGGTGCGCCCATAAATCGCTGCCACAGCGGTCAGTCGCCAGGGCAAGATCGTGATACAGCCCAATCGCCATGCCTGCTTCATCAATCGCGAATTGTTGCGCTTCCGTCAATTGGCGGCTGATCAGCCACTGAATGTAGCTGTAGAACAGAATGTCTTCGTCGTGTTCTTTCTGAAATAGCTTCGTTTCCGCGGATTCCGGGTCTCTGTATCCCGTAGGCCAGTCCGGCCAAACCCATAGATCGGCATTCTCGCTATGCAGCTTTTCATCGAGCGCGCTGTAGGTGGCGAAGCGCAGCAGCAGGTCGCCTTCTGCGTCAAGGAAGCGATTGAATCCTTCGCGCTCGCCATGAGTTTGGAACCAGGTGAACATCCGCCGCAGGAAACGCAGCTTAAGTGCGTGAACTCGTTCGTACTCCACATGAGTGGTCTCGCGCAACTCACGAATTTCAGTCTGCGTTTCGGCGGCGTAAAACAAGTCGATCGCGCCCGCGAAATCATCAAAAGCTTCCAGATCCAGGTAGATAAAATTCTGGTAAAAAATGCTGTTCGGAAGATACGGGCTCGCGTTATAAGGCTGCCGATTGTGAATGGCGTGTAGCGGGTTCAGCGCTATGAAGCTCACGCCCAATTCAGTCGCGGCCCACTTCGAAAGTTCCCGCAGGTCGCGAAAATCGCCGCATCCCCAGTTGCGCACTGACCTCACGCCATAAAGTGTGATCGCGAAGCCGGCGGAGCGGCCGCCTTGTTCGAGGAACGGCGGAAGGTAGGCGCGGTCCGGCGTCACAATCAACTGGCATAGGGAGGTGCGCCCCCCGGAACGGACCGTCAGTTCGTGATAGCCCAGGGGCAGACCCTCAGGCAATTGAATTTCGCCATGAGAATCAACCGGCGCGGTCCATTGCGTTGTATCGCCGTCTTCCCGCTTCAGGCGCGCCTCTACCGTCTCGCCCCCGCCATGCACCGGAAAGCGAATGGGTTGTTGGTTCACGCTGGCCACGCGGCAACGCTCAATCAACTCACTCGCGCCAACGTCGCTTCCTGCGCGCATGGCGGATTCAATCTTCATTTGCGAATCCGCGTCGATCCCCAACGCTTCCACAATCGCGCGCTTGGTTTCACTGGAAGCCACATGACGGTTTCCAAAAATGTCCCAAAATTCAGGTTCGATGCAGCATTGTTCCGCCGCGTGGTTTAGAGCGTCTTCATAGGAGTGAAATATCATGTCCGCGGGCGTGATGCGTAACTCAAGTCTAGCAACGGGTTGTGCGAGAATCGGGGTATGAAAACACCTTTGGCCAGCGGGCCGGCGGAGTTATTTGCTCGCATCGATAACGCCGCTGTAGAGCACGCCGCCGCGGCTGAAGGCATTGTGACCACGCGGCTTGATCAGGCCATCAACTGGGCTCGCAAAAATTCCATCTGGCCCATGTCATTCGGCTTGGCCTGCTGTGCCATTGAGATGATGTCGATGAGTTCGTCGCGCTTCGACATCGCGCGCTTCGGCGCCGAGGTGTTTCGCGGCTCACCAAGGCAGAGCGACCTGATGATCATCGCCGGCCGCGTCTCGAACAAAATGGCGCCAGTGATTCGGACACTCTATGAGCAGATGCCGGAACCGAAATGGGTCATCTCCATGGGGGCGTGCGCCACCTCCACCGGTGTCTTCAATAACTATGCTTTGATTCCCGTGAACCAGGTGGTGCCGGTGGACGTGTATGTCCCCGGTTGTCCGCCGCGGCCCGAACAATTGATTCACGCGTTGCTGATGCTGCAGGATAAAATCCAGGCGGAAACCGGAACCCTGAAGCAAGTGCTTCGGCTCTCGTAGCTCATGCGTAAGAACATTTCGAGCGCGGCAATCGTTCTCACGCTACTCTTATCGGCTCACTCCAAAACCGCTGTTGCGCAGCGCAACCTCTCCGGCACGCCGCAAATTTCGCTCGCGCTTGATCGCCTGACGGTGCTCGGCAGCGTGCTGATGATTGCCGCTCACCCGGACGATGAGAACACGGCGGCGCTGGCCTACTGGGCTCGCGGTCGCAAGTTGCAAACTGCATATCTTTCCGCAACGCGCGGTGAGGGTGGCCAGAATCTGATCGGCTCTGAGCAGGGCGATCTGCTCGGCGTGATTCGCACGCAGGAGCTGCTTGGCGCAAGGCGGGTGGACGGAGCCGAGCAGTTCTTCACGCGCGCCATTGACTTCGGCTTCTCAAAAACGCCGCAGGAGACCATCGCCAAATGGGGTCATGACGAAATTCTTTCCGATATCGTCTGGGTGATC
>Ga0123336_10001345_pt1 | contig 22729 bp, 22 predicted proteins | sample SSSSmetaG_FD_96466 | JGI IMG/M metagenome (GOLD analysis project Ga0123336, IMG submission 96466) | Glacier valley bacterial and archeal communities from Borup Fiord, Nunavut, Canada, to study Microbial Dark Matter (Phase II) - ​SSSS metaG | ecosystem: Environmental > Aquatic > Freshwater > Ice... | reverse complement strand
CCGAGGCTAGGGTGAATGACCGAAAATTTCGTTACTACTCATATGTTTGCCGTTCCTAAGGTCGAAATCCCTTAATCCCTTTTAATCTGCGATTCAGACAAATAGTTTTCACAAACATTTCGGAGACCTGTTCCGTCAGCAGATTAAAAATTGTCTGAATCGCAGATTAAAATGATTTAAGGACTACGCAGCAAGAATCTTAATAGTTCGGAGAGTTGTATTATCAGCGAAATCACATAATCCCTTTTAATCTGCGTTTCAGACAAATAATTTTCATAAACATTTCAGAGACCTGTTCCATCAGCAAAGTAAAAATTGTTTGAATCGCAGATTAAAATGATTAAGGGATGACGCAGAGGAGAACTTAATAATTTCGGAGAATTGTATTATCAGCAAAATCACATAATCCCTTTTAATCTGCGATTCAGACAAATAGTTTTCATAAACATTTCAGAGACCTGTTCCGTCAGCGAAGTAAAAATTGTCTGAATCGCAGATCAAAATGATTATAGGATTACGCGGAAGGAATCTTAATAGTTCGGAGAGTTGTATTATCAGCGAAATCCCTTAATCCCTTTTAATCTGCGATTCAAACAAACTGACGTTGGTGGTAATTTTATCAGACATACTCTCACTACCTTACCGGTTGCTTAAATAATTTATAGTTCATAACTTCCACGCTATATTTTCAAATGAGCATTTATTCAGTGCCGGACGTTGAATGAATTCCGTGCCTTCTCAAATAATCGAACGTTACCGGCGAGCGTAACGAACGACTTCATACATGGTAAACATTCAGACAAAATGAAAAAGACCTCATTGATAGTTTTAGTTATTACAGCATCTTTTCTTTCAGGTTTCGCATTTAAGACAATAAATACAACCCAAAATAAAAAAACAAAAAAAATGAAAAAAGTAACAGGCATTGGAGGCATTTTTTTTAAATGCAAAGACCCTAAAAAAATGACAGAATGGTATCAAAAACATCTTGGTTTAAATACAAATCCATATGGAGCAACTTTTGAGTGGTATGAAGGTGCAGACAGCACAAAGAAGGGACAAACACAATGAACCCCGTTTCCTGAAACAACAAAATACTTTGAACCCTCCACAAAGGACTTCATGATAAATTACAGGGTTGAAAACCTGGAAGCACTTGTTGAGGAAATAAAAAAGAACGGTGTAACCATTGTGGATACTATTGAATCTTACGACTATGGCAAATTCGTCCATATCCTCGACGCAGAAGGAAACAAAATTCAACTATGGGAACCCATTGATTGAGTACGACAAAATAGTTGGTGGAAGAATAAAAATCCATTTTTACATGGAAGTATAATGGAAGCATAAGCCTTGCAATTGATAAAACAAAAAGACGGAAATCCTTAAATAGTATTTCAATGTTAGAGCACGTATCCTTTGTAATAAAAGGAGGTGTTATATATAAAATAAATTGAAGAGAGGACAATGATAAAACGAACAGACAATAAGTATATTGCCAATAGTGGAAGATGATATTGAAACAGTTAGCAGCAGTAATTTTGTAGTATTACATAAATTAAAAATGATGCTTTGGCAACAGGGCGGTAAAAAAGATACAGTAGATTTTTATGTTAGTAAAATTGATAAGTCGCATATGGATTGGAAAAGTATATCTAAAAAAGACAGTATATATCTTCAACTAACAAGGATTGAATAGATTTTAAGTCGTATTACAACTGATCTTTTAAAATTGCCTCTTTAAGTAACAGCCGGCGAACACTTTGACTTTTAATTTATACAGACCTTTTAAAATATTTTACTGCCAGGACTTGATTATATTTAAGTTAAAATCATGAACGAAGCAAAACAACAACTAATTCTTGCTGAACAAAAAGCAAAAGAATTATTTCATACAGTTGAAGAAAGAGGCTTAATAGTTTCCGGTAAATCTGAGAAAGAGCTTTGTAATGATATAGTAAGAATTGCGAAAGAATATTTTTATATTGAAAATTATTGGCATAAAAAAATTGTGAGGACAGGCATTAATACTTTACAACCCTTTATCGCAAATCCACCTGACCTGGTTATTCAAAAAGATGACATACTGTTCTTTGATTTCCACCCCATTTTCGAAGGTTGGGAGGCAGACCTTGGAAGAACCTATGTTTTAGGCAAGGACCCGCTGAAGCTGAGGCTGAAAAAAGATGTAGAAGCCGCATGGCATGAAGCGAATGCCTGGTATTTTGAACAAAACAATCTTACTGGTGCCGAATTTTTTAATTATGTCATCAACCTGACAAAAGGTTATGGTTATGAATTTGGAAATGTAATAGCTGGTCATATCGTAGGTCGTTATCCTCATGAACAACCCGACGACCCCGATGATTTGTGTTTGGATATACACCCGGATAATAATAAAGATATACTTCAGTCAGACAGATACGGAAACAAAAGACATTGGATTTTGGAACTTCATTTTGTGGATAAACTAAATAATACCGGTGCCTTCTTTGAGCAATTACTGACAGCAGACTAAAGCAACGAATTGCATAGTTACGTTTTGCCCTCTTCGTGGCCTAAAGCATTTACAGCACTTAATTAGCAATGATGTTATGACATTTGAACCTATATTAATTGACGAAGACAAAACCAAGGAAATTTACGCAACCTCTGATTGTCAGGAAATTTTTAAATCATATCCTGCATACTATTACAAAACCGGCTACAATCCGCCCTGGATTGGATATTTAGTAATTCGTGAAGGTAAGGTTGTAGGTGTTGGGGGTTTCATAGGACAACCAAAAGATGATAGAGTAGAAATTGCATATGGTACATTTAAAGAGTTTGAAGGACAAGGCATTGCTTCATTTTCGTGCCTACAGTTAATTGCTATTGCTAAAAGAACTGACCCAGAAATTATAATAACTGCAAAGACCTCCCCCGAACAGAACGCTTCAACAAAAATCTTAGAACGAAACGGATTTAAATTTACCGGAATAGTACAAGATGAAGGCATTGGTGATGCGTGGGAGTGGGTTCTAATGAAATAGGTTGCATTTTACATTTGCCAATACCGGTGGTTACAAACATTTATTAAATACCAGACAAACGAGCATACATGTTCCGACTTGTTTAATGCTTCACTATAAACAAACATTTTTATGCAACGTTCTCAACATCTTACATGCCATTCACAAAATATAAATTATGAAATACCTCATCACTGTAATTTACCTCGGCTCCATAATGTTACTTTTCAATAGTTGCAGAAAAGATAATACTATAAATAACGCAACAAATGCTACTGCTATCATTGGTACCTGGGAATTGGAACATGCGCAAATTTCAACTAATCCGATAATAAACTACCCTTTAGGAAATGGTAACATTATACAATTTAAAGATTCCCTTTATGCGAAATATACAAATGGAAATATTGTCAAAAGTGGATATTATGTAATAATTCAGGATACTTCTGTTGTGTCAGAAGTGGGCTTGATTATTCCTGCAGGAAAATTTACCAACAGAATAATTTTTGACAATGACCTGATATCGAAAAAAACCTTTATTCAAATTTTAAATAACAAACTGACTTTCCTCTCTGGCTTTTTTCCAACCGATGGCGGGTCTGACATCTCGTACATCAGAAAAGAAAATATCCGTTAACAGCTATTGCATTGGTATAACTGTCAAAAAAAGGCGGACGTTTAATTTGTTAAATTTTATTAGTTGTCATATACTACTTAAATCTTAGTCCTGCTCGTAACAATGCATGTGCCGGCAGAGAGTGCAGAATATCCGGATCGTGCCAGCCTGTCCGAACTTAAAGCAATCAATCATACTTTTCTAATAATATAAATCAACGAACTGCATTTTTTATGGTTACCAACAGCATTGATATTTGAGAGCAATCCGTTTATAGCAGCAGTAACATTTCCCGGCTCACCTGTTTTATATTGCTCGCTTAGCATAGAAACATAAAAACTATCATACCACATCGGTTGAATAGCCTCCACTTTCATTCCATGCTTTTCAATCAACAATCTCATGGCTCGCGGAGAAAAATGATACAGGTGGCGCGGCACATCGTAGGCAGCCCAGTATTCTTTGTAAAGCTCCCCATCGTAAGATGTATAATTCGGAACGGCAATGAATGCCTTACCGGTAAGTTTTAAAATAATATTTATTTGTTCAAGGTATTCATGCAACGCATGAACATGTTCAAGCACATGCCACATAGTTACCGCGTCAAATGAAGCCGGTGGAAATTTAAAAAGATCCTCAGCAGTTTGCAATGAAATGTCATGTAGTTCAAATGCAAGCCTGCGTGTAGCTTCATCAGGCTCTACTCCAACAACATTCCATCCGGCATTTTTCAGGTGACTTGCGAAGGCGCCTGTCCCCGCACCGATGTCTAATAAGTCACCTTTTAAAATAGCGGTAAAATATTTAATCAATTGCTCTTTATGACGCAACGTCCTCTTACGGACAATATGATACAATGAGTTGACCAATCCTTTTTTTGTATCGGTATGAGAAATATAATTTTCCGATTGATAATATTTACCGATTAATGATTGATCCGGAATATTTTGTGTAAAACGGGCACTGCATGTATTGCAATGCCAGATCGCAAATTGCTCTTTTGACACTGTATAATCTGTTGCTGATAATTTTTCATGTATGTTATCTGAACCGCAGCAGGGACAATAAATATAAGTAATCCTATCCATTTTAATTCATCCTATTAAGATGTAAATTAAGGCAACAAAAACTATAAGGAAATGATTAAATATAATAGCAGGCGCTATTATTTTCCATGCAATTCAATAGCACTGCCGTTCGCTAACGAAGCCATGCTGAAACCATTATTAATAAAATGAAAAATTAAAATAAGCACTGCGATTGCAAATACTATCAATGCATATCTATGCCAGGTATATGTTTTAACAATCGCTTTGGGAATCTTCTCTGCGTTTAGCAAACCAGTCATTTCAATCGAAGTCTTTTCCTGATCGCCTACCAACAAAGCATGAGCGGCATTGCCACGAACCACTCTTACCGCAGCCACAGGTGCATTTAATGAATTGGGATTGTTTACCGGTTCAAATACCATGTCACCTGTACTACTTCTTGTAAATGTTCCTACTCCACTCCATTCGGCTTTGTTATCCTTCTTAATGGCGGTTCTCAGTTCCAATGAAAACTGGTTATACAGCTGGATGGCTTCATAATCGGGAACGCCTCTTTCATAAGCCAGGTAGCTAAAAAATTCTTTGTCAGGCGCATCAAAATACTTGTTGAATCTGTATATATAGTGGGGTGGTAATATCCGTTTATTAATAACATCAAATGTTGCAGGCAGATGTTCTGTGAAAATTGTCCCTAAGCCGGGTATGTTGATGCTTTTATGCTGAATGAGGTATTTGTTAAGGGTTTCAATCATAATGACAGGCTTGATAGTTGTTGGTGATCAAAGCTTAAGCTGCGCTATAAAAATACTGCTTAAAAATTAAATACAATTCCTCCTAACACATTAAAGCCATATACCGGGTACTGATGCCAGCGTTCGTAACGATTATTGAAAATATTATTCATCTGTACCCATAGATTAAACTGCTTACTGATTTTATATTCTATCCCGCCGTTAAGGTCAAAAGCTCCGTCACCTTTCCGGGCTTCTTTCTTACCGGTTTGGTAAGCGGCACCGTCCCAGGCAAACAGGTCACCTTTAATCCATACGTTATGTATTACCTGCCAGTTCAAATTAACATTGAATTCGAGGGGAAGCAAACCCCAGGCTCTTGTTTGATCTGTAATTTTTGAATATTGATTCCAGGTAAGTTTTGCAGTGGCAGTAAATGTTTCACCCTGTGTATAACCGATCTCGCCATGAAATTGTATAGCCTCCATTGAAGGTGAATAAACGGTGAGAAATGTTTTCCCATCACTACTATCGTTAACAAATAATGGCATGTTTCGGTAAGTAACAAAGCCTGCTTTAGCGCTGTAAGTAAAGTGGTTTAGCACCGATCCTTTAAAGCCTGCATATCTTTCCTGCACACGTGTATTTAATAACCGATCCGGTTGAGTGATCCATGGGTTAATAGATGCAAAACGTTCGTAAGAACCTTTGTTATAATATCCGATCCAGCCTAACTGCAGTGTAAATCGTTTATCATTGGTAGTTATATCAGCCATGAAATTCGGCAGGGTCGAAAATAGGCCATTGTCCCAGGAAGGAATCAATCCGGCTTCCAGGTACACGTTAGGTGTTTTCAATAGTAGAGAAGGGGAAAAATAGTACAGGTTATTTTGAATCCTGGTTTTATTAGCCGGGCTGTAACTGGTTAAATCCGCAGTGACACCAAGTTTAATCCCGAAGATCTTACCGATACTTTTTTGTAGCGGAAGATTTAAAACCGTATTAGATTCCGTAGCTTTTTTAAATTCATTTTTACCACTGAATACTGACGTTTTGAAGTTAGGATTATAGTTCAATCCATAAGTGGTAGGCTCAATATTGCGCATGCTCAGTTTCCCTTCGAATGTCTGAAACCTTTGGCGTAGTTCATCCTTATTAAATACAAGCGTTGAAGGCTGGTATCCATAAAAAAAATAGTCATCACTTTTAAATCCAAGGGCCGCGTTCCATTCAAGGTTCTTAGGGGTTTTATAAGTAGCTTCCGCATTAGCGGCCGTCTGACTATTTTTTTGAAAAGGCAGACTTCCTTTGGAAGACAGGTGCCTGGCAAATACATTAAAGAAAGTATTTTTTCCATCACCAAAACTAAATCCTGATTGCAAAAAAGGCAAATGCACATTGCCAATCCCCGCTTTTATATAGTTGCTGTTTTTCCAGGTAGTATTTGAATCAGCTTCAAGAGGTACCGGTTTTATTGCAATAGGTATGTAGTTGAAGGAAAGATTTTGAACGGGCAGATCATACTTTAAAGAAGGTCTGGATGAATCCACCGCAGGAGGCGCCGCATTGAAATTAATTTTTACGGCATCTCTCAAAACCGGTTTAAAGGTCGAGGTGATCTCAATCGTTTTTCTTTTAAGGCTGTCCTGCGCCACAGCAAATTTTACAAACGTTGTGTTAATCACCAACATGATGAGGAATAAAATGATGGATTGTATTTTTATCATCTAAAATTTGTTTAACTGCCGGCTTTCAGCAATCGGCCTGCGGCATTAGAAAATCACTAATCAATTCAACGAACAATAAAACCTGCTGTTTTCAAACCTCAACTATTGTCCTACTTTACTTTCTTTGTTTTCCGCTTCCAGTACTTTATCTAATTTTTGCTGCGCTTCGCTTTTTAATTCAGGAATAACAGCATTTTGCACTACGCTTTGATAAGTTGCTTTCGCATTAAAATAATCTTTTTGCCTGAAGTAAACATCACCTAACAGTATATAAGCTTTAGTGACCCAGTTGCCATAAGAGCCTGCTTTGTTTACTACTTCGAAAGCCGCCTTTTCCGCATCTTTTAATTTATCCTGCTGAAACAAACAAAGGGCAATTCCATATCTTGATTCGGCACCATACGAAGCTTTGTTCATACTTACAACTAACCTGAAGTAATTAATGGCAGACTCGCACTGGTTATCAGCCTGCGCAGCTTTCGCCAGCGCAAAATTCGCCAGCACCTTATCATCCGTACTGCTGCCTTTCTGTGCCAGCAGGTCTTTGGCGTTGTCTGTACCTGCTGTCCATTTTTGTAACTGAAACTGACTGCGTAATAACCCACGCATAGCTTCTAATTTATTTTCCTGGTTGCTTGCAAATTCTTTCAATTTGGTAAAATACCGTTCCGCTTTATTATAATTTTTAAGCTCGAAGAAATTCAATCTTGCTGCCTGCAATAACGACTTCTCACCAAATTTGTTAGGCACCCTGTCGGCTACTACTTCATAACCCGCAGCTGCCTTGACTAAATCTTTTTTGTTACTGTAAATTTCACTTTTGTAGTAGTTAGCCTCGAGCGAATATTTACCATCAGGAAATTTACTAAGATAACTTTCAAACCGGTTCAATGCAGCATCAAAACTGCCATTATTAAATTGAACTTCCGCCGCTGAATAAGTAAGTGAATCTTCCTGGCTGCCGGATATTTCTTTACCCAGACTCTTAGCGAAAGCAACGTAATCACCGGTTTTGCCTTCCTCAACGTAAATAGTTTTAGCATTCTCTAAACCTTCCCCTGCCTCATTGGAATTAGGATATTGTTTTAACAATCGCTCGAGCTGGTTAAGCGCTTCCCTGTTATTGTTAAGGTTGTAATAAGCGATACCCATTTTTAACAATGCTCCCGGCTTTAATGATTCACCACTCGTTGAGGAGACAACATTTTTTAAGTAAGGAATAGATTCCTGGTACTTTTCACCGGATAAATAACTGTTGGCGATTTCCAGGTTAGCATCGGGAACCAGCGTTGACAAAGGATATACACGGGGTATAGATTGCAATAGTTTAATTTTTTCGCCGGAACTTGTAACACCTGCCACAAGGGCTTTCTGAAAAGTAGCATAATCCGATGACGGCCATGAAAAATTCAAAACCTTGTCGTACATGCTCAGTGCTCTTTTAAAATCCTTACTCATATAATAACAATCGGCGCTGCGTATATAAGCATCCTGTTCCATTGCCGGTGAATTGATAGCTGGCGTTTTTACAATTTGTTCAAAAAAATCCAAAGCCTGCTTGTAATTTTCTTTTTTCAGAAAGCAGTAACCGAGATTATACTTTGCGTTGGTGGTATTTATCTCACCATTGACAGCGGGCGTTTTCAAATACTCGAAATAATACCTGATAGCATCATCGATATTATTCAGGCGAAAAGAAATTTCTCCTTTCCAGAAATTTATATAGGGGAGTACCGATGCATTGTATGGATCTTTCAAAGCTTTGTCAAGTATTTCGTTTGCGGATACCAGCAAGCCATCGTTCACCAATTCAGTGGCTCTTCCATAAAGTATTTTAGGATACTGTTGCTTTGCGTTTACGGAGGGCTCTTTTAAACTTTCCAGTAAGGTAAGCGCATCTTTATAATTATTCGTATTTGCAAGAACGGCTACCAATAATTCTTTTGCTTCGTTGTTATAAGTTGAAGTTGGGTAACCGGCAAGAAACCGTTGCAGTTCGGTAAGCGCCACATCCTGGTAGCCCAGTTCGTATGATAATTTGGCATAATTGAAGGAGGCTATTTCCCGCTGGTTATCATTGCTGTTGTTAGAAGTAGTAAAAAGAAAAGCGTTGCGCGCATTGGCTTTCTGATTAGTTTTTAAATAAGCATCCCCGAGCAGGTACATAGCGTTCTGTGAAAGTGAATCTTCTTTACCACCCAGTTGTTTAAAGCCGTCAATAGCTTTAGCGTAGTTGGATGTCTGGTAATAGGAATAAGATACTTCATAAAGGTCTTCTCTTCTTACTTTCTTTGACCTGCTTACATAATTTTCGAGGTAAGGGAGCGCCCTGACATAATCTTTTTTTTCAAAGTATGCATGACCCACTAACTGGCGAAGGTCGAGGTCATACACCTGTCCTCCTTTCTTTAATTTATCTTCGGCATAGCTTAGCGCTTTATCTTTGTCGCCGGTATTATAATATATGTTTGAAATATAAAATGGAATCACCGGTACATATTCTTTTTCGTTTTCAATCACTTTAAAAGCAGGCAGCGCATCCGTATAGTTCCTGTCGTTGAATGCGATGAAGCCATAGTAGTAATTTGCGTCAATATAATCAGGATCGTTTGGCAACTGGCGGATAACATCGAACAACGGTTTGGCCTGATCGAAACGTTGCATGTTGAAATATGCGTATGCCTGGTGAAACTTCATATCGGCGATCTCCCTGTTGCTAAGATGCTCGACGGAAGTTTTTTCAAAATAAGAAGCGGCCTGGTAGTAATCTTTTTGCCTGAAGTGGTATTCTCCTAAATGAAAACTCATCATTTCAACCCTTGCGATATTATCGTCCAGGTCAACATATTCTCTTGCCTGGTCAACCGCTCCCGATTCATTTTGCTTAAGCGCGCAAACAATAGTGTAGTATTTTATCTCCTGAAAATTTATAGCCTGGTTACTTCGGTCTGTCTCATGCAGGTTAAGATTCAGCTCTTTAAATATCGGATAAGCAAGACTGTAATATTCTTTCTGATAATATTCTTTCGCTTCTTTAAAGCTTGCCTCCGGATCAGCTAAAAACCTGGACTGCTGTGCCGTAGTAACAAGTGAAGAAGCCGTTATAAATATAGTACAGAGAAAGTTTTTCATGTGTGTTATATGATTTTTAAAATATTTATCCCGCACAACAGTTATTGACCGGGTTGTTCTGTTCATTAAGTTTACCTGCTATGGATTTTATAAATGTTGTAAGGCGACCTGTTCAGAGGATATAACATACAACGCAGTAAAGTTTCAAATTATTTCAGCGTAAACCAAACATCATTCCAAACACCTGTGGATAACTGCAATGATTAACATTTCCTTTAAGTCAATTCAAAATTCTATTTTTGAAAAAAATCCAATAGATGAGAAGATTTCTTTCAATAAATTATAGCCAGGCCGCCTTTAATATCGCGATGTTGTTGCTGCGTCTGGGCGGCGGCGTGCTGGCTATGTCTCACGGTTATTACAAACTGATACACTTCGCGGAGATGAAATCAAAATTTATGAATTTTATGGGCATAGGCAGCACAGTGTCGTTGTTGCTGGTATTGTTCGCAGAATTTTTCTGTTCGATATTTCTTATCATTGGATTGTTTTCAAGGCTTGTAGTGATACCTCTTATCATTAGTATGTCAGTAGCACTTTTCAAGGCCCATAACGGTGATGTATTTGGTGAAGGAGAAAAGGCAGCATTGTACCTAACCATATTCATAACATTACTTTTATGCGGACCCGGAAAAGCAAGTGTGGATGGAATGAAGTAGTGCTGTCAGTGATCAGCTATCAGCTTTTAGTATAGTATAATGAAGGCGTTATGTTTCCAATATAATGACTTTGAAAATTGCACTAAATCATAAGCACATGGCAAATTTGTGATTATATAAAAGCGTTTTTTCAACACAGAGAATTACCAGAAGAACCAGTGAAAAATTATTATCGCTGACCCTGATGCCGGCGCCAGATAAATATAATCTTTTGATATTAATATTAGTAATAAACAAATCACCTACTCACGGGGTTACGGCTGACAGCAATCTCTTCCCTCACACCCTGTGACTATCCATCCGCCAGTTTTTAATTTGCTTCTTAATATCATTGGCTTTAAGGTTCTCTAAAACAGCCTTCTTCGCCAGGTCAGGCAGCTCTTCTTCCGATGCGAAACGAAGCGCGATAATCTGACCTATGCGCAAACGGCTGTCTAATAGTTTACCTGTTAATACATAATGACGAAGATTCTCTTCGGCACGTATCGCCCTGTCCTGCGCTTTGAGTGGAAAACTTCTTATAAAAAAATAAAACACGCCAAGGATAAGCGTTATCAGGCATATGAGTGAGGCGGTAAATATGTTATCATGAATTCTCGAGGAACGAGCAAGATTGATAAAAGCGCCTACAGTAGCAATAAAGACAGCTATTGCGGCTACATAGTGAAACATCGGCACCAGTTGCCTGTGGTTCGTATAATTTTGTGATTCCATATTCTGTTAGATAATTTTAATGAAGTTATTTTAAAATATCCAGTATGTGCCACATTTTCCTTACCACTTCTGAGGCGGTGCCATCATAATTATTAATGATAATTGCAAAAGTATATTCGGTGCCTTCTTTACTTTTTATATATCCCGTATAACTTCGTGCACCATTGATAGAGCCACTTTTCATGGTGATACCATTGATCTCCGGAAGCGCATGATAAAATGAATTATACCAGGGCTTCAACTTTGCATAAAGCATTGCTTTCACCAGGGCATCGGTGGTAACGCGGTTCTGTGGTGACAGTCCGCAACCATCCATAATGTTAAGCGCGGCTTGTTCAATACCCTGCTGACTCCAAAAAGATCTTATCAATTCTATTCCTTTTTCGGTTGAGCCAAAACCTTTTTTTTCTAAGGCCATTGTTTTCATCAAAGCTTCCCCATAAAGGTTAATGCTTTTTTTAAGAAACCAATAGTTAATGCTATCAAGGCTGGGAGAAAGATAAATAAACAGCGGATTAATTTTTAAAACCGGGGGGAAACTAACCCATCCTTTCCGTTTTGGAATATCAACTCCACTGGTATTCAGCGATGCTGTAAAATTATTTACCAGGGCTGAAAAAGGATCATGCATCGACCCCGAGATCACAAAAGAATTTTCTCCCGCAGGTATGCTGCCGCGGATATATCCAGGGTTTGCTCCCGGCGGCAGATAGATGTAAGCATTATCACCCGTTCCCCTGGCGGCAGTTTGTACTTCACTGATAAGCTTTACGATATTTAAGGCTGTATCAAAGGAAACAATGGAGCAGGTATCTCCTATCTTAGCGCCGGATTTTAAAACAACCTCATACTGGTTCTCACGCCAGTTTAGGGAAGATGCTCCCGCACCATAATAATTACCAATGTCCTGCCATATCCAGCCATCAGGAATAGTGGATGAACTCCACTTACTCTCATCTTTTAAAATAATACCATTAACTTTTAAGATCCCCGCTTTTTTTATTTCGCCTGTCCATTTTTGTAATACCTGATTTTCTTTTGTCGACTGCCATCGTCCGCTGCCCAGCGTCGGGTCACCACTTCCTCTTATATGCAGGTTGCCTTTTAAAATGCCCGCCTCAATTTGTCCGTCATAACCCAGCATTGTTTTATACCGGTAGCCGGGGCCTAACAATTCAAATGCGGCAATACTCGTAAACACTTTCTGACAACTTGCCGGAGCAAGTCCTGTCTGCGCATTCTTACTAAACACCTGTTTACCTGTTTTGCTATCCGCCACACTCATCGCGATGATAGCATGTTTCATCAAAGGTTCCGCTTCCAGCTTTTTGATTGCCTCGGTTAAACGCAGAGGAATATCCTGTGCAGGAGAGATAAAAAAATCGACCAGCAAAATTATTATAACTAACGTTCTCTTCATTTGTTTTGATCTGTGATCCGGATGCTGATTGAAGGATGATTAAAAAATATTGAGGTAAAGATTATTTATAAAGATACTGTCATGACCTTTAATAATTAATTTGATTGCGTTTAGAAACAATCATTTCTTTCAGTATCATGTCAATTATAAAAATGTCAAAAAAACATGCTATCAGCTATTACCTGTCAGGAAAATCGATGTTTGATTATCTTTCCTCCTGATTGCTGATAGCCGATAGCAAAATACTAATTTACATCAATAACAATTCTCATGAATCAAACATTCGTATACGCTTCAATCATAACAATCGGCGATGAGTTACTGATCGGACAAGTGATCGACACCAATAGTGCCTGGATGGCAACGGAATTAAACAAAGCAGGGATCTGGGTAAGACGAAGAGTGGCAATAGGCGATGCCCGCGAAGAAATTATCCATGCGCTGAATGAAGAACGCAATATCGCTGACATCATATTAATAACCGGTGGACTGGGTCCAACGGCAGATGATATTACCAAACCGGTGCTTTGCGAATATTTCGGCGGTAAGCTGGTCGTTGATGAAGGTGCCTTACAAAATGTGCAACAAATTTTCGCCAGGTTTAACAGGCCAATGCTTGCCACTAACCTTAAGCAGGCCGAAGTACCCGATACCTGCACCGTAATTGATAATAAAAGAGGCACAGCGCCAGGAATGTGGTTTGAAAAAGAAGGTAAAATATATGTCAGCATGCCGGGCGTACCTCATGAAATGAAAGGCATGATGACGGATTATGTGATCCCCCGTTTGTCCGGGTATTATAAAATGCCTTTCATTGTTTCAAGAACTTTGCTAACAGCAGGTATCGGAGAATCTTTTCTTTCAGAACTTATTAAAAATTTTGAAAAGGATCTTCCTTCTTCCCTTAAACTCGCCTACCTCCCCAATTATGGGATGGTGCGGCTTCGCCTGACCGGTATCGGTGATAAAAAAGAAGAGATAGAAACAACACTACAACAACAATTCGGATTGTTAAAAACACTGGTTGCTGAATACCTGGTCACTGATCAGGATGATGCCATGCATATTGTAGTAAGTAAGTTGCTAAAGCAGCAGCATAAAACGCTCTGCACCGCAGAAAGCTGCACTGGTGGCTATATTGCACACCTGCTGACAGCTGAACCAGGTGCTTCACAATTTTTTACCGGTAGCGTTGTATGTTACTCAAACAAAATCAAGGAGGAAGTATTGGGAGTATCCCGCCAAACCCTTGAAACCACTGGTGCAGTAAGTGAAGAAACGGTTCGGCAAATGGTGAAAGGTGCTTTGGCGTTGTTAAAGGCTGACTATGCAGTTGCCGTTAGTGGTATCATGGGTCCGGATGGCGGTAGCGCTGATAAGCCTGTCGGACTTGTGTGGGTGGCAATAGGTAACATCGAAAAAACTATTACCCAGCAGTTTAATTTCCGATTTGATCGTGGGCGAAATATCGAGTTGACTTCAAACAACGCCCTCAACTTGTTAAGGAAGTTTATCATCTCATAGCTTTAAGTACCTGAGATACATTATTCGCTGCAGGCATTTTGCAATCAGCTACCGGGGATAAAACTACCCTTCGTTATTTTGTCATCGTTGATAGCCGAAAACAAAAATTGTTACCCGGCACTATCCTTTTTGCTTAACAGGGCATTTGGAGGAAATAATTACCTTTGGCGATTATATTTTACACCATTAATAATTCAGTAATAATATTTACATGGCAATAGTAGAACTGGTAATGCCGAAATTGGGTGAAAGTATTATGGAAGCCACCATTTTAAAATGGTTGAAACAACCCGGTGAAAAAGTAGAGCAGGATGAACCCGTCTTAGAAATAGCAACTGATAAAGTAGACAGCGACGTTCCCAGTATCGCAGACGGTATTATAGAAAAGATTTTTTTTGAAGTGAATGATGTGGTGCCTATCGGCGCTGTAATAGCAACTATCAGAACAGCAACAGACGAGACAGTACCAGCTTCACCCGAACAGAACGGCCGCCAGGCTTCTTCCTCAAGTAATACAACATCAGCGGAACCGCCGCAGGCGGAACAGCAGAATTATGACAAGCCTGCAAATTTTAAAGTAAATAAGTTTTACTCGCCCCTGGTAATGAACATCGCGTCAAGCGAAAATGTAAGCATGAGTGAGCTTGAAAATATTCCGGGTACAGGCAATGAAGGAAGGGTTACTAAGAAAGATATCCTGGAATTTGTAGAGCAGAAAAAACAGAATAATGTTCAGCGTTCAAAGATCAAAGTGCACGAGTCACTGGAGGTTTTTGAGCCATCGAAAAAAGATGATCCTGCTATAAACCAGTCACCGGCTGTTTATAGCGGCAATATAGAAATTATAGAGATGGATCGTATGAGGAAACTCATCGCAGATCACATGGTGAGAAGCAAGCATACCAGTCCGCATGTTACCAGCTTTTCAGAAGCAGATGTAACTAACCTTGTAATGTGGCGGGAAAGAATAAAAAAGGATTTTGAAAAAAGAGAGGGAGTAAGAATCACTTTCACACCGCTTTTTATTGAAGCGGTAGTTAATTGTATTAAAAAATATCCGCTTATCAACAGTTCAGTGGAAGGCGATAAGATCATTATAAAAAAGGATATCAATATTGGTATGGCCACCGCGTTACAGGGTGGCAATTTAATTGTGCCGGTGATACGGAATGCGGATCAGTTGAACCTGGTTGGCTTAACCAAACAGGTTAATGTTTTAGCAAACAATGCCCGTAACAATAAATTGCGGCCTGAGGATATTCAAAATGGTACATTCACGCTTACCAACATAGGCAGTTTTGGCAGCCTGATGGGAACACCCATTATAAACCAGCCACAGGTGGCGATACTGGCGGTAGGAGCAATCAAGAAACGACCGGTTGTTATAGAAACACCCTCGGGAGATTCCATTGCTATCAGGCACATGATGTACCTCTCAATGTCTTACGATCACCGGGTAATCGATGGAAGCCTGGGATCGACTTTCTTAACCGCTGTGGCTCGTCAACTGGAAAATTTCGATCCAAAAAGAGCTTACTAAAATTTAATGATTTTGTTCTGACATCTCTGTCTGAACTATGATTCAATTGATTTTTTGATGACTATGATTTCCTGCACCTCATAGTATTTATTTAATCACAATAATTATAGTTCAAAAATTTCCTGCACCTCATAGTAGTCATTTAATCAAAAGAATCATAGTTCAAAAATTTTATGTACCTCATAGTAATCATTTAATCAAAAAAATCATAGTTCAAAAATTTCCTGCACTTCATAGTATTCATTTAATCAAAAAAAATCATAGCTCAAAACACCTATATGCAAGGCTTTTAAGGTGCCTGTAAATCAATGGTCCGGTTTTTTATAAATAATAAGTATACTACCGGTAAATTGATTGCAGGGCTTCACTGGTAGTTTTTCTGCATGCCTTAAAATATAATAAGTCTGACCTTTTATCGTTAGCGATATGACAACTGGCAGTAGTAGTAATAAAAGTATCATTCAACAAATATTTTATTTTTGGTAGCGGCCTTTTATGACTTCATAAATTTATTCTATATTCATAGTGTTCTTGCCATGTTTAAGTGATAGGATTTTTGAAATTAATCAAAACCGGATATACATGAAAACGTTATCAGAAACATGGTTCGCCGAAGGTTACATCGACTTCGAACTTAAGCGGTACACTTTGCTTGCTTACCTGCAGGAAGTAAATAAATGTTTTAACGAGCAGAAACTCTATCCTCAATTAGCCGACCTCATCTTCCACTATAATAACCTTGTTTCTTTCAGGGAGAATAAAAAATACCTCCAGGAAAAATTCCCCAAGCAGCTTACAGAGATAAACCTTGAACAACTGGAGATGTTGTATGAGCGCATGATATCCGATAACGAACTGATGGAAGAACTGGAAAACATCATTAATTATTCAGCAAAAAAAATGAAGTCGGCAATTACCAGTGGCGCTGAAATTTATGAGTCCGTGGAAGTAAGTTTGAAGATAGCGCCTGTCGGACTTATCCCATTAGAAACGAATGAAGGCTATATGTTTTTGATGAATGCCTCGCAACACCAAACTTTTGTTTATTACTACCGCATTACCATGTTTGAAAAACATGATGAAAAATACCGCGGCATCAAAACTGATTTTATCGATAGCTGGCAGAAGAACCTGGTAAATACTTATGGCAGTATCAAATCGGAACTGATAAGAAACCGGAGAGCATTTCCAAATCCTGCCGTTTACAGTATTGAAACAGGAATGAATTATCCGTTTGAGGAAACCTTGTTACCTATAGCAAAGAGATGTCTGGTAAGGTATATCTCTACTTCAGCATAACGGGGCGGCTTCTGTAAACCCTGCTCATCTGCCAAACAACAGCTATAATTATCAGGGATAATCCAATATAAAAACTATTGCTTAAATCTTCGTTTTCGCGATAGATTAAAAATGCCAGGAGGATGCCATAAACCGGTTCGAGGTTATAAGAAAGATTTACAGTAAATGCCGAAACGTTTTTTAAGGCGCTGAGAGAAAGGAAAAAAGCATACACGGTGCAGAGCCAGCTTAATATAATCAGCCAAAGCCAGTCGTGCGCTGAAGGCAGAGAATAAGGAAGATGTGTCAATCGCAGGTATGCAGGAAGTAACAGTGTCAGCATAAAAAAACCTCCCATCAGTTCATAAAAGGTAACTGTAGCAGGCTCCTGTTTTTCAAGCACTTTTTTATTAAGGATCGTAAACAATGCAGCAAGAAAAGCTGATACAATTCCAAATGCAATTCCCTTTTTATACCTGGTATCGAAATGAAAAATAAAATATACTCCTGCTATTGCTAGTCCGCCGAGTAGTACTTCGATGATTGAAATTCTTTTTTTAAACACAACGGGTTCAAGTACGGCTGAAAAAAATCCAACGGTTGAAAAACATACCAAGGCAATGGATACATTGGAATATTTAATGCTTCCGTAAAAGGCCACCCAGTGAAGCGCCACAACAGTGCCTACCAAAAATATTTGTAAGAGACCCTTTAAAGAAATTTTTGGAACGGCTCTGCGTAAGAGAAATAATATCAGAAGCGTGGTAACAGTGATCAGTAACCTGTACCACACGAGTAGTGCTTCGTTCAACGAAATCAACCGGCCGAGCACTCCGGTAAAGCCCGCAAGAAAAACAGCAAGGTGTAAATTAAGAAGGGAGCGTTTCATTAAGGAAGGCTAATCAAATAATCTTAGTCAGTATCAATTTGTGGTTCGTAAGAGCAGGCCAATCATGATTTTTTACTACACCTTACCATCTCCGGCACGTGCAAAGAATTCCTTTTCCATAGTATGAAATGAATTATGCGCTACATTTTTAACCCGACTATTATAATTCTTAAACAAGCTGTACCAACGCAGTTTCAGTACTCCTAAGATTCCCTCTTTAACTATTCCTTTGTTCATTTTGGAGACGCCCAGTTTACGGTCTTTAAATATGATAGGCACTTCTGTAAGTTTATATCCCAGCTTCCATGCTGCAAACTTCATCTCTATCTGGAACGCATAGCCCACAAATTTTATTTCATCAAGATTAATAGCCTGTAATACTTTTGTTTTGTAACATACAAAACCGGCAGTAGCATCTTTTACCGGCATCCATGTAATCAGCCGGGTGTATATTGAAGCACCTTTAGAAAGCAGTACCCTTCCCCATGGCCAATCAACATTTCCTCCCTGCTTAACATACCTTGAACCCACCGCTACATCATTACCACTATGTTTACATGCTTCATATAAACGTTGAAGATCGGAAGGATTATGAGAGAAGTCAGCATCCATCTCCATTATATAGTCGTAATTGTTTTGGATAGCCCATTTGAATCCGTAGATGTATGCAGTACCAAGTCCCAGCTTGCCTTTGCGCTCGGCAATGAATAACTGAACCGGGTATTTAAGTTGTAGCTGTTTAACTATTTCGGCTGTGCCGTCAGGGGAGTTATCATCAATCACGAGGATATGGAAATCCTGTTGTAAAGAAAAAATGGCATGGACAATTTTTTCAATATTTTCGCGCTCGTTATAAGTTGGTATGATAACTAATTTTTCCAATCTCTACAATAAATTGAATCGAAATTACAAATATCAATCTTGGGCAGTAAGGCAATTTATGCCATAAATTTAATTTTATCCCTTTTTTAACATGGCCCTGTTAAAAATTTCTGTGAGTTTCTGTTTGGTATGCAGGGTAAAATCTCCTTTCATCATCCAGTCATAATACTGAGGTTCAGATTTTAATACTTCAGACACAACTCTTCCTTTGTACTTTCCAAAGTTGAATAATTCCACACCATTCTCCATAATGAAACGCCTGGCGAAATCAATGATCATTTCTTCGCCAGTGAATTTAAGTATCGAATCAATGGTATTGCCGAGGTGTTCATACTTCTTCAATTGCGCCTCCAGCACTTCAAAGGTAGCAACAACATCCGCTTCAGCGCCATGCGCTCCCTCGAGGTTTTTTTCACAGTAAAATTTATAGGCGGCTGTTAATGTCCTTTGTTCCATCATGTGATATATTCGCTGAACATCCAATAGTCTTCTTCCTTTCATATCAAAATCAATACCTGCGCGAAGAAATTCTTCCATCAGTAATGGTATGTCGAAACGATTGCTGTTATAACCGCCAAGATCACAATTATCCAGGAACTGTTTTATCTCATTTGCTACTTGTTTAAAAACAGGGGCATCTTTCAACATCTCATTTGTAAGCCCATGTATATCCGTTACAACCTGTGGGATTGGAATCTCCGGATTAATTAATTTGCGTTTTACCAGCCTCGTATTATCCGGTAATATCCGGACGATTGCTATCTCAACGATTTTGTCTGACCCGAGGTTGATGCCTGTTGCTTCGAGGTCGATAAATGCAAGTGGTTTCTTTAATGATAACATGATTTAAATTAGTTCAGGTATATAGTAGGTACAATGCATGCAGATCTTCCTTCATTGATTATTGTTAACTGCGTTATTGTTAAGATACAGCGAGTGGTTAATTTCATACAATATAATATTCTGATGATAAGACCAGGATTAACTTCCGACTACCCATCCCTGTTTACAATTGTTCTTCCCGGACAAGTTCCTTATTGATCAACTTATTTGTAAAGGTAATAATATCCAGTCCGTCATAATCGCCACTGCTCATCAGCAGTAAAGTAGCATTATGGTAGTGCTGGTTTAACAGCCATGCCTGCAATGTAGGGGTATCATTGATTATCACTAAATCTTTTTTATTAAATCCTTCATATACATCCTCCTTTCTCAGTTCAGGGAGTTTTTTTGTATCCAGCGCATGCCTGGAATAAAATACCACGGCGAGATCGGCTTGTTCTAAAGCATTTCTATATGCTTGCATGAACGCTGTATTAAGACTGCTATAGGTGTGTAATTCAAGAACAGCTATTAATTTTCGATGGGGATACTGGTTCTTCAGCGCATCCATAGTTGCTTTTACTTTTGAGGGAGCGTGCGCGAAATCGCGGTAGATCTGCAGGCTTTCATTTTTTGCAATCAGCTCCAACCGCTTTGCCGCGCCTGTAAAATCTTTAATCGCATTTAAAAAGTCATGGGCTGAAATACCTGACTCTTTGCAAGCCAGGTAGGCAGCCTGTAAGTTCAGCATGTTATGATTGCCAAAGATTTTTAGTGACGCATCATTGCCGTCAAGCGTTACGACCGTCTTGTTATCTTCGATATGATGCTGCATATAAGAGTAAGCAATTCTCTGAACATCAGATGGATGTTCTTCCACTAATTTTTTCAGTACGAGGTCTGTTTCATTGTATATCAATATTCCACCTGGTTGTATCTTGTCTATGAATAGCCTGAACTGTTCGAGGTAGATTTCAAACGTTGGAAAAACATTAATATGGTCCCAGGCGATACCTGTGAGTATGGCAACATCAGGAAAAAGAAAATGAAATTTGGGACGCTTGTCCAATACGCTGGCCGGGTATTCATCGCCTTCCAATACGATTAAAGGCGCGTCTGTTATATTTACAGACTGTTCAAAGCCTTCCAGTTTTGCCCCCACAAGGTAATCGAATGACGTTCCTGTTTTCCTGAGAACATGCATGATCATCGAAGTGGTGGATGTTTTACCATGACTTCCACCAACCACTATCCTTTTTTTATCTTTGCTCTCCTGATAAATGTATTCAGGAAAAGAATAAATTTTCAATCCGAATTCTTTTGCCCTGATTAGTTCCGGGTTGTCATTTTTCGCATGCATGCCTACGATCACCGCATCTAAATCATCATTAATTTTTCCGGGAAACCACCCCTGTTCTTCGGGCAGGATACCTTCCCTTTTTAAATTGTCTTTTGCAGGTTCAAAAATTTCGTCGTCACTACCTGTTACATTATATCCTTTCCGCTTCAATCCAATGGCCAACTGGTGCATTACACTCCCTCCAATAGCTATAAAATGAACATTCATATTTTGCGTATTAAGACAAGCTAAAAGTATTTAAGACGTATATATTAACAAAATATATTTACTTACCTGTGTGCGCGGCTTGTACAAATGAAAAATTAATCGTTTCTTTGAATGCTAAATAATAAACAGCTACAGGCGACGTTTACATATTTTAAATGCTCAAAAAATGAAAGTAAAGTTTCTTATTCTTCTATTGTTAACAGTCTCGTCCTTATCCTTGATCAGCTGTGCTTCTTCCAGAGGCGGTTGCAAATCGACCCAGGGTTACGTGGGTTATGGGCATTAATTGTTGATTGCCTTGTTAGCACTTTCTAGTCTGATGTTCCCACAGTATCATTTCTTTTATCCAAAAGCATCTCCTCCCATAAAATATATTGAATCCGTTTAAAATCCGCATTTCAACCTTTTTTATTTTCCATTGTTTTAATATTGAGATATTTATCTTTCATGGTTAAAGTAAACTCGTAAGTATTATATGGATTGGATCACGATAAATTCCGCTGCTCAGATAGCAGAGATAAAAGAAAAATCAAAGGTTAAACCACAAGTTATATTCAAACATTCAACCCGCTGCACGATAAGCAGTATGGCTAAAAACAGGTTGGAGAGAAGTAAGAAGCCAGACAATCTTGATTTTTATTATTTGGACCTGATTAATTACCGGAGTCTTTCCAAACAGGTTGCGGAAGAATTTGCCATATCCCATGAATCACCTCAGGTGCTTATCATAAAGAACGGCAAATGTATTTATGATGAAAGTCATTCCTCCATAAGAATGGAGAATATTATTGCCGAAGCTGTCTAGCATATTGCTGCCGCTAGCTCAGTCCTAATTTCGCTTGTAAAAATTGAGATTGACGCTGGGCACCAGTGGAGGCTTTTCACTCAGGGTAAAAAACCCCGTGTTATCATTTCTAAATCCTATGGCCTCCCCCTGAATCTCCAATTGATATCCCAATGTAATGTAAGGTCGCTTAAATGCCTGGTCAATGGTTTCAGTGGGTGCTCTCTTCCAATAGTACAAAGCGGTATATGTTTTTACAATTAGCTCTGTGCCATCCATTGAAATACCAGCGCCTACCACTAAAGTAAAAGGCAAAGAGCCAACTAACACAGCGTTGTTAATATTGCTGGTATTTTGCGGAAAAGCCAGTTTATAAATGTTTGT
>Ga0123336_10001342_pt1 | contig 22789 bp, 18 predicted proteins | sample SSSSmetaG_FD_96466 | JGI IMG/M metagenome (GOLD analysis project Ga0123336, IMG submission 96466) | Glacier valley bacterial and archeal communities from Borup Fiord, Nunavut, Canada, to study Microbial Dark Matter (Phase II) - ​SSSS metaG | ecosystem: Environmental > Aquatic > Freshwater > Ice... | reverse complement strand
GAAAATGCTACGAGAGCGCTGTCTCCTTCGTGGCCGCTCTCATACTTGTAATGATATTTACCAAAACCAACGATACCAGCGCCCCACATCTTTGGTTCAAGTCCTGTTTGCTTTTTTATTAATTGCACAAGGGTAAGACTATCTTTTCGTTTTGCTTCTTCCTTTACGGCGTTAATGAAATCGTCAACGCTCAGGGATGTTTCTATTGTTTTATTTTTTACCATTGTGTCTTACTTTAGTTCTTGTAAAATACTAAAAAAAAACAGCATTAATTTATTGATTATCCGATTGATTTTGCAGGGCATTAAAAATATTTATTGGACAGAGATTAAGACTTTTTTCATTTAAAGCAATTGAATACAACTAGAAAAACAAATTCATTAAAAATGTTGTATGCGTTAACATCAACTATTTTATAACTTTAGTTCGTGGCAACGTCTGTTGATGATTCACAGAAAAAAATATTATTTTGCATCTATGAAAAACGTAAGTATCCGTTTAATCGGAGGAGAGCTGGATGGTCAGACATATACAGCCAGAGAAGACGAGAAGATTTTACACATTCATAACAGCAGAGTCAAAGATGTTGTTACAGATGTGCACGTAAGTAAAGAAATGGCATCCCTGCCACAGGGAAATACTTTTGTTTATCAGCAGGAAAGCGAAGGCTCCGACAGATTTGTATATGTAAAGACTGAAAATTAAAATGCTAAAAAACGGAAGGAGCACAGTACAATGTGCTCCTTCCTGCCTTACATACATCCATCGCTGTTTAACTCCATGGATCCAATACCACCTTCACACAATCTTCTTTTTTATTTTTGAAAATTTCATAACCATGAGCAACTTGCGATAACGGCAGTCGATGAGTAATAATATCATCAAGCACTACTTTACCTTCAACCACATACTCCAGCAATTTATCAATGTGCTTATGAGCCGGCGCTTGTCCGCCTTTCAGCGTAATGCCTTTATCGAAGAACTGGCCGATAGGGAAATTATCATACGTTGCCGGATACACCCCAAGAACAGAAACGATACCACCCCTGCGTACTCCGCTCATACAAGCTTCCAGAACTTTCGGTGAACCGATTTCAAAATTCAAAACTGCCTTCGCCTTGTCTATAATAGTACGGTCGGGTTCAAAGCCGACAGCTTCCACACAAACATCGGCTCCCCGTCCTTCTGTCATGGCCCTTATTTGCTCAACAACCTGTTTAGCGCCATCGTCCCATAAAATAGTCTCACAATGAGCAGCAGACTTTGCTTTGTCGAGCCGGTATTGTAAAGTATCTACTATAATTACTCTTGCGGCGCCGCGAAGCCACGCGCTCTTGGCAGCCATGATCCCTACCGGTCCGGCACCAAAAATTGCAACCGATTCACCGCCTTTAACTTCCCCCCAGTCAATCCCGGTATATCCTGTCGGAAAAATATCAGTAAGAAATAAAACCTGTTCATCGGTTAAATTTTCCGGAACGATGCGAGGACCAAAATCAGCATATGGAACTCTTACATATTGTGCCTGTCCACCATCATAACCTCCATACAAATCGGTATAGCCAAACAAAGCGCCTCCCTTTTCTGTAAATAATCCGCCTTCAGGGCCATAATGATCTGGATTACTATTTTCACAGTGCCCCGGAAGTGCATGGTTACAAAAGAAACAGGTACCACATGCAATCGGGAAAGGTACCACTACCCTGTCACCACGTTTTAAGTTTTTTACATCTTTTCCTGCTTCTTCCACTATACCCATAAATTCATGTCCCAGAACCATCGGTCGCGGCTGAGGGATACCACCGGAATAGATGTGAAGATCTGAACCACATATTGCTGTAGCGGTCACTTTTAAAATAATGTCCCTTTGCTCTTTAATTTTTGGGTCGTCTACCGTATCATACTTTACGCTTTTAGGACCGTGAATAACTGCTGCTTTCATTTTGTTTACTGTTTAATTATTTAACATCCGACTAACAGCCACAACTGTCAGCCACATTTTTATTCTGCCGGTTCCTGCTGTTTCTTAACCTGGTCGGCTATCATACTATCCGGCATTAAATTACCTATTGCCGTCTGCAATTTATTTTTAAAGCCTGATACAACTTTGTCGTCATCATTCATCAGCGCGTCGTAACCGTCTTTGGCAACATCAGCAGGATCTGCTTTGTCGCCCTTTAAAGCTTTAGATTGCAGCATGCCTGCCTTGTTAAAGAAATCAGTATCAGTAACTCCTGGTAACAGTGCGGTCACTATTATACCCTTGTCTTTTACTTCGCTGTGAATAGCTTCCGTAAAAGACTGAACGAATGCTTTAGTAGCATGATAGATGGATTGATAAGGACCCGGTACTTTTGAAGCGATAGAAGACAAATTCAGAACTTTACCACTGCCGCGTGCTATCATGTCTTTCAGGAAATGTTTTGTAAGCACTACAAGAGAGATAATATTTAAATGAATGATATCAATCTCCCGTTCAATATCGGTATCAACAAATTCACCATATAAACCCTGGCCTGCATCGTTTACAAGCACATCTATTTTAATGCCCTTGTCTTTAACCTCCTGGTAAACTTCCGATGCGCTTTCGGGTTTGAAAAGATCTTTGGATATAGTTACCACATCGATACTTTCGTTCTCCTGCTTCAGCAGGTAAGCTGTTTTCTCAAGGTTCGACTGATCCCGCGAAACGATTACAAGATTATATCCGTCTTTTGCAAACAGTTTGGCGAGCTCTAAGCCAATTCCTGAAGTGGCACCGGTTATCAGTGCATACTTATTTTGTTGTTCCATAAAAAATTGTCATTTAGATTGAATAATACCTGGATAGTGCATGTAAAAAATATGCCATCGCCGTAGATGGAATTTTAGAAAATAATACAGATAGGGTTATAATTCAAGTGTCTGGCAGACTGCTGTTTTAATTTAAGTGGGTAATAAAATTCACAGTTTTAATTATTAAGAACTTAAAATTTAAACCCTGTTAGTAATTAATCAGGCAGACATAAATGATAATAGCTATTGTAACCGGACTTGAAATAATTACTTCGGTTGCTTCCTTGCAGGTTTACCTCTTAAAGAATCCGACTTATATTTAAACGGTTTCCGACGGGTTGTATCACCAGTATTACCGATTTTTTTATTCATCGGATCGTTGGGATTGTCCATTTTCTTATTCATTTTATCGGTTTTGTTGTCCATTTTTTTATTCATGCTGTCCTGTGAATAAACGCCTGCGGAAAGAGCAGATAATAAAATAACAAAAAATGTCTTTGTCATAATGAGGATTTTAATAACAATTTCAAATAATATGCCTTTACCTTTTTACTTTCATTTCAACCTGCTAAAGGGTAAAAGTAATTTTGATTCTTTTACGGCTACAAGTTTGCATATTGCCTGATATATAATTTTAATTCAAAAAATACTAAATGAATTTCATTAAGCCTGCAAACAACCCATTTTACTTTAAACTGGCAATGGTGCTCATTAGTGTCCTCTGCCTGGGCTATCTTACCATAATAGGAAAAGAGATATTATCGCCCCTTATATTTTCACTCCTTTTTGCAATATTATTATTACCCTTAGCCGTATTCTTCGAAAAAAAATGCAGGCTGCCCCGAAGTGCTTCCGCCGGATTATCAGTTGTCCTGTTTTTACTGGCTATAGCCGGAGTATTATATATGGTAGGATCCCAGCTTACGAATCTCGCTTCAGACTGGCCTTTATTCCGCGCGCAGTTAGAGTCATCCATGACAAACTTACGGCAATGGGTGTCAGCTACATTTCATATCGAGGTAAATAAGCAGATGTCATATATAAATTCCTCCGCTTCGAAATTGTTAAATGTAAGTACCACCGTTTTAGGGACAACCGTTGTAACAGTTTCTTCGGTGATGTTGTTCCTTGTGTTTACTATGATTGATACTTTCTTCCTCCTATTTTACCGCAGGCTGATTTTAAAATTTTTAATTGGCGTTTTTAAAGAAGAGAATGCTGTAACGCTTTATGAGGTGGTCGCACATATTCAATCTTTGATTAGAAAATATATCCTGGGATTATTATTGGAGATGGGAATTGTTGCCGGCGTCTGCTGTATAGCTTTCTGGCTGCTGGGAATCAAATACGCGGTGCTGTTAGGTTTGATTACCGGGCTCTTTAATATAATCCCTTACATCGGAATATTCTCCGCCTTACTTTTAAGTACCCTGATAACTTTTGCGACAGGAGCTGCTGCCGGCAAAATATTGATAGTAGTGATTACCGTTGTAGCAATGCACCTGGTAGACAGCAATATATTGTTACCATTGGTGGTAGGATCTAAGGTTAGGATAAATGCACTGATTACACTGTTGGGAGTAATCATTGGTGAGTTGATGTGGGGCATACCCGGAATGTTCCTTGCGATACCGGTTATAGCGATGGCAAAAACAATTTTCGACCGGGTGGAAGGATTACAACCGTGGGGCATATTATTAGGATCGGAGAAAGAGACCCCTGATATGAGTGATACATTTAAAACAGTGGAAACAGAAACGGTGGATGTAATTGATACAAAAGAAAATATTATTAAGAACAAAGGAAACACTCCTGGTGACATACAGACTGTTGGAAAGTAACTGCGTTTTGAACGATGATTTGTTTGATTTGATGAAAACTATGATTTGATTTATTCCAGACCAGGTAAGCAGAAGGAGAACTGGCAGTCATCGGCTGATAGCTGACAGCATAATTTGTCTCCCGGTGCATTAAGCAATTAACTTATGTCTTTAAGCCATGCAGACAGCACATTTAATTCTCTGTCTTCAACAATACCTTTTTTTAAAAGGGCCTCGTAAGTATTATACAGGTTATCGTTTATGCCCACACCAGCGCTTACAGAAGCACTGGTGATTTCCATTACCTCCTCACAATGTTTGTACATTGGGATCTCTGAAATAAAGTCTTTAACATAGTCATGCGGATTTCTTTTCTGAACAACTGTGGCATCGACAAAGCCTAAATGATAATTGTTCAGCCACATGATAGGCTGCGCTATAAATCCTCTTAAGATATCGGTAAAGCGAAATGTTACATAAGTAGGCAGATACATCAAAGCGAACAGCTCTTTTCGTATGATGGTGTTTTGTGTATTGAACGGACTTATAGTACCCTTACCCAACACAACAGGCGGACGGTTATTAAAGTAAACAGGTGCATCACTTGTAAGCCGGTAAATAGCATCTACATCCGGATCTTCATCTGCGAGTCCCTGCCACATACCAACTTTTGATTTGCTGGTAGTGAGGTCTTTTTCAAGATCGAATTTTTTATTGATGAGCTGCAACGGTAATCCCCGTGGCCAGATATGTGCGTTAGTGTACAATTGATAAATATTGATGAACCCTTTACCACCGGGAATGTATGCATACTCACTTTCAAAACCCGGAAATATCCAGTTGTCTTTCGGAATGTTGTCGTCATCCGTATCAATAATAAGATCGGCACCCTTTGTTATCGCATGAATGTACCCGATCATCTTTCTTGAGTAATGATTATAAGGTAACACCTTATTCAGATGTGTGCCTATATTCTCATGTGTTTCCACTGGTAAGTATTCCACGTTTTCATGATGCCAGTCTGAAGGTGTCTTTTTATCCCCTGCTACGACAAGTTTATAATCCTTCATTTTTGCAAAGGCTTCAACAGCTTCGGTTGGCGGATAAACAGATGTTATAACAATGGTTTTATTTATACTGCCGGAATGCTCCATTTAGATAATTTAACGGGATGAATATATAAACTGTTTTTCGGAAATTTTTCAAGAAGTTCCTGCAGACTAAAATGATATTGCTGCATTTTGCTGTTATAAACAGCGGTTTCTTCATCTGTGTAAGTCCAGTATATTTCTCCTCTTTTGTCTAATAAAGGTTCTGTTACAACAACATCAGATGCCAGTAATAAGGCTGTAGGAATTGCGAGTTCCACGAACAACTCATTAGCTGCAAATACTCCGCAATAGTGGCAAAACTTTCTTATGGCTTTCTTTGAAACGATTAAGATATCTGAATAAGAACCTACCATCGGATAAGAAAGCCGATACTTTTTGTTTAATGCTTTAATATTAAAAAAGTACTTCGCCAGGTGCAGCCTGTTCTCATGCGTTTTAATCTTAAAAGGAAATAGGGCTCCGTTGACATCCTGGTAACGGAGTGGTTGCACTGGATATCCATGCCTTTTTAAAATTATCTCCGCCTCCGAATAAGACGGCATTTCATTGCTTATCTCATTACCTTCTTTGTTATGCTGATATCTTGCCGCCATCTTAATGCGCCACCAGAATAATTTAGCCTCGCTGCCAGGCAGTGTGCTCATCGCTTCAAACCTCAGGGTATTTTTATTGGTTAGATGATCCAGCGTAAATATTTCCGGGATAAAACAGGATTGATCGTTTAATTTAAAATGTTCCTTATAATTATCTTCATTGATTAACGGGTTGAGCATAAGATCGTCGGCAACAAAAAAATAATGTTCAATCTCTTCAGAAAAATAATGTTTAAATCCCTGCGCCAGGTAGCCCTGGAAATAAAATGACTTTTCATACACCGGGATAACATTGGCCTTATCTCCATCATAAAATGGCACCAGGTAAAATATATTACTAAAACGCCCTTTGTAAATACTTTCAAGTACGGGGATATTTTTATTATACTGATGATTGAAAATAATTACAAGTGCAAGTTTAGATGCCATGTTGATGTTTGTTTGTACAGTTAAAAATCCCGGATACAACGTACATCATTAAAGATTTTTCATGTTACCAACTGCTTAACGGGTTTAACGTTGTCGTCTCCCCCGGACCGAAACACAGGTGCCATCTTTGATTCAGTTAATACTATTAACTATAGGGCTGTGTCAGCAGTTTATGCCGCCGCCGTTTCGTTGTTAAGGCATCTTTTATCAATCTGTTCAAACACTTCAATATTGATATCAAGATCCAGTTTTCGCGCAAACAAGGCATCCGATTCACATATTTTGAGCACATCTTCTTTTAGTAAAATTTCAGGATGAGACATAGCCGCATTATTCCAGCGGATGAATCTCTTATTATTATTTACGATGCCGGAACTGATTCTTCCATCTTTAGCGTTAAGTAATATGGTATGAAAAAATATTTCATCGGGGGCAAAGGTCGACTTGTGAAATAATGAATAAGCCGGATTAACTTTCACGAAATCAAGAATATAATTTAGCGCGTACATGTCTATCGTCCACCATTGAGAACCGGCATAATGCTTTATGTTTTGAGGCTGATTTCTCTGTAACGCCGGAAAGATGTTACCTAAAAAATTCATGGTTCTTGAACTGAGTAACTGGTGCTCTTTCATACCGAAGAAGTATTTATCTATGCGATACATACCGCCCCGCGGGCTCCATTTCTCATGATTGGGAAGTTCATAATATTCGATAAAGATGCGTTCGTCTGTTTTTGAAAAGAATTCATTAATCTGGTCATTGCTTTTGATAGGATAGTCCTGACCGCTTAATAAAGTGATGCTGCAGAATTCTTTATTGGTAGCCCTGATAGCTTCCAAAGCATTAAGAGTAGCCTCTACAAGGGAAAAGTCAGCCCACCTGGTATCTAATCTTTTAATTAATTGAGTTTTGAACTGGTTGAATTTTAAATCAGACAATTTGTTATCAGGAAGCTTTGAATCAATATGAATAAAAAAATGCGAATACTTATCGTCTAGTCTTCGCAACAGGCGGTTAAGCTGTTCCATATTTTTGTGAGCCAGAATAATGTAAGCCTTCTCCATCGAATTTTTTTTATCGTTCTTTAATTTACGTTTAAGGGTATAATTTTCGATTTGCAGTTCACACATAATTATATTCGTAGCTACAAATGCTATTCATAATGCTACAAAATCACAGGCGCTGTATGTTATTGTAATAAATCTGCCTGCTGAGTAGTAACTAATTTGTTATTCATTAATATAAAAGTCATATTTTGAATATACAGGCAAGTAAAATCATTAATTATGTGGAATATATAAAACTACCTTATTAATGAACAGTGGGATATTAAGTAAATATTATACAAAAATACTTTGTAAATATTGTGCCAAAATATAATTACGCTCTAAATTATAAAACGAGAATTTTTTTTAACTATTGAGGAAAATAATTCCCGGTTGGCAAATTAGTATTTTTATTATTGATAGTGTAAATTAAGGTCAGGCGTAAATGCAGAAAATGTTACTATGCAGGTATAAGAATAATGATGTTTAACCCATCGTCTTTTCAGGTTTATCATCCGTCAAAAATACATCCCTACTGCAATCCCCACTCCAGCCCACTTAAACTCGTTTATATCCGACCGCTGAATGCCGATATGATTGAACCCTTTTTGATACCTGGCGTCAACAAAGAAGGAGTGGAATAACTGTAGTTCCATCCCGAGGATACCTGAAATACTTCTCTCTTCGGTCTGATGTTCGATGCTGGTAGTAGCGTTGTTGGCATTTTCTTTGGCGCTTATGAGCAGGTCGAACTGAGGTCCTGCAAGAACAAAAAATTTCTCCAGCACTTTTATTTTTATAATGACTGGCAGACTCAAATAATCAATAGTGTAGGAAGTGTTGATCCTTGGATCTTTACCATTCATTTGAGTATAGGCGTATTCCGGCTCAATGATGATGCGGTCGTTGAGATGCAACTGCAATAATGCACCTATTGTAAACCCCGGTTTCCAGATATTTTCCACGGCAGGCGAAGGTGGGAAAAATGCTTTGTTGAAATTCATCAGTGAATAATTTACTCCTGCCCTGACACCGAATTTTTGAATAGTCGATTGATTATCCTGAGCGGATAGTATTAGATACTGGTTAAGTAAAATAATAACGACGGCCAGGTTTTTCATACTTTGAAAATAAGGATATAGTTTGAATTAAACTCCCGTAATTACAATATTTTATTTAGATTACTGGGGGGCCTTTAGCAGTATTAATGCCAGGCTTAATAAACCTGTAGCCCGAAGTAAAAAAACTGCAACTCCTCCCCGGTACATTTAATAAAATGCACGGCTTTTGGTGGCACGATCAAAAATACATCCTTTGATAGTATAAACTCCTGTTCACTGACAATCATTATTCCCATCCCTTTAATAAAGAAAAAACATTCTTCCATATCATCATGACTATGCATTGGAATCTCTTCCTGTGGGCGAAGGCTGCCCCAGGCTATTTGTGTTAGCCGGGTAAGGTCAGCATGCCCCCGTGATAATACTTTTTTTAATCCTGCTGCATGAGCAGTTGGTATCGATTCTATATCGTCCAGCTTAAAATAAGAAACCATAATGTATGATTAACGTTGAGATGTTTTAGTAGTGATTAAGATCTCAAAAAGGCAAGTTAACAATTTGAATCCGGTCTGGTAAATCTGATCATTATAAATTATACTATGTAATAAAGTAAGGAAGCGGAATAACTGAAGCCGATTGAACTATGATTTGAATGATTTTATGATGAACTATGATTTCGATAATCATAGCATTCATTCAATCAAATAAATCACAGTTCAAGACAGCATTTCTCAACTATGTTTTGAATAGCAATAATATAAATAAAATTTATTGTTCATTAATCGTTATTCTTTATCGCTTTCCTGTTGCACAGAGGCAACCAGTCACTACCTTCGTGTCGCCATTCCCACTGGAAGGTCATTAAGTTATTATTATCACTGAATAATACAGAGGAACGGGTGAAGGGCTCGCTGAATTTCCAGGTATCATCTTTATTTATAACTTTATATTTGGTTGCACTTCCGCCATTATCAAACATTCTCGTAAAAAATTCCTTCCTTGCAACATCATATCCCATAATCTCAAGGCCTTTAAAAGTTTGTGCGCCCACACTTGCCTGCCATCGATGAATGAGAAAATAGTTTCCCGACATCCATTCATAACTTTCATCACTGACCCATCTGACAGCGGAGGCATAAGGATAATCTTCAGATTGATGATCTCCATAAGAATCACCTTCGGCATGCCAGTTGCCAACAAAAACGCTTAGCAACTCCAATTCAGTAGCGGGTAACGGATTTAACGGTATACTGCTATTTGAATTCTTACTTAAATTCATAGTGTTAAAAGTTAGCTTATTGCTACAATAAAATAAATTCGGATCAGGGCTTTTTATAAGATTCGATGGCAAAATACAAATTGATTGTTTTACATGCAAGTAGAAAATCAGGATTACGGGTGAGGATTGAAATTTTTACATAAATTTTTTCGTAAGTGAACCAGAAAAATGATAACGTAAACACTTAAATCCTGCAACAACATCGTTATATTTAATACAAGACAATTCTTAATTATTTAAACCAAATTTTATGTCAGCAATCAATCAGGACAAAGACAACATAAACAAACAGCCGGGAAATAACAGTGAACGGGAGGACAATGATAAAGCTCCGGGTGAAGAAAAAGGGAAATATGAACAAGTAACTCCTGCTGATCTTAAAGGCAAAAGCGTTGATGCGGATCCATCCACCGAAGAAGGTAAACCCATTGATCATTGATAAATTTATAACACAATCATTTTACTGATTGCTTAACAATCCATCGACAGTAATTGCAACATAATACAAAGCGCCGATTGTAGGACCACCGGCATACTGAATGTGCCTGTTGTTTAAAACGTTGGCACCGCCAAATTTAATAGTCGAATGCGCTTTTGGGATCCTGTAGGTAAGCTGCGCATCTACATTATTTATTGCATTAATGTTTCCTGTTACCAAAGGGCTTTCCCACAAAAAGCTATTCTGCCATTTCCAGATTACATTGAACCCGATATTTTTAGTAACGGCCCTGTTACCGAATGATAAATTTGTTGTGAGGTCAGGCGTATTGAAACCGGTGATAAATAAATCGGGTGTTGTGATAACTTTAATCTTATTATAATTTATATTCCCAGAAAGCGTAAAGGTTTTATAAATATTCCAGGTAAGTCCAAGAGACGCACCATAAGTAGTATAGTTATTTTTGGCGTTGGTATAAACCCTGTAACGTTCCTGTCCCTTGCTGGCGGCTGTAGCAGCATTACCCGGCGTAGCAGCGACCGCAGTTGTTGCATCCCGGTTACGGTCGATCATCGCCAGCACTGCCGCATCTGAACCTATCGTTTGTCCGATAGGAGTAAACACCTGCACCTGACCGAGGAATCCATCATAAATATTTGTATATGCATCTAAATCAACGAAGAATTTATTATCAAACATCACAGATTTATAGCCGATCTCAAAAGAATTTATTCCTTCAGGACGGCCATCAGGCAGGGAAGCCGGCACCAGGAGATTTCTGTTTTGCAAAGCTGCCGCGTCGGTATTACCGGCAAGTTTTACCGCCGCATTAAATACCGCAACAGATGCCTGGGCATAACTGTTCCCGCGGTATCCTAAACCTTCATTGATTATTGGCAAAATTCCCACACGCTTAACCCTGCCATTATTAACATAAGACAGCGCCTCAAACAGCGCGGGAAACCGGTATCCCTGCTGAAAGGTGAAGCGGAAGTTATGTATTTCATGAACGGTATAAACGGCTGCTAATCGTGGAGTAAACTTAGCGGTAAATGCAGGATTGTAATCTCCCCGCAATGATCCCCATAACTTTAATTTTTCTTTGAAGAACGTCTTAGTCAGCTGTACAAAAGCGCCGACTTTTTTATAATAAATGTTATCACCAAAGCTGCCATCAGGCAGTGGTGTATTCCTGTCTGCCACAGGACGTTTAAAATCAACAAAATTGTTACCATCAGGGATCAGTTCATACACACGTGCGTCGCCTCCTGCAAGCAGGTTAAAATATTTTACTTTTTTAGAAAGATCCAGCTGTGCTTCCACATGGTACAAATTACTTTTCTGTATCAAAGCCGCACCACCTGTTGCCGGCGCATTAGGAATAGCGTTCGATTTGATGTCCCAGTTATTGATGCCGATAATTGAATCTTTTACAGTATTAAACCGCTGTGTACCCGGCACAACCCTGCCTGCATCGGCCGCTGTTCGTGCATACTGCGTTCCCGTGGCAAGGTTTGCCGTGGTAAGTGCGCCACCGTGGTCACTGGCATAAGCCGTTAAAGCCGCTTTGTATTTGGCTCCCCATACAGAAGCACTTCCCCCCGAATAAAGATCGAGGTTATCAGCAAGTGGTTTTACATTGTAAGAGTTACCGGAATTTTCTCTTGAAGTATATGCTTTGATAGTAAAATCTGCACCCTTTAATTCCAGCTGGTGGTTTTGCACCACCACGTTATCAAGCTTTATTTTGTTTCCTCTTTGAAAAACGCCATCCATTTTTCCTACCCTGTAGGTGTACGTTAGTTCAGTAGCAGGTGTAATTTTATAATGTAACGCGAGGTCAAATTTAAGGTTATCAACTTTTGGATCTACGAGGTCTTTCTCCCAGTAACCCGTACGTGCTACGGTAAGCGTTCTGTTTGAAACGCCATCTATGTTCAGCCCCCCTACAGACAGGGTATTGCTGCCGGCAATAGCATCGTCTCCATATTTATTCCATCCGTCATAAGCAATATTATCAGCGCCATTCAAGGAGGGATAAGAAGGATTGGCAGTATTATAAGTGTTAGGGTTCTGATCCTTCCTGGTATCGGAGATCCAGTCTATACCCTGCATGTAACCAGCGTTAATTTTAAAAGCGAATTTTTTATTAAAAGCTTTAGCGTAACGTATAGCGGTTTCAGTTAGTATGCCGGGTGAATGATCCCTGCCATCTACATGATTAACACCGGTGCGGTGAAAAATACTAAGTCCCTGTGAAGTAAATGGGTTTCTTGTTATCAGGTTAGACAATCCGTTTATCGCGTTCATGCCATACAATGCGGAGGCGGCTCCCGGGGTAATTTCAATACTTTGAATATCAAGCTCTGTGGGCCCGATCGCATTACCAAGGGGTACGCCCAATGTAGCCGCCTGCATGTCTATGCCGTCAACCAACTGCATGAAACGAAAATTGTTCGGGATGTTAAAACCACGCGTGTTCGGCACTTTGAAGGTAAGGGATGAGGTGGTCAGCTGAACACCTTTTACATTTCCCAGCGCATCATAGAATGACGCGGCCGGGGTTTCTTTCAACGCCCTTACATCAAGCTTTTCTATACTTACCGGTGACTTTAATATTTTTTCCGAGGTGCGACTGCCAGTTACTACAAATTCGTTTACCATAAATACCTGGCTGGTAAGCTGGATGGCAAGTTTAGAATCGCCATTTTTTATTGCTATCTCCTGCGGCGCAAATCCAACCGACGAGATGATTACCGTGAATGGAAATTTTTTATTGATTACTAAAGAGAACCTTCCTGCCGAATCTGTAACGGCACCTCGGGTCTCGCCTTTAACGGCAATACTTGCTGCGGGTACTCCATCGTGGTTCTCTCCTACAACTCTGCCGCTTAATATCGCTGTCCCATTAAGCTGCGCCGACACCATTACAGGAATCAATGCTACTAACAATAACAATTTATTCATCCTGATTCACAAATTTTTCGCGAAGATATATATTCTCTACTAAATCAATAGACTATTTGTTATTGCCGGTGAGTTTTTTTTGATGTTAGCTTTGCTATTTAATAGCCTGCATTTTGCGTCATCCTTGCCGGGTTGAGTTTGTACTCGTTCAGCGGTATAGGAAAATAATAATCTTTGGTAGTAATATTTGTCAGCGGGGAATTATCATAGTCTGCCTGGCTCTTGCCGCGGATGTAAGCTACCAGGTCGGTGGCGGAAAAAAATCTTGTCAGATCGTGCCAGCGGTGATGTTCAAACGCCAGTTCCACCCTGCGTTCATGGAGGATGGCCAGTTTAAGGGTTGGGTACCGTGCAGCGTAAATCGGATTGGCCAGCATCAAACCATAAGCAGGCATGCCCGCACGAGCCCTCACCATATCTAAATACATAATGGCTGAGGCATTGTCTCCAAGATACATGCTGACTTCAGCAAGGTTCAATATTATATCAGCATATCTTAATAAGATCCAGTCGTTACCTCCATATCCCAGCGTACTCGCCGCAGCGCTATTATCTCTGAATTTTGTTATAAAAAATGATTGCACTGCCGGATTTGTTGCAAACCTGACAGAGAAACCTGTTCTTACATCTCCTGTTTCGAATTCCTTTTGCAAATCAAGGCTCAACGTACCACCGGAGCCCTGCGAAAGAAACTGAGAATTGATCGTTTCTCCTTTAGCCTGGTTGCCACGCGCCAGGGAGGAACTATAGGTAATGTCACCTTGTTTATAAACCAGCTGGAAAATTATTTCCGCACAGGTAGCTTTTTTATTTACATCGAAGACATCCGTATAAGGGATGTCCGCAAGTTTTGCAAAAGTCTTCATGTTATAAGAAACCAGCAGATACGTCTTTGCATTGTTAAGGTTATTGGTTTTATCAGTGTTATCAGATGTTGCGCCCATTGTAAGATATACCTGTCCTAATATACCATTTGCCGATTGTAAAGAAACCCTTCCTTTGTTCGCAAGCGATTGCACTACAGGCAGGTTGCTGGCAATTACTTCTTTAAGGTCTTTAATAATTTGAGCATAAATATTTTCCTTTGTTTCCCTGAAAGTGATTTTGTCAACATCAGCTAATGAACTTAATCTCTCTGTTACTAATGGCACGCCGCCAAATTCGCGAACCAGGTGAAAGTACATCAGCGCCCTAATAAATTTCACCTCCGCTTTGTATTGGCTTTTTGTAGAATCGCTGTTGAATTTTATATTCTCAATTTCAGATAGAACCAGGTTAGCTCTTGATATTGGCGTGTATAACGCCGTCCAATGGCTTTGAAGGTAAGTGTTACTGGCAACCAGTGAAAACGCCGTGAACTGAAAAGGTTCACCATTATTAGATTGGTTGTCTGTACTGTTCACATCATCGGCGCGGTCATCTGTCCAAATCTGAGCACCTTCGCCAATACAGTTAGCGCTTCTTAGTGACTGGTATACGCCGTTAACAGCAAGTAAAATATCATTTTCCGTCTGGAAATTTTTTATCACAGAAACTGCATTAGGATTTGACTGTTCAACAAAAGTTTTTTTGCATGAGCCAAAGAAAACAAACGCAATGATAGTGGCTGTAATTATATTTTTATTTCGCATAATTATTTTTTGTTTTTTAAAACTGCACCCTTACTCCGAAATTAAAAGCTTTTACAAGCGGATATTTCCCATAGTCTACTCCGGGTGTAAGATTAGCGCCGTTGTTGTAATCAACTTCGGGGTTGTAGCCAAGATACCTGGTGGAAGTAAATGCATTATCAGCGGTCCCATAAATTCTTAAACTGCTGATGCCAGCTTTTTTTAGTATTGCCAGGTCAGGGATGTTATAACCGATAGTGATGTTTGTGCAGCGAAGAAAGGAACCATTCTGCAGGTAAAAATCTGACAGCCTGGTACTGTTACTTTGTGTGCCCCCACGTGATGCACGATAAATTTTCCCATCACCAGGTTGCGCTTCAGATACGTACCTATTAGCTACAACTGCATAGTTGTTCCCCGAACCTTCCATGTTTTTTATATAGTAGTCCTGGCCGTCAATAACCTTGTTACCATAAGAACCATTGAAAGATGCACTGACATCAAAATGATTGTAGTTCATGTTCACATTAAATCCATAAGTGATCTTCGGGTAAGGGGTACCGATAACTTTCTTATCGGCCTCATTGATAATTCCATCTCCATTGTTATCCTGGAAATACAAGTCGCCCGGACTTAAAGGAGTGCTTGAATAAGTTGACCGGGGTGGGCCTTTGAGTACATATCCTTTTGGAAAAGTATTATCGGATAAAAGATTCGCGTTGTCTGTTGCTATATTAGCCATATCGGATTGCCTTACCATGCCACCCACCTTTAATCCATAAAACATTCCTACAGGCTCGCCTTCCATGGTTACATGGGTGGTGTACGATCTCTCGGCTCCTGCTGCATAGATAGCGCTGGCACCTCCAAGACTTACCACTTTATTTTTGTTTAAGGTCACATTACCGCTAAAATTAAAATTGAATTTTTTTGTCGCTATAATTTTTGCATCTATCTGGGCATCAAAACCGGTATTGCGAATGTCCGCATCTTTGAGGTTTGTTAATATAGAAGTTGAACCCGAAGCTGCACTTATACTACGTAAAACGAGCAGATTATAAGATTTACTGAGGTAGTAGTTAACAATTAATGACAGCCTGTTCTGCAGCATGCCCAGGTCCAGCCCAAAATTATATTGCGAAGTTGATTCCCAGCCTAATTTTTCATCAGCGATGTTACCCGCCCAGTTTGCCGTATTAATATTTCCGGCGCCACCGAACACTGCGCCGCCGGGTGAAGAGATAGTTTGCTCATACCTGTAATTACCTATGTTGTTATTACCCGTTAAGCCCCAGCTGGCGCGTAACTTCGCAGTTACGCCATTACCTATCAAATTGCTGTAAAATGATTCGTTGGATAAATTCCAGCCGGCAGAAACAGAAGGAAAATTACCCCACCTGTTTTGCGGCCCAAATCGGGAAGAGGCATCCGTACGGAAAGATCCTGAGAGGTAATATTTATTGTTGTAATTATATAATACCCGCGCCAGATAAGATAACAGTGTTGTGGTAGATTTTCCGGTATTGCCATTTTGATAAAAGTTTGAGGCGTTAGCACCTCTTGCCGTGATCTCAGGAACCAGGTCGTTGCTAAAACCGGTGGCACCAACACTTAAAATATCGCTGTTCGATTGTTGCGCCGTATAACCTGCCAGCAAATTAAAATTTCCAAACGTCGTTTTCTTTTGATAGTTAATTGTGAATTCTGCCAGTTGATCCAGCAGTGAAACGGATTGGGCTGATGCGTTGGCCGCGGCAACAGCCTGTGGTGAACCTGCAGGATTGACGCCACTGCTTAAATTGGTAGGGTAATAATATTCATATTTCTCATTGTAAGTTTGAGCGCCCACGTTAAGTTTTGCAGAGATATTTGGAATGATCTCGTAGGTGGCACTTCCGTTATAAGTTGCTCTCATACCTTTTCGTATTATCTTAACCCGTTCTGCCAACGCTACGGGATTCTCTATACCCTGAAACGCGTAAGAGAAACCATCTGTTTGTTCAGCTGCTTGTCCAAGCGCAAGCGATCCGTCAGCATTGTATAAAGGAAAGAAAGGCATATAAACCAAAGCACCCAATATCGGCCCCTGGTTAAATCTTCCTTCTTCTACTTCGCGGCTATCGGTGTTAGTTATAAATATATTAGAACTTACTTTCAGCTTCGGACTTATATCAGCATCCAGGTTGGCTCTAAGATTTATTTTCTTTTGGAAACTGCCAACAATAATACCGGGCTGGTCCTGGTATCCCGCGCTTACCAGGTATCGTGCTGTATTGGTGCCACCGGTAAAAGAAAGATTATGCCTTTGAACCAAAGCATTGCGGTACAAAGCATCCTGCCAGTCAGTATTGTAAGCAGGCTTAATAATTTTTTGCGTAGGGAAATCATAGATTGATTTTAAGATGCTGACAGAACCAGTGTTGGCACTACCGGCTTTGGCTACCCGCGTGCCGTTGTCATCTGAATAAAATGCATCATTCCAGGCAATACCCTTCGCAACTAATATATCATGATAAGAACCATTTCTTCCGTCGACAAATAATTGAGCGAACCCGTCGGCATCCAGCAAATTTACTTTCTTGGCAAGTTGATTGATGCCGGCCTGGTAATCGTATGCCAGTTTTCCCTTACCCTGTTTGCCACGTTTGGTGGTAATGAGTACTACACCTGCGGAAGCACGTGAACCATATATGGCAGCTGAAGCGGCATCTTTGAGTATTTCAATGGATTCAATATCCTCGGGATTAATAAAGATGTCATTACCTGCTGTAGCGGAATTATAACCGGATGTGCCGCTGGTGGTGTTACCCGGTCCCTGGCTAACGTTGCCGCCTAAAGGATATCCATCTATAACATACAAGGGCTCTGAACTTGCGTTGATGGAGCCAACTCCCCTTACTCTTATTTTTGTGCCGGAGTAAGGCGCACCGCTTACCTGTGATACCTGAACACCGGCAACCTTGCCAACAAGCGCCTGGCTGATGGTAGGCGAACTAAGGTTAAGTTCTTTTGCTCTTACACTGGAAACAGAACCTGTTAAATCACTTTTACGCAAACGCTGGTAACCGATTGCTACCATCTCTTCCAGCATTTTTCCATCTCCCTGCATTGTGATATTGATCACGGCTTTATCGCTCACTGCAATTTCACGATTGTTAAATCCTACATAACTTACTACCAGTATGCCTGAAGGATCAGCGGTAATACTAAAATTTCCGTTTTGATCTGTTGTTGCAGTTTTTCCAGATTTTTTTTCAAATACCGTTACGCCCTGCAGTGCCTGGTTACTATCATTGACAACTCTTCCGGTCAACTGGAAATTTTGCGCTTCTGTAAACAAAGACATTAAAATTACCGGCATACAAATGAGTAGCGTTAACCTGACCTGGTTCCACGAACACTGATCCCCTGTCGGAGGATTTATTATTTCTTTTCGCATATTTAAGTTTTTTATGATTTCCATGTTTATTGATTACCTACCATGAAATGTTCATCACGTTTACATTTTTGTTTCGGGAAGAACTTACCGCGATGCCTTTCCGAAGGGTGTTTAAAAAAGTAAATCCTTCCAATTCATCCGTTCTGTTGTTTACATCAACAACCCTTACAACCTGCTCCCGCCCTGATTCGACGGATTTCTTCAAATCAAGGAATGTAAACCTCCACTTCCTTCCTTCCTGCTGGTTTTGAATAAGCAGCAGTAAATTTTTTTCAGGAATGAAGTGAAGATTTTGAACCCATGGCGAACAGGTGAATTTTTTTACAAGTACGCTTTCATCAGATGTCTTTTTGGCTTGTTGCAATAATGCGGGATCATACAATCTTACTTCATTTTTTTTATCACCATAATCTGCGGACGCTACATACCATTTGTTATTGTACTGCACATATTCAGGTCTTGTTCCCTGCATGCAGGCATCGTCTTCAATAGTGTTGAGAAGATTGCCATCCAGCGTGCCGGTTCTCAAAAGTCCTTCCCAGTCAACACAATAAATTACCGCTTTCCATAAAGTGCCTTCCTTGTTAAGACGGATACTATTGCCAATGAAGACCGGTCCTTTAGCCCTGTAGGCAATGCCTGTCGGATGGTTTATAATATCTACCGCGTTTTGTGTCAGCTTGTATTCTTTACCGCTGTATCGTAAAGAATCTCCTGTGATACTATATTCTCTTATCATCCCTACTTCTCTGTCGCCATAAAGGAAGAGTTTTTTGTTGTAATAAGAGGCTCCCTGGCAGGCGCCTAATGAATCAATGGTGTATGAATGCATTACCTCCATTTTTACATCCTTACGATGATGCACCTCTGAAAAAATAAATAAGAAAGAAAACAGGGTAATAAATATTTTCATAATTAAATGCTGATTTATGGGTCCATAGGTTCCGCCGGATTTATCTGCAGCGCTTCTATAAGCGGATAAAATTCAGTTTCGGTCTCAGAAAGCCGGGTTCCGTTTTTAAAAGGCACTTCCATCAATTCTTTAAAGCATCTTGCGGCTAACGTTGAGGAGATCATACTACTTTGTCCGCGTGTTGTAACTGCAAGACCCGGTTTGTTGAATGGAATGCCATACCTGAAAATAAGCCTGGCGCCATTGCGCATATTGGTAGTAGTGTGCCTTGCATGAGGATCGACAATGATGGCTGATCCGGGAACGGAAAGTTTCTCCATCAAAAATTTTTTCATTTCTATTGCTTCTGAATATTTTGTTTTGTAAGGATGGACTCTACCTCCGGATACAATAATAAAAGGCGAAATCCTGTCATTGTATTGTATCGCGGCAAGCCTGCAACGGATCATAGCTTCGGAGCTAAGTGGCATAACAAGACCGTCGGGACCAGCACCCGGTACCAGGATCACCGAGTACTTATAATTATTCCATTTGACAGATTTTATTTTATCGAATGCCTCCTTATTTACAGTTGAAATCATCGGTTCAAAATCCGCAGCGTTGTCTCTTTCATTTATTTCAAGGAAGTGTAACGAAGCTTTCAGCGGTATAGTAAAAAATAATTTGCTGCTGTTAAATTCCTGAGAAAGCAAGTAGGCATTGTTATACAGGAAACTTCCATAATGGGTATTATTGACATTGAAGCTGATCGAATCGATAAGCGGGTAATTTGCTTTTTTTCCTTCAGCGTATACGCCGATAGTAAAGTTGATACCGTTTGCATCCTGTTCCCAGGCTTTAACCAGTAATTGTTGAGGAGATAAGTTGTTAAATAAAATATAAGTGCCGGAGCGGATTAAGTCATGCTGTACAAGTCTGCCTAAAGCATTACTGGTTGTGGAGAGTTCCGCGAGCCGGTTACTGATTTGTTTGATTTCCTGTTCGCCGAATTTCATCCTTTCAATTAAACATGCGGCGTTGTTATTACAGTCCTTCAACGATAGTTGTAATTTGCCCGATTTTGCCAAAGTAATTTCGGCAAGCTGTTTATCACTTTCCAGCAATTTTTTTACTTCTTCGTTCTCTTCGAACAAGGTGAGCAGGTAATAATTTTTTGACTGAACAATGTTTTGTCCGCTTATCAGCTTATAAGCAGGATCAGGCGCACCATTTTGTGCTGAAAGAATTACACAGGTACTTAAAAAATATATAGGTAGAAACCAACGCAGTTTTTTCATATTTGTAAACCCTTATTAGGATTTGCAAAGAGACCTGATTACTGTTAATAAAAGGTTACGTGAATGTGACGGTACTATTAAGAATTAAGAACATTGACTACGAACTTTCGTGGCTATTATTTTTTGACACGGATGAATAGCTTCCATTATTTTTTTTCGCGACTTTGCGCCTTCGTGGCTAAAATTTTTTCGTAACAAAGGGTAAATTCATGCCCGACAGTCATTGGCAACTGAGGGTTTATAGTAAAATCATCAGTCGTCATCTGCCACTTTTTGCAATGGTTTAAAAAATGCCGCCCGAACCGGGGAAGGCATGATAGCATTCTCCCCTTTTACAGCTTTCCAGGTAATGACATTCATGATCCGGTCGGGTATTATATCTTCCCTGGAAAAATCAAGCCCTTTAGACATACCGGATAGCTTAGTGTCCCGTGGATTTATATCATTAAGATTTACCAAAGAAGGAAGAGCGGTATACTTCGTTACATCAGGCTGCTGGCTGAAACAACGCCCCATAGTATTGGCCGCCGCGTCGTATTGTGTCATCGGCGGCATGCCGAGGATCAGCTCTATGGTATGTATCATAGAAGAAGTGCTGTACATCGTATGGTCAACAAAATGTCTCTTCACATAACCACCTGCAATATACGCCGGCGACCGGTGAGCGTCAACATGGTCGGGTCCGTTTTGTGCATCATCTTCCAGCATAAAAACAACAGACTCTTTCCATACAGCGCTTTTGCTAAGGTGTTCCAGGAACATGCCGATGGCAAGGTCGTTATCGGCAACATGCGCAAATGGCGTAGGCCGGCCCGCTGCCATTCCTTCCGTATGGTCATTTCCAAAGCGAATAGTCATCAGTTGGGGCAGGGCATTATTTGATAACAGGGAGTCGAAATCTTTTTGCCATGCACGGTAACGGGATGTATCCTTTACGTGCAGGTCGAAGCCATCGAAGGTATTCAGATAATGGCCTTCCAACACAGGTATCAATGCACTCTTACGATTGGCGAACTCCCCATAGGTACGGAAGGTAACTCCCGCACGACTGGCACAGTCCCAGATGTATTGTTTGTTCAAGGCCGTGCGACCTCTTGCCCCGATGCCCCTGGCGCCATAACTGGTGGGCCAGTTCTTTTCCATATAGTCGGTGGCATAAGCGCCCATGCACCAGTTATGCCCGTCGGCGCTTACTTCTCCATCTACATAAAAATTATCCAGCAAAACAAAGTCCCTCGCTATGCGGTGTTGATTAGGTGTTATCTTTTCACCGAACAGTACAAGGCTGGTATCGCCATTACCTTCCTTCATATCTCCCAGCACCTGGTCGTAAGTGCGGTTTTCCTTTATGATATAAAATACATGTTTAACAGGGGAAGGATTGCCGACTTTATTAGGGACAGGATTGCCTGCCATACCGGTGGTGTTCAGTTCCCGCTCTTTAACATAGGGAGTGTTGTGATACACTGCCTGGGAATAAACGGATAACTGTTGTGCGGAAGGGATTGCGATAATACTCATGGTGCCCATCAACAGCCCGCCACCAATGTACTGCACCGTTTTAGGATGACTGCTGTCTCCTTCATGAATCATCACATGCTCTTTCTTAGCAACAGGATTTGGGCCAAATGGATTAGCATATGAAGAGAAGCCCTTGCCATTGGAGACATATAACTTATTACCTGCCACCCTCACACAGGTAGGATACCAGCCGGTAGGAATGAATCCCTTCGATGTGCTTGCACCCGGTTTGCTTACATCGAATACCGCGAGGCAGTTGTTATCCGCATTTGCAATGTAAAGCGTTTTGCCATCATCGCTAAGCGCCACGCCATTGCTGGTGGAACCGCTTAAGCTTGCAGCGTAAAGGGCCGCGTTCAACGTTTCTAAAACTTTTCTTTCATTGGTATTGATTACCGAAACGCTGTTGTCGTTGGCATTGGCGACATATAAATACCGGCCATTTTTAGAAATGCAAAGATCATTGGGATTATCGCCTACCGGGATGCTATCAGTAAACACATTG
>Ga0123336_10001341_pt1 | contig 22860 bp, 24 predicted proteins | sample SSSSmetaG_FD_96466 | JGI IMG/M metagenome (GOLD analysis project Ga0123336, IMG submission 96466) | Glacier valley bacterial and archeal communities from Borup Fiord, Nunavut, Canada, to study Microbial Dark Matter (Phase II) - ​SSSS metaG | ecosystem: Environmental > Aquatic > Freshwater > Ice... | reverse complement strand
GTCGGCCGGGTTGCCACACCACCTCGGCAACAGCCTGGAGCTGTACTTCCACCGGTTCGAATTCAATGCCAGCGTTTACTACCTGCTCCGGCCCGTCGGCTACTGGCTCACGGGCTACAACGAAATCGCCCGCCTTGGCCCGGCATTGGCCCTGTTAAGCGGGGTGCTGGGCTTGGCCCTGGCTTGGCGGGAGCGGGCGGCGCGGCCGGCTCTGCTGCCCCGCACGCTGCTACTGGCCCTGACCGGCTATTTTGCGCTGGCCACCACCGTGCACCCGTGGTACCTCACCCTGCTGGTGGGCCTGAGTGTGTTCACCCGGTTCCGCTACCCGCTGGTGTGGGGGGGACTCGCCGTGTTGTCCTACGCCGCGTACCAAACCTCCGTTTACACCGAAAATCTTTGGCTGGTTGGCCTGGAATACGCTGGTACGCTGGCCGTACTCGTCCCGGAAATGACGCTGCACCTTGGAAGAAACCAGGAATAAGAAATAAGGACTTTCCGCCCTTTGCTCTAATGCTGCCCCGTTATATTCCTTCCAGAGCGCACCAATTTATTTTGGCCAGTACACGTAGCGGCGCGTGGACTTCAGGCGCAAGCTGCGGCCGTCCCAGGTAGTTTGGCGCAGCAGCATATTGGGGTAGCTTTTGGCAAACCAATACACATTTTGGCGGTCTGGGGCCAATGCCACCGTCACGCGCCAAGCCGGCTCGGGCGCCTCGGCTGGCGCGGCGGCGGCGGCATTCAAGTGGGCTTGGTAATAGTGCGGGGGGCCCACTTTGTTGGTTTGCTGCAAATCAAGCACCACGAAGTTGAAGGCCGGCCGTTGCTCAAATTTCAGCGCCCGCAGGGTGTAGGGCAAAGCATCTTCCAGAAATAAATCGCGCCGCAGGTCCCGGTTGCCCATGCCCTGCCCGTCCCAATATGAGTCGTAAGTTTCTTCAAAGTTCACCCCATCGTCCACAATGGCCTTGAACGTGTTGCCGCACCATTCCTGCGACGAACTGGTCATCTTGTACAGCGCCACGGGTTGGTCGCGCCGGAAAAACAACGAGGTGAGGTAATGGTAAGTGTACTGGTCGGTCGGAACATTGCATGATTGATTGATTTTCATCACCGGAAGCAAGTCTACCCGCTTGTAATCGTCGGTTTTGACCTTGAACTGCTGGTTGAATTCTTCCTTCACCGTAATCATGGTGTACTCAAACGTGCGCCTTTTCTGGTACACCGTGCGCTCGGCATCGTAGGTCGCAACCTCGGCCAAGCCGTCCTCCCAGTACTTGCGCATGGCCCAGCCTTGGTCAAAAAAAGGCAGCACTTTCTGCAAGGCCTGGGCCGAGGCGGGCGGGCGGCCCTTCTCGTCCACGGGTTCCGGCTCGGAGCAGCCTGCGGCCCACGTGCCCAGCAACAGCAGCAGCAGCGAAAGGCGACGGGAAATACAAATCATAAACACGGGCAAAATTCTTGGCAAATAGCGGCGGTTCGCTTCTCTTTTTAGCCCCCAACGGGGAGGCAACAAGGTACACAATGGCGGGGTCACTCGCGGGCTTCGGCGCGCCACGCGGCCAGGTCGGCGGCGTTGTCGACGTCGTGCAACTCGGGCAGCAGGGCCACCCGCAAGCCCAGGCGCGCAGCGGCGGCCAAGGTGTCGGCCAGCACGGAAGCAGTGCTCCACTGCTGGTGGCGAAACAGCGCCGGCTGCGGCTGGCGCAGGCCCAGCAAGTAATAGCCGCCGTCGGCCGCCGGGCCTAGCACCACGTCGTGGGCCTCCAGCAGGGCAAAAGCCTGCGCCAGATGGTCGGCGTGCAGCCCCGGACAGTCGGTGCCAATGATGGCCACCCGTGCGCAGCCGGCGGCGAAGGCGGCGGCAAACGCGGTGCTCATCCGGGCACCCAGGTCGCCGGCGGGCTGGGCGCGCGCGGGCAGGGCGGGCCACTCGGCCGTTTCGGCCGGGGTGGGCACGGGGCCGGCCACGTCGGCCAGCCACACGGTGGCCGGCACGCCGGCGGCCCGCACCACGGCGCGGGTGTGGGCCAGCAGTTCCAGGTACACGCCCAATGCCGCTCCCGCGCCGACGCCCGCCGCCAAGCGGCTTTTGACCCGGCCCAAAGCCGGCACCCGGGCAAATACCAGGAGGTGGGCAGCCTCCAAAGCCGGAGCAGAGCGCCCAAAAGTTGCTTCATTCATATGCTTTGCGGCCGCGCTGCAGCCAAGGGCTCCAGAGAGCCGAGTAAGGGTGCACGCGGGTCGTTGGCCCCTGCGCATCGCGCACTGTATAGCCCTCGTTCACCCATTCAAACAATCCCCCGTATAGATTCCGCACCCGCTGAAACCCCAATTGCTGCAGCCGTTCGCCCAGCCGCTCGCTGCGGTAGCCCACCGAGCAGTACACCACCACGGGCCGCGCCCGGTCGAGCCCGGCAAACTGCTGGGTTTGCAGCGAGTCGAAGTCGACAAATTGGGCGCCGGGGAGGTGGCTCACCCGGTACTCAGCCGGGGTGCGCACATCGAACAGCAGCGGCGGCACCGGTTGGCTTAGTTCTTTGGCCAACGCGGCCGGGGGCACCAGCGGCACCGTGTGGCGGTACAGCACCCGCAGCAACCGGTCGTAGGCCGGGTTGGTGCCGTGCAGCTGCCCGGTACCGGTGCCGCAGGCCGCCAGGACCAGCCCGCCAAGTACCAGGAAAGAAAAGGGCCGCAGCTTCATAACAAGTGATGTGGTGGGTGAATGGAAGTAGCAACTCCGCCGTGGCCCCGCCCCAACTGGAGCCCGCACCGGCCGTGCAGCCGTAGCAGCGCTGGTTCACCGTTACGGCCCGGGCTATGAGCGCCCCGAGGCCGAAATTGCGGATGTGGCGCGGGCAGCTGGCGGCCACGCGCAGGTCCAGCATTTGGTTGAGGTTGCAAGTGAGGGAGATGCCCGGGGTGCCGATTACTACGGGCTGGGAGAGCCTTCGGGCGAATTACAGCCCTCCTGCCCCCTACCCAAACGGCCCGTGCCCCACTACATGGACACTTCTTTGGCTTTGTTCATCATCATGGTGGCGTGCACCAGCGTGGCCCCGCCCTTGATGGCGGCCGCTACGTGCACAGCTTCCATCATTTGGGCTTCGTCGGCGCCTTTTTGCAACGAGTCCGACGTATAGGCATCGATGCAGTACGGGCATTGCACGGCGTGGGCCACGGCCAAGGCGATGAGGGCCTTTTCGCGCTCCGTCAGGGCACCTTCCTTAAAAACTTCGCCATAATAGTCGAAAAACTTCCGGCCCATTTCGGGCTGCCATTCGGAGATGTTGCCAAATTTGGCGAGGTCAGCGGGGTTGTAATAGGACATGGGTCGCAAGTAAAAGGTGAGGTTGTGAGTAGTGAATCGCCGTTGCCGCACTACTCCGGAGGCCGGCCAATTCGAACGGACCGGTGGGCAGCAGCACCCGGTTTTCGGCGAGTAAAATCATTTTTTTGCACCCCCGAGTATCCCCATAACGCGCAACAAAGCGGGATTTCAAGGGGGCCGCAGCCGGGCAAAAATACGGTGCCCAAACAGGCCAAAGCGCCCGCACTCCGAGTAAACAAGCAACGGCGAACCAGTTGCCTGGCCCGCCGCAGTCGAAGGTAATTCGCTCGTGGTGGAGTTTGGCCTCGCACCACGCCGAAGTTAAAACGCGGTGGGCTAGATGGCCACTGCGCCCATGGCCTGGATGGGCATGGTGGGCGAAGCGCTGCCGCCCGCCGGCTCCACCGTCATGGCAAAGGCCTGGGCGCTGCTGACGTCTTTCATCTGCTGAATGTCATCGCCGGCGGCGGTGGCAGTGGCCAGTAGGCCCGCGTCCACGGGCTTGCCGTTGTCGAGGGCCCACAACTGGTACTGTTTGCCCGTGGGCAGGGCGGGCAGACTGCGCACGTCCAGGTACACCTTGTGGGTAGCGGCGTTGAACAGCACCCGGGCGTGGGCCGAAGGGGCATCCTTGGTGCCGGCCAGGGCTACCGCGCGGAACTCATCGCTGCGCAACACATTGTTTTCTTCCCGCAACGTGTTGAGCTTCTTTTCCACCACTTGCGAGGTGGTGGCGTAGCGGGCCTGGTCGTTTTGAATGGCCACCAAATCCTGGCTCGCCGACTGCCAGCGCGCATAAAGCAACGCATTGCCCGCCAGGCTCAAAATGAGCGCTACCGAAGCCGCCAAGGCCCAGGGAGAGCGGCTGCCCGGGGCCACCGGCGCCGCAGCCATGGGCCGAACCACCGCCTCGCCGGCCACCGGCGCATCGGCCAGTTGGTGGTTTTGGGCCACGGCGTCCACATCGGCACGCAGGCGGCTGGTTGCGGCCGAAGCGGCAATCTGGCCCAGCACGTTGCCCAGCACCCGCTCGCGCACGCCGGCCGGGGGCGTCAGGGCGTGGGCTTCGGCGTAAAAACCTAATCCGGCCTGCACCTGTTGCAATTCGGCTTGCACTTCGGGATGGCTGGCCGCTTGGGCCTCCACGGCGGCGTGTTCAGTGGCCGTGAGCTCTCCGAGAGCGTATTGCTCCAGAATGCCCGATTCTATATAGTCTTGGAGGTTTTCCACGGTTGATTCAGCGAATAAGTTTACTTAAGACTTTGATGGCAGTGCGGGCGCGGGTTTTCACCGTGCCCAGCGGGAGGTTGAGCTCTTCGGCCACCTCGCTCTGCGTAAAGCCTTCAAAATAGAGCAGGTCAATTATCTGGCGCTGTTCAGGAATCAGTTTTTGGGTGATTTCCTGCAGGCCGATGTGCTCGGGGCGGAAGGTGGTGGGCGCGGCTTGGCGCTGCGCCGTCAGGCTATCGTCCAGGCCCTGAGTGCGGCTACCTACGCGGTGCTGCCGCGAGCGGATTTTATCGATGCTCAGATTCCGGCAAATGTTGAGGACCCACGTAAACAGCCGGCCCTTGGCCGGGTCGTAGCTATTGAAAGCGTGCCAAATTTTTACCAAAGCCTCTTGCAGCACGTCTTCGGCCTCGTCTTCGGCCTTCACTATGCGGAAAATGACGCCATAAAGCGCCGCCGAATACCGGTCATAAAACAGCGTCATGGCCGATTCATCGCGCGCCTGCAGGCGCCGCACAAGGTCCGCTTCGGCAGCGGGAGGCATGGAAATAAGGGGGGTATCGGACACGGTAAGGGTCAGAAAGTGAACAGAATGGCTAGTTATATCTCCATGCGAAGCGCACGAAAATACGGTGCGCAAGGCAATTGACGCCCGCAAGCGCGGGCCGTGCGTAACCACCGTTCGGCTGCATTGGTTGAAATTGCCAGGAAATTAGCCAAACCGGCCCCCCGGGCGCGGATAATTTTGGCCGGTACCCCCGGTAGTTGCCCTTTTCAAAATGCCCTTATTCCGCGTTTCATTCCTTTTGTTGCATGGCCATCGAATCCTTCAACCCTTACACCGGGCGCTTGCTGCGCCGGTTCCGGCCCTTCGGCTGGACCAAAACCGCGCGCATCCTGGCGCAAGCCCACCGCGCGGCGGGCACTTGGCCGGCCACCACGTTTGCGCACCGGGCCGGCGTGCTGCGCCGGGTGGCTGAGTTGCTGCGCGAGCGCCAAGACGACCTGGCCCGCCTCATGGCCCTGGAAATGGGCAAGCCCGTGACCGACGGCCGCGCCGAAGCCCTGAAATGCGCCACTTGCTGCGACTACTACGCTGCCCACGCCGAGGAATTTCTGGCCGACGAGCTCATCGCGACCGACGCCGGCCGCAGCTTCATCAGCTACCAGCCGCTGGGCGTGGTGCTGGCCGTGATGCCCTGGAACTTTCCCTTTTGGCAAGTGGTGCGCTTTGCCGCCCCGGCCCTGATGGCGGGCAACGTGGGCCTGCTGAAACACGCCTCCAACGTGCCGCAGTGCGCGTTGGCTTTGGAAAAAATATTTCACGACGCCGGCCTGCCCCCCGCCTGTTTCCGCGCCCTGCTTATCGGCTCGGACCTGGTGGCGCGGCTGGTGGCCGACGACCGGGTGCGGGCCGTGACCCTCACCGGCAGCGAGGGCGCCGGGGCCGCCGTGGCCGCCACGGCCGGGGCCCACATCAAGAAAACCGTGCTGGAGTTGGGCGGCTCCGACCCGTTTATCGTGCTGGCCGACGCCGACGTGGCCCTGGCCGCTAAAACGGCCGCCCAGAGCCGCATGATGAACAGCGGCCAGAGCTGCATTGCCGCTAAGCGGTTCATCGTGGAGAAACCCGTGCTCAAGGCATTCATCAGTCAGCTGAAAACGCACTTGCTGGCCCTGCGCACGGGCGACCCGCTGGACGAGGCCACGCAATACGGCCCGCTGGCCCGGCCCGACCTGGCCGACGAGCTGGCCCAGCAGGTGGCCGACTCGGTGGCGCAGGGCGCTAAAGTCGAACTGCACGGCGGGCAGGCAAAACCTGGCACAGCCCTGTTTCGGCCCACGATTCTATCGAATGTAAAACCCGGACAGCGGGCCTACGCCGAAGAATTGTTCGGCCCCGTGGCGTTGGTGCTGGAAGCCAAGGATGCCGCCGATGCCGTGCGCCTGGCCAACGACTCGCGCTTCGGGCTGGGCGCGGCCGTGTGGACGGGCGATGTTGCCAAGGGCGAAGCCCTGGCCCGGCGGATTGAAAGCGGCGCCGTGTTCGTCAACGGCCTCGTGAAATCCATGCCCGAGCTGCCGTTTGGCGGGGTGAAGAAATCGGGCTACGGCCGCGAGCTTTCCTATCTCGGCATCCGCGAGTTCGTAAACCAGAAATCGGTGTGGATAGGCAGGGCGGTGGTTCAGGAAGCCAAAACGGAATAGGGCCAGCCGGCCATTTACCGGCTTTTATCCAACGGTTATAAATAGCCCAATGCCTTGTACACCGCCCAGCCGGCGATTTCGTGAAGCAGCTGGCTCCAATGGAGCAAGGCTTCGGGGTTGGGCACGAGCCAGTAATCGGGCGTGAGTTGGCGGTCGGTGCTGCGGAAATCGGCGGGAAATGCGACGGGTCGCAGGCCTTCGTGCCGAAAGCAGCCCAACGCGCGCCGCTGATGAAACGCCGACGTGACAAGCACCAGCGAATGAATACCGGGGTACCCGGCGAGCAGGCGGCGGGTGAACACGGCGTTTTCGTGGGTGTTCCGGCTAGCCGTTTCTACCAGAATGACCGAGGCGGGCACACCGGCCAGGCGCAGCAGCGTGGCCAGTTCGTCGGCCTCGGGGTGGGCCTTGGCCAGCACGGCGCCCGAGCCGCCCGACACGATAATGCACCGCACCCGCCCGGCGCGGTACAGCCACAGGGCGTTGGTGAGCCGGTCGGCGCCCAGGCCCAGGTACACCCGGTCGTGCGGCGACTTATCGACCTGGGCGATGCCGGTGAGCAGCACGGCGGCATCGGCGTGGGCCGGAAGGGCCGCCAGCGCCACGGGCGGCCCTTCCCAAGCCAGCAGGGCTTCGTTCACGAGGGCCGAATTGGTGCCGAGCAGCGTTAGGCCAAAGGCGGCCCACAGCCACTGGCGCCGCCGGCGCGGCTGCCGGGCCAGCAAGGCCGCCAGCAGCAGCGCCAGCAGCCACACGGTGGGCAGCAGCACGAGGTCGAGCAGCTTGGAAATTAGAAAAAACACCGCCAAAAATAAAGCAACACTAGCTTCCGCCGTGAACCGTCCCCATCTGTGGGCTACTTCTTCAGCATCAGCTCGCGGATGTATTTCACTGGCGCGCTGCCGTAGCTGAGGAATTTTTCGTGGAAGGCTTTAAGGTCAAACTTCGGCCCTGCCTGCTGCTTCAATTCCTGGCGCAGGGCATAAATTTCGGTGTAGCCCGTGAAGTAGCTGCTGAGCTGTACCTGGCTTAGGGTGGCGCGCAGCCACTTGCCTTCGGCCTCGGCTCGTTCCTGGAAGCCGTCGCGGCGCAGCATCGTCACCACGTCGTGTTCGCTCATGTTATCGACCTGGATGGCGTGGTCGATGATGGTGTTCAGGGTCACACGCATGTTCCACTTGGCCCAGAGCAGCCACATTTCGTCGGAATTATTACCGTAGCCGCTTTCCAGCATCATGCGCTCGGTGTACACGGCCCAGCCCTCAATCATCGCCCCGTTCCCAAAAATGCTTTTCACCAGCGAGGGCGAGCGGTTGGCGTACACCAGCTGGGTGTAGTGGCCGGGAATGGCTTCGTGGATGTTGAGAATTTGCAGGGTGTAGTCGTTGTACTCGCGCAGGTAGCTTTCGGCCTGGGCCGCGGTCCATTCGGCGGGCAGGGGCTCCACGTTGTAGTAGGTGTCGGCGCCCTTGTCGTACGGCCCGGGGGCCGACACGCTGGCGCCCGCGCCGCTGCCGCGCATGTAGAGCGGCGTTTCGCGCACCACCAGCGGCTTGCTGGGGTCTTGGGTCAGCAGCTGGTGCTCGTTCACAAACGCCACCAGGGTCGGAATCTGGCGCTTCACGGCGTCTACAAAGCCGTCGCGCGGGGCGTGCTTCAGCGTCAGTTGGTTCACCACGGCCGTCACCAGGGCCAGGGAGTCGGCCGGGGCCTTTTGGCCGGGGAAGTACTTGGGGTAGAGCCGGGCGGCGCGGCGGCCCATGTCGTGCAGCAGCTCGGCCTTGTGGCGCAGGGCTTGCTGATAAATGTCGGCGGCCGGGAAATGCGACTGGATGTCGTAGGCAAACTTTTGGTCAAACAACGTTTTGCCGATGCGGAACGAGCGGAAATTGCCGGCCGGCAGCACCGTGTTTTTCAAGTGGGTCATGTAGCCTTCCACGGCCTGCCGGGCGGCGGCGATGCGGTCGGTCAGCGTCTTTTTTTCGGCCGCGCTCAGGCCCGACTTCTGCACCGAGTCGGCAAGGGCCGAGCCGAACACGGCCAGGCCGCCGGCGCTCTGTTTCAGAGCCAGCTCGGTGTGCTCTTTGGTGGGGTTGTTGAGGTTGGCCCGGGCGGCGGCGTAGAAGTCGGCGGCGTGGCTGATTTTGTCGGAAATGTTGCGCAGGCGCCGGTCCAGGCGGCAGTGGCGGCCGTTGAGCAGGTCGCCCACGGCGGCGCCCAGGTTGTAGGAGGCCGGGTTCCACTGCCAGTTTTTCAGCGTGTCGGCGTACCAGCGCGCGGCGCGCAGCTCGTTGCGCAGCAGGCGCAGGTCAATCTGGTTGTTGGGCGAAAGGCTGTCCAGCCCAAAAGTGGCCAGCGCGGCCAGGCTTTGCTGGGCAAACGCGGCGTCGCGCTGGCGCTGGGCCGCGTTCGGAATCACCAGCAAAGAGTCGTATTTGTGGTAGCCCGCCGAGGAGGCAAAGTCGGGGTTTTGCTGCCAGAGCGCCTCAATAAAGTGTTTTTTGTAAGCGTCGAAGCGGCCGTCGGGGCCGGCGGCGGCGGGCTTGTCGGCGTGGGAGCAGCCGGCCAGCGCCAGGGCCAGCAAGGGAAGGTAGCGAAGTTTCATGGGCAAGGTTATGGGAACGAAGTTGAGACGCAACATTTTGCGGCTCGTCGTTGCTGATGTTGTTTGCAGTGTCGCGGTGCCGCGCGGTCACGGTCGTTCAACGACGAGCCGCAAAATGTTGCGTCTCAACTTCGTTCCCACGACCCTGACAGGAAAGCACGCCCCAAAGAAACGCCGCAAATCGGGCCCGTTGCAGCTCGAGGCCGTAGGTTTGCCCGACAACCACTTCCCACCCATCCGATGGACCGCACCGAACACGATTTTCTCGGCGAACGCCGCCTGCCCGACACCGCCTACTACGGCATCCAGACCCTGCGGGGCATGGAGAATTTCGCCATCACGGGCATTCCCATCAACGCCGAGCCGCTGTTTGTGCAGGCCCTGGCCTACGTGAAAAAAGGGGCGGCCCTGGCCAACAAGGAGCTGGGCGTGCTGCCCGCCGCCATCGCCGAGGCCATTGCGGCGGCCTGCGACCGGGTGGCCGCCGGCGAGTTCAACGACCAGTTTCTCACCGACATGATTCAGGGCGGGGCCGGCACGTCGGTGAACATGAACGCCAACGAAGTCATTGCCAACGTGGCCCTCGAAATCATGGGCCACGCCAAGGGCGAGTACCAGTTCTGCCACCCCAACAACCACGTCAACTGCTCGCAAAGCACCAACGACGCCTACCCCACCGCCTTCCGCATCGCGCTCAACAACAAGCTCGTGGGCTACCGCGAAACCCTGGGCGCCCTGGCCGACGCCTTCGCCGAGAAGGGCGAGGAGTTCCGCGACATCCTCAAAATGGGCCGCACCCAGCTGCAGGACGCCGTGCCGATGAGCATGGGCGACGAGTTCCGGGCCTTCGCCACCAACCTGCGCGAGGAGCTGCTGCGCATCGACGACTCGCGCCGGCTCATCGACGAAATCAACATGGGCGCCACCGCCATCGGCTCGCGCATCAACGCCCCCACCGGCTACCCCGAGCTGGTGACCGAGCACCTGCGCGCCATCACGGGGCTGAACCTGAGCCTGGCCGGCGACCTGTTCGAGGCCACCTACGATACGGGGGCCTACGTGCAGCTCTCTGGCGTGCTGAAGCGCACGGCGGTGAAGCTCTCCAAAATCTGCAACGATTTGCGCCTGCTCTCGTCCGGCCCGCGCACCGGCATCAACGAAATCAACCTGCCGGCCCTGCAGCCGGGCTCTAGCATTATGCCCGGCAAGGTGAACCCGGTGGTGCCCGAGGTGGTGAATCAGACGGCCTTCTACGTCATCGGGGCCGACCTCACGGTGACCATGGCCGCCGAGGCCGGCCAGCTGCAGCTCAACGTGATGGAGCCGGTGATTTCGTTCGCCCTGTTCACCAGCATCAGCTACATGACCAACGCCTGCCGCACCCTGCGCGACAAGTGCGTGCTCGGCATCACGGCTAATAAGGCCCACGCCGAGAGCCTCGTGCGCAACAGCATCGGCATCGTGACGCAGCTCAATCCCGTCATCGGCTACGAGGCCTCGGCCGACATCGCCAAGGAGGCGCTGGCCACCGGCAAGTCCGTCCACGACATCGCCGTGACCGAGCGCGGGCTGCTGACGCAGGAGAAATGGGACGAGATTTTCACGTTTGAAAACCTGATTCGGCCCGTGTTCATGAAGTAGCGTGAAATTAAAAGACCGTCATGCAGAGCGCAGTGAAGCATGACGGTCCTGTTCGTTTTTCTTACCTCCTGTTCCCACTTTCATATGCGCTATTTGTTGCTGTTCGCCTTTCTGCTCGCTGCCTCCGCTGCGCACGCCGCCCGCGTCGACACCCTGGCCATTCCCAGCGCGGCCATGCACAAAACCTACCGCGCCGCGGTGGTGCTGCCCGCCTCATACGCCAAGCGCAAGCAGGCCCGCTACCCGGTGCTGTACCTGCTGCACGGCGCCTACGGCCACTTCGCCGACTGGCTCCGGAACACCCCCGATAAGCAGCTCGTGGCCCGCCTGGCCGACCAGTACAACCTGATTATCGTGCTGCCCGAAGGCGAAACGTTTAGCTTCTACCTCGACAGTCCGGTGAATCCCGCCAGCCAGTTCGAAACCTACCTGACCAAGGAAGTTTTGCCCAAAATCGACCAGACTTACCGCACCGTGGCCGACCGCCGCGCCCGCGTCATCACCGGCCTCTCCATGGGCGGGCACGGCGCCCTCTACCTGGCCGCCCGCCACCCCGACCTCTACGCCGCCGCCGGCAGCATGAGCGGCGCCCTGGATTTGATGAGCTTCAACCGCAAGCTTTCCTCCGCCGAAGCCCTACAGCGCGCCAAGCTGTGGGAGCCCATCCTCGGCTCCGAAATCGCCAACCCCGAGCGTTTCGCCGCCAGCTCCGTGCTCACCCTCGTCGACCAGCTGCACGGCGCCGGCCTGCCGCTCATCATCGACTGCGGCGTGGACGACGGCCTGCTCGAAATCAACCGCGAAGTGCACCGCCGCCTGCTCTACAATCACACCCCGCACGACTACACCGAGCGCCCCGGCGCCCACACCTGGGACTATTGGCAGACCGCGCTGCCCTACCATGTGCTGTTTCTGACGCAGGTGCTGAAGGAGAATGGGGTGGCGGTACAGTAAAAAGGTAATAACGAAATAGCGCTTAAACACAAGCGCAGCAAAAACTCATAAATGTTTGCTGCGCTTGGGCCGATGGCCGATGCACCGCTTTTGCTCCCGTCGAGCACCGGGCCGGAGCCAAGCTTCGCATTCGTCGGCCACCCGCTCGGGATTAGCCCACATAATGGTTTGCAGCCGTTCTATTTTGCTTGACGCATCATAGAAGTGGGCATATGCGCTATCATCCTGGCTGAACACTGCTTTCCCCGCCGTAAGAGCGGCCTCCAATAAGTGGCAATCCTTGAGCATAATGGCCGCGATTTCTGGAATTATATCCAATGCTCGTATTTCCTCGGCCAATCCACTCACCGGGTCATTTTTAACTTCAATGAGCAGTCCCTTCTGCGCCATTTTTGCGGCCCAGCTTTGCGCAAAGCCTGGATAACGCGCTTCCCATTCCTTCTTGATGCCAGGAGTTAGCAGCACTTCATGCAGGGTAGAATACAGCGTCAGCAGCAGTTTGCGGCAAGTAATGGCCCGCTTCTCCAGCTTCTCAGTTGCACTGGCAACTACGTCCGAATCTACTATGAACCTTTTGACCCGTTCTCCTTCCTTAGCCTTCGCGCTCATGCGTTGGAATGCTTGATGTTGTTCCTCGTTTGAGCATCCAAGTAGCGAGCCTGCGCCGTCAACTCTACGTCGCCGAAGTCTTCGGGCCAGGGGCCGTAGGCCCCATTCGCATCCACGTCGGCCAACTTTACTTGGGTTTGCCCCTTCGCATCCCGCGTAAACCAGTGCAGCCCCACATCCTCCGGCTTCAGTTCGCCTTCCGCCACCAGCGTCTGCACCGTCAGCAGCAGCAAGCTGCTGTGCGTCTCCACTATCACCCGCACCCCCCGGTTGGCGGCCTCCGCCAGCAGTTCCGCCATCACCACCTGCGCCTTGGGGTGCAAATGCAGCTCCGGCTGCTCCACATACACAATCTGCCCCTCCTGCGCCGCGATGAGGGCCACCAGTATCGGCAGCACCTGCGACACGCCAATGCCTACGTCGGCAATGTTCACCATGTCAGCTTTTCTCGGTTTGCCCTTGCTGCCGGCGGGCAGACGGTTCACGCTTAACTCAACTTCATTGGCGTTTTTTACTTTGGCCGTGACGGAATCGGTGAGGCCAAGGCGGCGGAGGTTGTCGTTAAGTTTAGCAAGGGCTTTAGTGTTTTCCTGCTGCTGCCATTGGCTAATTGTGCCGGCAGTATAAATATCAAAAGTCCCTTTTACTTGGTTTTGAAACGAAGTTGCTACATAGCTGCGAGTGGGGCCACCACGCAGTCCTGGTATATGAAATAGTGTTGTTAAGCTATTTCTTAAATTAACTGTACCATCTAAAACAAAATTATTGCCGCCATCTGGATTATTAATTACCGCTTCAAGTAGCCCTGCCGACTGTCTTACGCTTCCCCCAAAAGATTCAAACAGTTGACGGAAGGGCTCTTGGATTGCTTGTATATTTGTGAGTTGTACTGTTATTTCATTCCATGACATCGTCGGTTTTAAAATCATCTTTTTGTCCGACACTGCGCTAATCGCGTTGGTTTGTGATTCTATCGAAAAATTAATTTCACCCACTAAATTATAAGCCATTTCCATAAAAATAGATTTAATATTCTGTTCATTAATATTAAACCCACAAACACTTATAATTAATTTTATCGGTTTCAATTCCCCGACTTTACTCACCAACTCCCCCGCTGTTTCCGCCTGCACGTGCGCCCCATCCAGCACCAGCGCCCCGGCCGGCTGATACGGCGCTTCCATCGTCTGCTTAATCAGCAGCAGCGGCTGCATGATGCTCGATTTCCCCGAGCTATTCGTGCCCGCCAACAGCGTCAGGGGTCGCACGTGCAGCGTGGCATCCACCAACGACTTATACCCCTGCACGCGGATTTCCTCAATCAGCATGTAGGGCGGGCGGGCCGGCGGCGCGGGCAACGGCGCCGAAACTTGTTTTTTAGCCATGAGGGCAAAGTACGGCCCTGCCCCGCTAATAAATAAACCGGCCCCGGCAGTTACCTGAATATTTCTACTTAACTAGCGCCGCGCTTACTCCCCCCCCCGCCCCAATGCCCCCAGCCCCCGCCGTCGCAGCTCCACCCCCGGCCCCGGCCACCCCACCCCCCGCCCCGGCCCTGCCGGCTCCGCCGCGCCGTTCCCTATACCCGCCGCCACGACGGCAACCCCCGCCGCGACCACCACAATCCTAGTCGCGCCCGGAAAAATACAAGTCGCACCCGTTGCAACCCCGGCCCCGGCAACGTGCCCCCGTTGCCCGGTCTATCTGTTGAATTTCATTTACCTCACCCCTCATTTCCCCAAACATGCTCACTGCCAAACAAGACAACCGCCTCGCCGCGGCCGAAACCCTCGCCGCCGCCCTCAAGCAAGACCCCGCCCCCTACGCCGCTGACAAAGCCCTGCAGGCCGTTGCCGCCCGCCTCGACGCCATCATTGCCGACCTGCTGCCCCTGCGCCAGCAGGCCCAGCGCACCGCCAAGGCCGGGGCCCCCACCGGCCAGAAATCCGGCAAAGAGCTGGCCCGCGAGCACCTCGCCGTGGTTGCCGCCGAAATTGCCGGCGACGTGTTCGCCTACGCCTCCGAGCAGCAACTGCCCGCCCTGCAAGCCCTCGCCGACTACGGCCAGGCCGATTTCGGCAACCTGCGCGGCTCCCGCATCACCGATGCCGCCACCGCCCTCCTCAACGAGCTGCCCAACCACCAGCCCACCCTGGAAGTAGAGTACGCCCTCACCAAAACCCGGGTTAAAGAGCTGAAAGACGCCATCCAGGCCTTCACCGACCTCAAAACCACTCCCCGCCAGGCCATCGCCGACGGCAAAGCCGTCCGCACCAGCCTGCGCACCGAATTCGCCGAGCTCGGCACCCTGCTCAAAGACCGCCTCATGCGCCTGATGCGCAAATACGAGCGGGCCGCTCCTGCCTTCTACCTGCGCATCGTGGCCGCCCGCGCCGTGGTCGACCGCCGCGGCACCAACCCCGGCAAGTCTCCTGTCAAGTCTGCGTAGCTCCCCTGCCGCCCGTCTGTAAAAAAACCCTTTGGAGGCACCAAGGGGTTTTTTATTGTTCTCCAGTGCCTGGTATTTTCAGGAGGCTCTCCTTTGCCATCGGCGAGCGAGCCGGGGGTGAGTGAGCTGAATGCCAGCCCGGCAGCCCGCGGCAGCCTTCCTCCTGTAAAAAATTCCTGCAAACGGGCAGCCGCATATCTTCGCCCCATGCACGCCCCCGCTTACCTCGCCGCCGCCTTTGCCCTGCTGGCCTGCTCGCAGCAGCCCACCGAAACGGCAGCCGACCGCCGCCCGCCGCGCTCCTCGGCCCAAGCCCCCGCGCCCTTCCCCGAAACCTTCGAAACCGGCCGCAAGGGCGCCTATGAAGAAGCCGACGAATCCTTGGCCACCGGCCCCTGGCACTTCCAGGACGCCCTCATCGGCAGCACCGACAACGACCACAAAACCGGCCAGCACGCCGCCCGCCTGCGCAACCTGGGTCGCATCGCCATGCGCTTCGACGCCGCGGCCGGGGTGCGCCGCATCAGCATTTCGGCCGCCGCCTACGGCCAGGACGGGCCCAGCACCTGGGAGTTGTGGCTGAGCCGCGACGGCGGCCGCAGCTACGCCCGCACCGGCCAGCCCGTCGTCACGAGCGGCCCCTCCCTGGTGCCCCACGTGTTCGCCGGCACCGCCAACGAGCCCCTGCGCCTGGAAATCCGCAAAACCAGCCTCGATAAAAACCGGCTCGACCTCGACGACATCACCCTGGAAACCGCCGCCGGCCCCGCGGTGGCCGTGAGCACGGGCGTCGCGGGCGGCTACTTTGAAAACCGCAACGCGCCGCCGGCCGCCGGCGCGGCCCCCGCCGGCCCACCGGCGGCCACTCCCCGCTCCCCGCTCCCCGCTTCCCAACCCACTTCCCCCGACGACAACCTGGCCCTGGGTAACCCCAGCGGCGCCACCTCCGACCCCGCCAACGCCACCAACTACCTCCTGGCCCACCCCGAGTTCACGATGAGCTACAACGCCACCCACGGCACCCCCGTCTGGGTGAGCTGGCACGTGGGCCGGGCCGACCTCGGCCAGGCCCCGCGCCAAAACAACTTCCGCCCCGACGCCGCCCTGCCCCGTGAGTTCTACCAGGTGACGCCCCAGAGCTACGCTCGCTCGGGCTTCGACAAGGGCCATAACTGCCCCAGCGGCGACCGCACCGCCGACCTCGACGCCAACGCCAACACCTTTCTGATGACCAACATGGTGCCCCAGGCCCCCCATAACAACCAGCAAACCTGGGCCCACCTCGAAGAATATGGCCGTTCGCAGGTGCAGCGCGGCCAGGAGCTGTACATCATCATGGGCAGCTACGGCCGCGGCGGCACCGGCAAGAACGGCTTCCTCGAAACCCTCGACCAGGGCCGCGTCACGGTGCCCGCCCGCGTGTGGAAAGTCATGGTCATCCTCCCCGAGGGCGACAACGACCTCCAGCGCCTCGCCACCGACCCCGCCGTGCGCGTCCTCGCCGTCGACACGCCTAACGACGAGAACACCGTGAACCCCGACTGGCGCCAGTACCTCACGTCGGTCGATAAAATCGAAGCCGCCACCGGCCTCGACCTGCTCAGCGCCCTGCCCGGCCCCGTCCAGGCCCGCCTCCAGCAGCTCGTGGACAGCGGCCGGGCGCAGTAATGGCCGTTCATCAACCGGAGCATTTTTTCATTTAAGTTATTACCGCTGTCCATGCCCCGCACCCTCAGCTACCTGATTGCGCTGGTTTGGCTCGTCAATGGTCTTTTTTGCAAGCTCCTGCACTTCGTTCCGCGCCACGAGGCCATCGTGGCCCGCATCCTCGGCCCCGAACACGCGCCCTTGCTCACCCGCCTCATCGGCCTGGGCGAAATCGGCATGGCCGTTTGGGTGGTCAGCGGCGTGGCGCGGCGCTGGTGTGCCGGGGCCCAAATCGCACTTATCTTGTCGATGAACACCCTGGAGGCCGTGCTCGCGCCCGACCTGTTGCTGTGGGGCCGCGGCAATGCCGGGTTCGCCGCGCTCTTTTGCCTACTCATTTACGGACACGCTTTTCGGGCCGACCACTCCGTCCTGCGCTAACCCTGCCACCCATGCTGTCCTGGTTGAAAACCCACCCGTTTGCAGTTGAGGCCTTTTTTGAAGAGTCCCTCGTCCTCACCTTCGCCGCCCCGCTGGCCGAAGTGCAGGCCCTGCTGCCCGCCCCGCTGGTAGCCGATACCTTTGGCGACGGCTGGGGCTACCTGGCCGTGGCCCTGGTTCAGACCCGCCACCTGCGCCCCCAAGGCTTCCCCCGTTGGTTGGGGCAAGACTTCTTTTTAATCGGCTACCGCGTGTTCGTACGATACCCTTCGCCCAGCGGCAAGCGCCTGCGGGGGCTTTATATTTTGCGTTCCGAAACCGATAAGCCTCGCATGAAAATCCTAGGCAACCTCTTCACCCACTACCGCTACCACACCACCGACATCGCCCGGCAGGCAGTCGGCGGGCAACGTAGCATCCACTCGCAGCGGTCCGATTTTCACGTTACCCTGGCCCCGCCAGTTGCCGGGGTAGCGTTGCCCGCGCAGTCGCCCTTTACTACTTGGGCCGAGGCCCGACGCTTCGCCGGCCCGCTGCCGTTCACCTTTTCCGCTGATACCGGCTCGGGTCAGATGCTGATTGTGGAGGGCATACGCACGCACTGGGAGCCCCAACCTGTAGCCGTGGCAAGCTGCCATGTAGGCTTTTTCAGTCATCTAAATTTCAGCCGTCTGGCGTTGGCCAATGCCTTTGCCCTGCACAACGTGCCTTACCGGTGGAAGAAAGGACGCACCGAAACATGGCGCCGGTAAGAAAACCGCTGCAAGGCCTCTGGAATGTTGTCCGGTTCAACTGGCACTTCTATTTGATTGCCTCCGTCCTGGCCCTCGCGTTGACGGTGGCTGCCGGGGCCGCTGCGCCCATTTGGCGCGGGTGCATCCTGTTACTGCTGAGCTTGGGTTTGCTTTCCGTACTGGCATCGCTGGCCGTGTCGGCCTACGTCTACGATTTTTCGGGGTTATACCGCCTTTCCTGGCTCCCAGCTTTCGTTCCGGCTCCCGCGGCCGTGCTTACCATCAACGCCGGTTTTGATGAAATCAGCACTGTTTTGCGGCACCGATTTGCGGAGGCTGGCCTGTTAGCCGTCGACTTTTACGACCCCACTCGACACACCGAAGTATCTATTGACCGGGCCCGCCGGGCCTATCCGCCGTTTCCCGGCACGCGCCCGGTGGATACCCGCGCCGCCCTGCCCTTGGCCGACAATTCCGTCGATTTGGCCGTGGCCTTTCTCGCGGCTCACGAAATCCGCGATGCTGACGAACGGGCTGCTTTTTTTCAGGAAATTCGCCGGGTGACCAAGCCCAGCGGCTGTTTGGTCGTAGTTGAGCACTTGCGCGATACCGCCAATTTCCTGGCCTACACCATCGGCTTTTTACATTTTCATTCGCGGCGGACCTGGCTCACCACTTTCGAGCGGGCCGGGCTGCGCGTGACGCAGGAAACCCATCTAACGCCTTTCCTCACGGGCTTTGTTTTGCAAAAAAATGACTCTACAGCTTGAGTTCATCGGAGTTCTACTGGTGGTGTTGGCGCTGCTACACGCTGGCTTTGCCCGCTACTTCAATTGGCGCCAGGAGTTTGCCGGCGTCAGCATGATTAATCGCGAGATGATGTACGTCCATACCTTTTTTGTTGCTTTTACGGTGTTGCTCATGGGCCTGCTCTGCCTCACTTCGGCCACCGATTTGGTGAACACTCCTTTGGGCCACCGCTTGGCGCTGGGCTGCGCCATTTTTTGGCTGGCCCGGCTCCTCACGCAGTTCGTGGGCTACTCAGCAGCACTGTGGCGGGGCAAGCGCTTCGAAACCGCCATTCACGTATTGTTTTCCGTGCTTTGGACGTACCTGACGGCAGTTTTTATGCTGGTTGGGCTGGGATGACGCCGGCCCCGAGTCAGTTCTGCCGGCCCGCCAGGAAACGGGCCACCTCCCACACGTATTTATCGCCGTACGCAGCCACCGACAGGGTGGACATGCCGGCCAGGTGGCCGCCCTCGAAGGTGAGCACCGCCCGGCGCTGGCGCCGCCGAATCGGCCAGGGGCGTATTCAGGTCCGCGGTGCCCCCAATCAGCAGCCACGGGCACTTAATGCGGGGGGCATTTTGTGAATAAGCAGCGGCCTCGGGGGGCAGCGTTACCACTTTGTGCCGGCTTTGCAGCTGGAAGGCGGCAATGCTTTGGGGACTGCCCACGTAGCCTTCGGCAACGAAGAAGTCGCACCGCCCGCCCGCCGCCACCTCCGCGCCCATGATGGTGCCCATTGAAAAGCCGATGATGCCGGTGCGGTTGCGCGGAAAACGCCGCCGGGCATCGGCCAGGGCCGTCCGCAGGTCGACGGCAAATTCCGGGTAATAGAGCCGCTGTCCGTCAATGGCAAAGTCGGCGCTGTGCCCAAACCCGCGGTAATCAAACAGGTAAACCCGGTAGCCGCCCTTGGTCAACGCCCTCGCGTTGTCCAGCCACATCGACATGTTGCCGGCGTCGCCGTAGGCCAGCACCATGGTGGTGTGCTGGTCGGGCACGCGGGCATCGGGCTCCACCACCCACCCCGTGAGCGGCACGTTGTCGGGCGTGGTCAGGGCCACGGTTTCGTAGCGCAGGCCCAGGGAATCCGGGGTGGCCACCCACACGCGACTGGGTTTCAGGGCCCAGGCGGTGGCCGTTTGCAGCAAGAGAAAAGCCAGCAGTGTATAGCGGGTCATAAGGTGGGCGCAGGGTACAAGCAGGAAAACCTCGGCCCGCTTTTCTCACCAAGGACCTGACCAGCCAGGCACAGTTGCAGCCCCATGTTTGCCGTTCGACTAAGCGCTGCGGTACGCGTTTCCGCGCATTCTTTTCAGCCTCCCACCTGCGCACCGGGCGCCCAATCTTGCGCCTGCCTCAGGTCTCCGTCAGCACCGTTTTGAAACCGGCCAGCGTCCCGTCGGCGGTGCGGCCAAGGGCGTAGGCGTGCACTTGGGGGCCGGTGCCCACGCGGTACACCTGCGTGTCACTCAAGTCCTGCTTCAAGTACATCTGCAGGGCCTTGTAGCGGTTGGCCAGCGCTACGTCGCTCAGCACGCCGTCGTCGGCCGTGTGGTTGCGCAGGAACTGTATCAGGTCCGCGGTTTCGACTTTGGTGCCGGCCGGCTCGCCCACGGCCTTCAGCAGCGCGGCATTGGAGAGGTCGCCGCCCGGCGCGGCGTAGGCCACGGCCTCCAGCGGCGCTTCCGACTCGCTGATAAACTGCAGGCCCGCTACCTGCTTTTGCAGCTGGGGCGGCACGGCGGCACGGCCCACAGCAACACCAGCGCCAACTGGGGCTTCGGCCAAGCCGCTGCCGCCGTCCACTTGGGCGGCAATGGCGGCGGCCAGTTCCTGCAGCCGGGCCTCGGCCACCTTTATTTTGGGGTTGGCGAAGTTCATGTCGGCCACCTGGTTCATCGGAATGAGGTGGATGTGGGCGTGGGGCACCTCCAGGCCAATCACCGCCACCCCGATGCGCTTGCACGGCACGGCGGCCTGCACGCCCCGGGCCACGCGCTGCGCAAACACGTGCAGGGCGGCCAGCTCGTCGGCGGGCAAGTCGAAAATGTAGTCAACTTCCTTCTTGGGAATCACCAGCGTGTGGCCTTCCACCAGCGGGGTGATGTCGAGGAACGCCAGGTGGCGGCCGTCCTCGGCCACTTTGTAAGCCGGCAGCTCACCGGACACAATGCGGGAGAAAATCGAAGGCATACTGCGTCGTGTGAATGAGTGACTGAGCAACTGAGTGGGTCGCCACGAACCGGCCGATGCGGTCTAGGGGCCCCGACAAAGTAACGCAACGAAAGCACAAAGGGCGAAGCCACCAATGGCTTCGCCCTTTCACTCGGTCATTCAACCACTCAGTCGCTCTCTACCGGCTAATTTCCAGTATCTGAAACTGCAGCTTGCCGGCCGGCACGGTAATTTCCGCCGTGTCGCCGGCCGACTTGCCCAGCAAGCCTTTGCCGATGGGCGACTTCACCGAGATTTTGCCGGCGGCCAGGTTGGCTTCTTCCTCAGCCACCAGCGTGTAGTCGAGCACCATGTTGTTCTTCAGGTTTTTGAGCTTCACCTTGCTCATGATGAGCACCTTGCTGAAGTCCATGTTGGTCTCGTCGATGACGCGGGCGTTGCCCACCACTTCCTCGAGCTTGGAAATTTTCAGTTCCAGCAGGCCTTGGGCGTCCTTCGCGGCGTCGTATTCGGCGTTTTCGCTCAGGTCGCCCTTGTCGCGGGCCTCGCGCAGGTCTTCGGCCGCCTTGGACCGGCCGCGTACTTTGAGGTCTTGCAGTTCCTCCTTCAGTTTTTGCAGGCCTTCGGGAGTGTAATAATTGATGGTGCTGGCCATAATAGTAGATGCTGAACGGGTTGGCTAAAAAGCAAGGAGAACGGCTGGCACTGCCAACCGTTCTCCTTTCTTAGGTTCCCGGCAAAGATAAGCAAAACGGCTTAGCTCCCTGCCTCCCCCGCCGCGTGCGCCGCCCGAAAGGCCCGAATTTTCTCCACCAGCACTTCGTTGATGCGGGCGTAGCTCTGGTGCGTCCAGCCCCCAATGTGCGGCGAAAGGACCACATTGGGGGCATTTTTAAGAAAATCGAATACGGCCTGCTGCTCCGGCGAGAGCGTCCCGAGCCGCTCGTTTTCGAGCACGTCGAGCGCCGCGCCGCGCACCGTTCCGGCCGCCAGCCCGCGCACCAGCGCGGCGTGGTCCAGCACTTCGCCCCGGGCCGTATTTAGCACCCACAGCGGCCGGGCAAAGCCCGCCAACAGCGCTTCGTTCACAAAAAGATGGTTGGGCCTAGAGTAAGGAACGTGCAAGCTCAGCACCTCGGCGCGGGCCTGCAGCTCGGCCAAACTGACCAGTTGCGCGTGCCCATCGGGCGCACAGCGGGGGTCGATGTCGTGCGCCAGCACCGTGCAGCCAAAACCGGCCAGGCGCCGGGCAAACGCCCGCCCCATGTGCCCGTAGCCCAGCAAGCCCACGGTTTTGCCCCCAATTTCTTCGCCCCGGTTGGCCTCCCGCCGCCAGAAGCCGGCGCGCACCTCGTAGTCGGCGCGGGCAATGTTGCGGAACAAGGCCAGCAGCAGGCCCAGGGCGTACTCGCCCACCGCGTCGCGGTTGCCCTCGGGCGCGTTGAGCAGCGCGACGCCCGCCGCGGCCAGCGCCGCCTCGTCGATATTGTCGACGCCGGCCCCGGCCCGGGCTACGTAGCGCAGCTGCGGGCCGTGCGCCAGCAATTCGGCTGTGATGCGCAGCTTGCTGCGCACCACTAGGCCCTGGTAAGGCTGCGCGGCCAGCGCGGCAGGAATTTCGGCGGCGGTGAGGTTGGGCTGGTAGTCCACTGTTACCCCAATGGCCTGCAGCATCGGCTCCAGCGAATGGTGCATTTCATCGACTACCAGGCAGGTGTTCACCATGTGCTTGCGATTGTCACGTTAGCATCAAACTGCGGCAAATCATAGCCGCATATTCTTTTCAACTCGGTTTGAAATTCCTGCCTCGTAAAGGGACCACGGATTGCACGCCGGGCAACTTCACGGTCCTTGGTGGCACTCACCAGAACAATGTAGAATTGCGGATTGGTACAAATTGCCCGCATAATAATATACCGGTCATTAAAGCTTATTCGGAAGAGATGGAGAATTTTGCGGGTACGGGCGCGGGATACGCCCGTAGGGGACTGCGCACGCGCAGGTTGTGCAGCCCGCAGGCCACCACCATGACCGTGTCGCGCCG
>Ga0123336_10001332_pt1 | contig 22937 bp, 23 predicted proteins | sample SSSSmetaG_FD_96466 | JGI IMG/M metagenome (GOLD analysis project Ga0123336, IMG submission 96466) | Glacier valley bacterial and archeal communities from Borup Fiord, Nunavut, Canada, to study Microbial Dark Matter (Phase II) - ​SSSS metaG | ecosystem: Environmental > Aquatic > Freshwater > Ice... | reverse complement strand
GGATTGTTTGAGTGGCTGCGGCTGATGACGGCGGTGATGGGCCGGATGGACGCGACTGTTGGCGCGTCGGGGGGGGCGAAGGCGCGGCCGATGGGGATGGTGCTGGTGGGGTTCTTCCTGCGGTTGGGGCTGACCGTTGTGGTGCTTTATGTTAGCCTTAAGCTATTGGATGGATCGGTCTACGCGCTAGCGGCCGGCCTGGGGTTGGGGGTGCTTGCACTTTCAATCGAAGGGTTGAGGCTGATGAAGGCGTGGACTGTCTAGAGTCCGCAAAGCTTTCTCTATTTTCTTATATATATGCCCACTCAATTGCTCCTGACTAAATTTCTGAATGCCCACTTTGCCGCGCCCGTGACGGGCCTGCTGCACTCGCTCCATATTCAGCCCGCGTATGCCGAGGCGCCCATTACCAACGCTGTTGCGATGGAGTTGCTGGTGTTTATGCTGCTGGTGGCCTACTTCGTGGTGGTCCGCGTTTCGCTTTCGGTGGAGAAGCCGGGCGGCGTGCAGCACCTGGCGGAGATGACCCACGAATTTGTCTCGGACCAGGGCGAGAGCATCATCGGCCATGGGTTTGAGAGCTTTACGGGCTACCTGACGGCACTGTTCCTGTTCATCCTGGTGAGCAACCTGATTGGGTTGGTTCCCGGGCTGGAGTCGCCTACGGCGAACGTGGTGGTGCCGCTCGGCTTCGCGCTGGTGACGTTTATTTACTATCACTTCCACGGTATCCGCTCGAATGGCTTTGGCTACATCAAGCAGTTCCTGGGGCCTGTGTGGTGGATCAGCCCGCTGCTGCTGCCGATCGAGATCATCTCGCACTTTGCGCGCGTGCTTTCGCTCACGGTTCGTTTGTACGCGAATATGTTTGCGGGCGATCTGCTAACGCTGGTGTTCTTCTCGCTGGTGCCGGTAGGTATTCCGCTGATCTTCCTGTTCCTGCACGTTGGCGTTGCGGCGATTCAGGCGTATGTGTTCATGCTGTTGGCAATGATTTATTTGTCACTGGCTGTGGCGCACGACCATTAGAGTTGAGTTTCGCTGCGTTGGGGCCTCCTCTCGCAGTGAGTAGTAACGCCGCATAGCGTGAGGGTGCCAGCACGGTGAGCATCAACCACCCACTGGCGGCGTATTTGACGGAGGCAGGAGTAACACGATGAAGAAGCTGCAATATGTATTCATGTCCTTGGCCGCGCTGCTGCTTGCAACGCCGGCTTTTGCCCAGGGTGGCGAAGTTGCCAACCAGTGGGTTCCCCTTGCTGCCGGCCTTTCGATGGCGTTGGCTGCTGGTCTTTGCGGTCTCGGTCAGGGTAAGGCGACTGCTTCGGCTACCGAAGCGCTTGCACGCAACCCAGGCGCACGTCCTGGAATTTTCATCTTCCTGATTCTTGGCCTGGCGTTCATCGAGTCGCTTGCGCTGTTCACCTTCCTGATCATCTTCGCTAAAGTGAAGTAATTTCAGAGCAGGTTTGATGTAAGGAAAAGCCTCCGCGATTGCGGAGGCTTTTCTGTTTCGTGCTGGGGATGGGTTTAGTGGATGTCGACTTTGACTTCGACGTGGCAGGTTTCGGGGTGGGCGGCGCACTGGTGGCGGGCCTCTTCGATGATGGTGGCGCTGCCGGCGTAATGGGCGAGCCAGAGAGTGCTGTCGGGTGCGATGCCGAGGATGAGCGTGGCCAGGGCGGAGATGGCGAGGCCTACCCCGGCCGGGACGCTGACCTTTCCCGTCTGGGCGGGGCGGACGCTCTCTGTGCTGCTGCGGGAGTAGATGGAGGCCAGCAGGCGCAGGTAGTAGAAGCAGGCGATGCCGCTGTTGAGCAGGCCGACGACGGCGAGCCAGACGTGGCCGGAGTTCATGGCGGCGGAGAAGACGTAGAACTTGCCGAAGAAGCCGCCGGTGAAGGGGATGCCGATGAGCGAGAGCAGGAAGAAGCCGAGCAGGGCGGCGAGGATGGGGCGGCGCAGGGCGAGGCCGGCGTAGTCGTCGATGCTGCGGGAGGTTTCGTCGTAGCCGCCGACCTGGGTGATGACGGCGAAGGCTCCGACGTTCATGGCGGCGTAGGTGGCGGTGTAGAAGCAGGCTGCGGCGATGCCGTCAATGGGGAAGGCGGTGAAGGCGACGAGCAGGTAGCCAGCGTGCGCGATGGAGGAGTAGGCCAGCATACGCTTGACGTCACGCTGGAGCAGGGCGCCGAGGTTGCCGACGGTCATGCTGAGGGCCGCGAGGATCCAGATGAGGATGGACCAGCGGTGCTGCATGCCGGGGAAGCCGATGAAGGTAATACGCAGCAGGACGGCGAAGGCGGCGGCCTTGGGCGCGGTCGACATAAGGCCGACGACCGGTGCGGGGGCACCCTGGTAGACGTCGGGCGTCCAGACGTGGAAGGGAGCGGCTGAAACCTTGAAGCCGAGGCCGATGAGGATCATCGCCAACGAGGTGAAAGCCAGCAACGGAGTCTTTGAGGTGGCGAGGCCGGCGGCGATGGCGGCGATGCTGGTGGAGCCGGTGGCTCCGAAGGCGAGCGCGATGCCGTAGAGGAAGAAGGCGGTGGCGAAGGAGCCGAGCAGGAAGTACTTGACGGAAGACTCGGAGGCGGTGGCCTGGCCCTTGCGGAAGCCGACCATGATGTAGGTGGAGATGGAGGAGATTTCGAGGCCGATGAAGACCATGAGCAGCTCGACGGAGCAGGTCATGAACATCATGCCGACGGCGCCGAAGAGGGCTAGCGCGAAGTACTCGCCGGCGTGGGTGGCGTGGCCGTCGAAGTAGTCCAGCGAGCCGAGCAGCGTGACCAGTACGACGGCGGCGATGAGCAGGTGGAAGAAGACGGAGAAGGCGTCGACCTGGATGGTGCCGGAGAATGCGTGCAGCGTTCCGAGGCCGAGCTGGTACCAGCTTGCGGCTCCTGCGGCTATGGTGCCGACGATGGCGAGCCAGCCAAGGCCCTTGCGGTTGCTGGTGGCGGGGAGCATCGGCTCGGCCAGCATGACGAGTACGCCGGTGAGGGTGAGGATGAGTTCGGGAAGAAGGGCAAGGATGTTGGGTGACATTACTTGGTGCCCTCCGGGATGGCCCTGGTGCCGATTTTCAGGCCGTTGTTGGAGGCTGATTGGGGAGCGGCGTTGGCGACTCTGACCGACCACTGGGTGGCGATGTTGCGCAGCTTGGACTTCTTGCTGGAGGCGTCCGCGGCGGCTGGGATCAGCTTGCCCGGGTGCATGGAGACGAGTTGCAGCGGGGCGCTTGTCACGAGCATGACGGCGGGGGCCTGCATGGAGGCTGCGGGCTGGCTGAGTGCGGGCGGCTGCGGATTGGCGAGGTCAGGCCCGGCGTCGTCGATGGCGTGCATCCAGTAAGGGGAGGCGATGCCCATGGCGAGCATGAGGGCGGCGAGGGGCCAGAGGGTAAGGTGCTCGCGGGCGGTGAGGTCGGGCGCTTCGACGGACTGGGGCTTGAGGCCGAGGTCGCCGTAGAAGACACGCTGGATCATCCAGAGCATGTAGGACGCGGTGAGGATGACGCCGGTGGTGGCGAGGACGGTCCAGCGGGTGTGGTGCGCGAAGGTGGACTGCATGGAGCCGGAGAGGACGAGGAACTCCCCGACGAAGCCGTTGAGCATGGGCAGGCCGATGACGGAGAGCGTGGTGATGACGAAGAGGGTGACGGTCCAGGGGAGTTTGGTGGCGAGGCCGCCGTACTCGCGCATGTCGTAGGTGGCGTAGCGCTCGAAGAGGAGGCCCATGAGGATGAAGAGGGCCGCGCCACCGATGCCTTCGTTGAGGGTCTGGTAGATGCCGCCGTCTACGCCCGCGATGGTGAAGGAGAAGATGCCGAGGACGACGACGCTGACATGGCCCAGTGTTCCGTATGCGGCGAGGCGCTTGAGGTCCTTCTGGACGAGGGCGAGAAGCGCTCCGTAAACGATGCCGATGGCCCCGAGGGCGATAAGCAGGGGAGCGATGTGGCGGGACTGGTCCGGGAAGATAGTGAAGGAGAAGCGCAGGATGGAGTAGAGGCCGAGCTTGCCGGCGAGGACCATGACGGCAGCGGTGGGGGCTTCGAAGACGGCGTCCGAGAGCCAGCCGTGCAGGGGGAAGATGGGGACCTTGACGGCGAAGGCGACGAGGAAGGCGAGCGAAGCCAGCCAGAGCGCGGGGCCGTTGGTGGAGATGCCATGCGTCGCGGCGAGGTTGGCGAGGGCAGGGAGGTCGAAGGTGCCGGTCTTCGCGTAGAGCCAGAGCATGGCAACCAGCAGCAGGGCAGAGGGGATGAAGGTGTAGAGGAAGTACTTCATCGCGGCGCGGCGGCGGTTTTCGGTGCGGCCGAAGGTTCCGATGAGCAGCGTCATGGGGACGAGCGAAAGCTCCCAGAAGGCATAGTAGAGGAAGACGTCCAGCGAGGTGAAGACGCCGAGCATGGCGACCTGCATGAGCAGGAAGAGGATGTAGAAGAGCTTTTTGCGTTCGGCGATGACCTTCCACGAGGCGAGTACGCCGAGGGGTGCGAGGAAGCCGGTGAGGACGATAAGCCACATGGAGAGGCCGTCGACGCCAAGGTGGTAGCGGATGGAGGGGTTGGCGATCCACAGGAGATTTTGCTCGAACTGATACGTGCCCGCGGCGGTGCCATAGACGAAGTGCGCGGGGAGGTGCAGCGTCATCGCGAAGGTGACGAGCGTGATGGCGAGCGTGACCCAGGGGATGAGCTTGTCACGGTCCGGCAGCAGAGCCAGCAGGATTGCCCCGGCGAGCGGAGTGAAGGTGATGAGGGTCAGGATGGAGTGATCTAGATTCATGTTTAGTGTGTCCCGTGCATCCTGCCGAAGATCATGGCGACCATGACGGCTGCCGCGCCGAGTGCGAGCCATCCGGCATACGAACGGATGTTGCCGGACTGCATGCGGCGGGTGAGCGTGCCAAGGCCGCGGGTCGTGGCGGCGGCAGCTTTGCCGAAGCCGTTGACGAAGCCGCTATCGATGAGCCCGCCGAGAATGATGCGGGTGAACATCAGAAGAGGCGTGATGAGGAAGATGCGGTAGATCTCGTCGACGTAGAACTTGTTTTCGACGACGCGATAGAGGCCGGGGGCGCTCTTCGCGAGGCTTGCCGCGGTGCCCGGTTTGCGGAAGTAGAAGGCGTAGGCGAGGAAGAAGCCAGCGAGCGCGGTGACGACGGAGACTGCGGCCAGGCCTAGTTCGAGGTTGTGATTTGCTACGGGCGCGGCTGCTTCGACGAGGTCGGTTGAGAAGACGGGCTCGAGGAAAGCGCCGATTTCGTCGTGTCCGCCGAGGGCTGCGGGTACGCCTACGAAGCCGCCGACAACGGAGAGGATGGCGAGGAGGACGAGCGGGATCAGCATGACCCAGGGGGACTCGTGGACTCCGTGGGCGCGGGCAGCGTGGCCTTCTTCAGTCGCGTGGGTGGCGTGCTCATCGAAGTGCTCGGGGCCGAAGAAGGTCTTGAACCAGAGGCGGAACATATAGAAGGACGTTATGCCGGCGGTGAGGAGGCCGACTGCCCAGAGGAGCTTGGCGAGGGGGTTGTGCGAGATGAAGGCCTGGTAGAGGATCTCGTCTTTGGAGAAGAAGCCGGCTAGCGGTGGGATACCGGCAATGGCGATGACGCCCATCGTCATGGTCCAGAAGGTGACGGGGATGCGCTTGCGGAGGCCGCCCATCTTGCGCATATCCTGCTCGCCGGAGAGGGCGTGGATGACGGAGCCGGCGGCGAGGAAGAGCAGCGCCTTGAAGAAGGCGTGGGTCATCAGGTGGAAGATGCCGGCGGTGTAGGCTCCGACGCCGCAGGCCAGGAACATGTAGCCGAGCTGGGAGACGGTGGAGTAGGCGAGGACGCGCTTGATATCGTGCTGCACCATGCCGATGCACGCGGCGAAGAGTGCGGTGGCTGCGCCGATAAGGGCGACGATGCCGAGGGCGTAGGGGCTGCGGTCAAACAGCGTGTGGCAGCGGGCGACCATGTAGATGCCGGCTGTGACCATGGTGGCGGCATGGATGAGCGCGGAGACGGGCGTGGGGCCTTCCATCGCGTCGGGCAGCCAGACGTAGAGGGGAATCTGCGCGGACTTGCCGGCGGCGCCTACGACGAGGAGCAGCGCGATGGCGGTGAGGATGCCGCCCTGCCACTCGGGATTGGCGTGGATGGCGGCGAAGATCTGGGTGAAGTCCAGCGTGCCGAAGTTTTTGACCAGCAGGAACATGGCGAGCAGGAAGCCGAAGTCGCCGATGCGATTGACGATGAAGGCCTTCTTGCCGGCGTTGGCGGCGGAGTCCTTCTTGAAGTAGAAGCCGATGAGCAGGTAGGAGGCGAGGCCGACTCCTTCCCAGCCGACGAAGAGGAGCAGGAAGCTCTCCGCGAGGACGAGGACGGACATGAAGAACATGAAGAGGTTGAGGTAAGCGAAGAAACGCCAGTAGCCCTCTTCGTGCGCCATGTATCCGGCGGAGTAGAGGTGGATGAGGAAGCCGACACCGGTGACGACGCTGAGCATGATGAGCGTGAGGTGGTCTACGGTGAAGGCGAAGTCGACGTGGAAGCCGGTGATCTGGATCCACCTATTCCCGAAGGGGCGGCTGACAACCTGGATCAGCTCAGGCGCGCCTGCGGACTTCATGTAGATCCAGAGCTGCATGACGAGTACGGCCGGGTAGGCTGTCGCGAGCAGCGCGATGGCGGTGACGCCCTGGCGCGGGAGCTTGCGGCCAATGGTCCCGTTGAGGAGGAAGCCGGCTAGCGGCAATAGCGGGATCAACCAGAGATAGTGTGCGGGCATGGGGCTCATAGTTTCATCAGGTTGATCTGATCGATGTTGAGGGTCTGGCGTGTACGGAAGATGGCGATGATGATGGCGAGGCCGACGGCTGCTTCCGCTGCGGCGACCACCATGACGAAGAAGACGAAGATCTGGCCGTTGACCTGGTGCCACATGTGCGAGAACGCCACGAAGGTGAGGTTGACGGCGTTGAGCATCAGCTCAATCGACATGAAGACGGTGATGACGTTGCGCTTGATGAGGAAGGCAGCGACACCGGTGGAGAAGAGAATCGCGGCGAGAATGAGGTAGTAGGCGATGGGGACTTGAGCGTTCATAGCTACCTGGCGTCCTCCGGTTTCGAGGCGGACAGGTTCAATTGGACGAGGTCCTGGGGGGCCGGACTCTCCTGGCTCCTGCGGCGAAGTTGCGGTAAACGGGAGATGAAGAAGAGGATGACGCCTGCTGCCTCGAGAATTGGAAAAGCCTTGCGAACGATGAGCGGGAGGACGGGGTGCATGGACTACTGCTCCTTTCGGGCGAGCACGACGGCTCCGAGAATGGCAACCAGGATGAGGATGGAAGTGACCTCAAACGGCAGCAGCAGCCTGGTGAAGAGGACGGTGCTGATCTTCGAGATGTTGCTGCCGGCCTCGTCGAGATAGCCGCCGAGATTGGCGAGGCCGAGGGCCTTGCGCTCCGACAGGAATACGAAGCCGAGCAGGCAGAAGATGGCGGCGGCGCCGGGGAAGCCGACGATGTAGGCGGCCCTGCTTCCGGTGGTGCGTTCTTCTTCGCCCGCGTTCAGCAACATGATGACGAAGACGAAGAGCACCATGATGGCGCCGGAGTAGACGATGACCTGGGCGGCGGCGAGGAATTCAGCGCCGAGCGACCAGTAGAGGACGGCCAGCGACATCATCACGACGACCAGCGACAGGGCGCTGTTGATCGGGTGACGCTGGAGCAGGAGGTTCAGGGCTGCAGCAACCGCCAGCCCGCCGAAGATGAGAAAGAGTGCCAGTTGCATGATGGTTTGCTTGGTCTTTCCTGGTGTGGCCGGTGAGACTAAGTTGAATTCGTCGTGTACGTTCGATTGTAAAACAGGTCAACCAAGAATTATGCGCGGAGGGCCATGATGAGGCTGGTGATGATGATGTTGACCATCGCCAGCGGCAGCAGGAACTTCCAGCCGAAGCTCATGAGCTGGTCGTAACGGAAGCGTGGGACCGTGGCGCGAATCCAGATATAGAGCATGAGGAAGAAGAGGATTTTGAGGACGAACCAGAAGATGGGCAAGGCCGCGTGGACGATGGTGCCGCCGAAATCCGGGAAGAGATTGCCGAAGGGGCTGGAGGCTCCGCCGAGGAAGAGCAGGGTGGCGACGCAGCTGACGGTGATCATGTTGGCGTATTCGGCCATGAAGAACATGGCGAACTTCATGGAGCTGTACTCGGTGTGATACCCGGCGACGAGCTCAGATTCGGCCTCGGGGAGGTCGAACGGGGAGCGGTTGGTTTCGGCGTAGGCTGCGAGCATGTAGATGAAGAACGCGAAGATTTGGAAGCCGCCAAAGATGTTCCAGGAGAGTGCTCCGTGGGCGGACTGGCTGTTGACGATGCTGCGCAGACTGAGTGACTGGGCGCGAAGGACTACGCCGACGAGCGAGAGGCCGAGAGCGAGCTCGTAGCTGATCATCTGCGAGGTGGCGCGGAGGGAGCCGAGCAGCGCGAACTTGTTGTTTGAGGACCAGCCGGAGAGCGCGATGCCGTAGACGCCGATGGATGTGATGCCGAGGATGACCAGCAGGCCGATGTTGAGGTCGGCGATGTTGAAGATGTCGACACCCTTGACGCGGGTGACCGAGCCGAAGGGGACGACCGCGATGGAGATGAGCGAGCAGGCCAACGCGATGATGGGCGCGACTATAAAGAGAGGCCGGTCGGCGGCGAAGGGGACAAGGTCTTCCTTGAGGAAGAGCTTGATGCCGTCCGCGAGCGGCTGGAGCAGGCCGAAGGGACCGACGCGCGAAGGTCCCCAGCGGTTCTGCATGCGGCCAAGGACTTTGCGTTCGAGCAGAACGGTGTAGGCCACCGCCGTAAGGGTGATGACGAGCACAACTGCGATCTTAAGGATCGTGATGATGATGAATTGAAGCGGAGTAGGGCTGAGGGTGCTCACGATAAAGGGTGGGGCTCCTGAGAGTAGTCTAGTCGGCTGCGGTCTGGATTTGAGTGAGCGTGGAGGATGCGCGGAGGCTCTCGTTGTGCTGCAGGTCGGAGAGCATGGCGGAGTAGCGGCCGAGCGTGCCGGAGGTGAACAGGGAATCGTTCGCGGGCATGACGAGGTCGCGGCGGGTGCCGATCTGGACGAGCGGGGCCGGGGCTGCGAGCTGTAGGTGCTGGTCGTTTCCGGAGAGCAACTGCAAGCGGAGCAGGTCGTAGCCGGGAACGAGGCGCTGGATCTCGTCGAGGATGGCGAGGGCGTCGAAGGGGCTGAGGCGCGGCTCCATGTTGTTGGCGGTGAGCCAGACGGCGTGGCGGTCGGCCTCGCCGGACTGTGCGCCGCGGCTTTGGCCCATGTCGGCGCGGAGGCCTTTGCCGAAGGGGACGAGCGATTTGATGTCGGCGCCCATCTTGTCGGCAATGCGGACGATCATCTCGAAGTCGGAGCGGACGCCTGCGCGGTCGCCGGCCTTCTTGACCTGTTGGAGATCGCCGTAGTGGTTGGTGACGGAGCCGGACTTCTCGTAGAGATTGGCAGCGGGCAGGATGACGTCGGCGAGAGCCGCGGTCTCGGTGAGGAACATCTCCTGCACGACGACGAAGGTGTTCTTGAGAGCCGCCGGCTCGACGCCGTAACGGGCGACCGGGTTGGCGTTGACGACGAAGAGGGCGGAGAGTTCACCGCGGCCGGCTGCGTCAAAGATCTCCAGCATGTCCAAACCAGGAGAGACAAGGCCCGGGGCTGTGGGTGTGGCGTACTCGGCGAAGGTTGTAGCGGCTGCGGCGAGTGGCGTGTAGCCGGGGAGCATGTCGGGGAGCAGGCCCATGTCTGCGGCGCCGCGGGAGTTGGCGTAGTCGGAGAGGAGGGCGAAGGTGGCGCCCGGGATGGTGAGGCCGAAGTCGATGAGGGCCTTCAGCTCTGCGCCGCGCAGCTCGGAGCCGATGAGGATGAGGAGTTTTGCGTTCTCAATAGCGGCGGCTTTGACGGCTTCGCGGAAGGAGCTGAGTGCTTCGCCGTTGGCGGAGGCGCTGGATGCGGCAGAATCGTCGCCAGCGAGATAGCTGGCGAAGGCTCCGTAACCGAAGGGGGCGAGATGCAGGAAGGCCTTGGCCTGGCGGCGGAGCTTGATTTCGGCGCTGTTGGCGATGAAGAGCTTTGCGTTGTTGAGGCGGACGTTGGTGCGGAGGTTCCACGCGGTGGCGGGGCTCTGCACGGTGGGGTCGCCGCCGACGACGAGGACGGCCGGTGCGGTGAGGGTGTCGCGCAGGGAAGCGGTACGGCCTGTGGTACCGCTGAGGGCCTGTGCGAAGGAGACATAATCCGCTGTGCGGTGGTGATCGATGTTGTTGGTGCCAAGCACCGTGCGGGCGAACTTCTGCAGCAGGTAGGCCTCTTCGTTGGTGAGGCGGTTGCCGCCGATGACGCCGATGCTCTTGCCGCCGCGAGTGTCGCGGAGCTCGCGGAACTTTTTGCCGACGTGGTCGAGTGCGACCTCCCAGCTGACGGGCTTGAGTTCGCCACCAGGCTGGCGGACGAGTGGCTGTGTGATGCGGTCGGCGTGGTTGGCGAAGTCGAAGGCGTAGCGGCCCTTGTTGCAGAGGAAATCGCCGTTGATGCCGGACTTATCGCGGTTGTCGCCGCGGACGATTTCGGAGCCGTCGGAGGTGGAGCGTACGCCGAGGGTGGTCTTGCAGCCGTCGCCGCAGTGGGTGCAGACGGTGGCGACGTGGTTCATCTCCCAGGGGCGGGTCTTGTAGCGGTAGGTGCCTGAGGTGAGCGCGCCCACGGGGCAGGCGTCGATGCACATGCCGCACTGTTCGCAATCGACATGGGCGAGGTCGTCGGGGGACATCTGCGCGGGGACGTTCGGCGCGATGACGGAGGAGCTGCCGCGGTTCTGAATGCCGAGCGCGAAGACGTCCATGCCTTCGCCGCACATGCGGACGCAGCGGTAGCAGAGGATGCAGCGGGGACGGTCGAAGTAGACGACGGGGGACCACTTCTGTTCTTCGCGGTGGTTCTTGGGTTCGGCGTAGAAGCTGTCGGCGGCACCGTACTTGAAGGTCATGTCCTGCAGTTCGCACTCGCCGCCGGCGTCGCAGACAGGGCAGTCGAGCGGGTGGTTGCCGAGCAGCAATTGCAGGGTGGCCTTGCGGGCCTGGGCGATCTCGGGTGTTTCGGTGGCGACGACCATGCCCTCGGCGACCGTGGTGGTGCAGGCGGTGGCGAGCTTAGGCTGCTTCTCGATGCGGACGACGCACATGCGGCAGGCGGCCTGGAGCGAGAGGCCGGGGTAGTAGCAGAACGCGGGGATCTCGATGCCGGCGGATTTGCAGGCGTCGATGAGCAGGGTGCCCGCGGGGGCGGTCAGCTTCTTGCCGTCGACAATAAACGATACGTCAGCCATCTTTAGAATTCCTCTACTTCGACTTCTCTATCAGTATCTTCTGATCTGCACTGCGATGGGGCTGCGAGGTGATCAGACGGACTACGCCAATGGCTAGAACGACCGCGACCAACACCCAGACGAGCGTAGGCAGCGTCTTGCTCAATGGCCTGCCCCAACCAGCTCCTGGATCTGGATGAGTGGGTTATCGACGCGCTTGCCTTCGATGTACTCTTCGAACTCCTTGCGGAACTTCTTGACGAAGGCGAGGGTGGGCATGGCGGCGGCGTCGCCGAGCGGGCAGAACGTGCGGCCCATCATGTTTTCGGCGAGGTACTGGACGTTGTCGATGTCCTTTTTCGAGCCGCCACCGGCGTGGACGCGGGTGAGGGTCTTCTTGATCCAGTCCGTGCCTTCGCGGCAGGGGATGCACCAGCCGCAGCTCTCGTGCTGGTAAAAGCTGATGACGCGGAGGGCGAACTCGACGATCGAGACGGTCTCGTCGAGGACGACGATGGCGCCCGAGCCAAGCATGGTGCCGGCCTTTCCCATCTGGTCAAAGTCGAGGCCGACATCGATCTCTTCCGGTAAGAGCACTGGGCAGGAGGAGCCGCCGGGGACGACGGCCTTGAGCTTCTTGCCATCCTTGATGCCGCCGGCTACTTCGTAGATGGCTTTGCGGAGGCTGTAGCCCATGGGGAGTTCGTAGACGCCGGGGCGCTCGACGTGGCCGCTGATGCCGAAGAGGCGTGTGCCGCCGTTGCGTTCGGAGCCGATCTTGGCATACTCTTCGCCGCCCATCAGCAGGATGTGCGGGGCGGAGGCAATGGTCTCGGCGTTGTTGATGACGGTGGGGCCACCGTAGAGGCCAACAACGGCAGGGAAGGGCGGCTTGATGCGAGGGATGCCGCGCTTGCCTTCGAGCGACTCCATCAGGGCGGACTCTTCGCCGACCTCGTAGGCGCCTGCGCCGGTCTGCGTGATGACGTCGAAGTCGAGGCCGGAGCCGAAGATGTTCTTGCCGAGGAAGCCCTTAGCGTACGCGTCGGCAACGGCTTTCTCAACGATCTTGAGCAGATAACGATACTCGCCGCGGAGATAGATGAAGCCGAGCCTGGAGCCGATGGCGAGGCCGGCGATCATGGTGCCTTCGATGACGGCGTGCGGGTCTTCGAGGAAGAGGACGTGATCTTTACAGGTACCAGGCTCGGACTCGTCGCCGTTGACGAGGACGTACTTGGGCTTTTCGGAGGTTTTGGGGACGAAGGACCACTTCATTCCGGTAGGGAATCCGGCGCCGCCACGGCCACGCAGGCCGGAGGCCTTCATGGTGTTGATGATCCACTCGGGACCTTCGGCGATGGCTTTCTGGACGGCCTTGTAGCCGTCAAGCTCGATGTACTTCTCAATGTTGGCAGCGCCCTGGCCGAAGCGGCGGGAGAGCACTTTTACTTCGTCGGGATGGGAGACGAGGCGGGGCATTACTTCACATCCTTTCCCTGACCATCGCGGTACATCTGGAACAGCACGTCGACCTTGTCTTTGGTGAGGTCGTCGTGAAAGTCGTAGTTGATCTGCATGGCCGGGGCCCAGCAGCAGGCTCCGATGCACTCGACTTCTTCGAGCGAGAAGACGCCGTTTTTCTGGGTTTCCTTGTGGCCGATGCCGAGGGTCTTCTTGCAGTGGTCGAGAATCTCGTAGCCGCCGCGCAACATGCAGGAGATATTGGTGCAGACCTGCACGTTGTAGCGGCCAGCCGGGGCGGTGCGCAGCATCGAGTAATAGCTGAGGACGTTGCGTACGTCCAGCTGGAGGATGCCGATGCGCTCAGCGATCTCGGCGACGACGGCGTCGGAGATGAAGCCGATCTCATCCTGCGCGTAGAGCAGCATGGGGATGAGGGCCGAACGCGGTACTGGATAGATGGTGACCAGCTTGTCGAAGCGGGCGGCCATCTCTGGCGAAAAGATCGTGTTGGCAACTGTGCTCACTGCATTAGCTCCCGTGTCAGCCGTTCCGCGGCCAGGTCCATCTCTTCGGTTACACCGTCGATGGTGACGGTCCCATCGTGGTTCAGGTGGAACGCCACCTTGCGGTCTGAGTCTTCGGTGATACCGTCGGGCCGGATGGAGAGCCATCGGGAGCCGACGCGAAGCAAAATTACGTCACTGCCTACTTCTACGATTGCCTGGTGGCGGCTATTGAGTCCGTGAGCCGCTCCATAGCTGCGAATCAGCGATGCGAAGGATGTCCAGAGTTCTCGCGCAACGTGATCTTCGGTCAATCCCTACCTCGATACATCACTTACCTATCAATCTCGCCCAGCACAATGTCAATGGAACCAATCACCGCGACGACGTCAGCCAGCAGGCGGCCCTTGCACATGGTTTCGAGTGCCTGCAGGGTGGCGAAGCTGGGGTTGCGCATGTGGACGCGATAGGGCTTGGCGGTGCCGTCCGAGACGACGTAGTATCCCATCTCGCCGCGGGGGGATTCGACGGCCTGGAAGACCTCTCCAGCGGGGACGGCGAAGCCTTCGGTGACGATCTTGAAGTGATGGATCAGCGATTCCATCTGAGTCTTCATCTGTTCGCGGTCGGGAAGAATGATCTTGGGCGCGTCGGCGACGATGCGGGAGTTGGCGGGCATGGCGGCAAGGAATTCAAGCGCCTGCTGGCAAATCTTGACCGACTCGTGCATCTCTTCGAGGCGCACGACGTAGCGGGCCCATACGTCTCCGACCTGCGAGACCGGTACCTTGAACTGAAACTTCTCGTAGCCGCTGTAGGGCATATCGCGGCGCAGGTCCCAATCGACGCCGGAGGCGCGGAGCGGCGGGCCGGTGACGCCGAGGGCGATTGCATCCTCGGGCGAGAGGTAGCCGACGCCCTTGAGGCGCTGCATCCAAATGGGGTTTCCGGTGAGCAGGTTCTCGTACTGCTGGATGCGGCCGGGCATGATGTCGAGGAAGTTCTGGACCTGCTTGTAGAAGTCCAGCGGAGGCTCCAGCGACAGGCCGCCGATGCGGAAGTAGCTGGTCATCATGCGCTGGCCAGAAACGTTCTCGAAGATGCGGAGGATGTCTTCGCGCTCGCGGAAGCAGTAGAGGAAGACGGTGAGTGCGCCGATATCCATGGCGTGCGTACCGAGCCAGACGAGGTGGGACTGGATGCGGGTGAGCTCGTTGAGGAGGACGCGAAGGTACTGGGCGCGTTCCGGGATTTCGAGACCGAGCAACTTCTCTACCGCGAGGCAGTAGGCTAGGTTGTTGGTCATGGGGCAGAGGTAGTCCACGCGGTCGGTGAGCGGGACGACCTGCTGGTAGAACTTGGCCTCGGTGGTCTTCTCGATTCCAGTGTGGAGGTAGCCGATATCGGGAGCGAGGGAGACGACGGATTCGCCGTCGATCTCAAGCACAAGGCGCAGAACACCGTGCGTGGACGGGTGCTGTGGGCCCATGTTGATGATCATGGTCTGGTCGGAGGCCGGATCGTCGCCGTGGTGGTTCAGCTTGGCGTCGGCGAGGACGTTTTCGACGCCGGGATTCTGTATTTCAGGGGCTGCGACGGGTGCCATTAGCGGTATCCCTCCACCGGGTAGTCCTTGCGAAGCGGATGGCCGACCCAGTCTTCGGGCATCATGATGCGGCGCAGGTTGGGATGGCCGCCGATGTGAATGCCGAAGAGGTCGAAGACCTCGCGCTCGTAGAAGTTGGCCGAGGGCCATACTCCCGTGATGCTGTCGACGGCGGCGTCGCTGCTGTTGAGCAGGACGACGAGGCGCAGACGCTGCTTCAGCGCGTGCGAAAGGATGTGATAGGTCACCTGGAAGCGAGGTTCGGAGGGGTACCAGTCCACCGCGGTGACATCTTCGAAGAAGTTATAACCGGCTGCTTTGGCGGTCTCGCAGGCAGTGATGATGCTCTCGCGGGCGACGGTAAGGGTCAGCTCGGCGCGATCGTACTTGGCGTCGGTGGCAATACCGGTGAGAGCCTTGACGGCAGCGTGCTCCGGATGCGCTTCAAACACAGCCTGTAGTCCTAAAATGGCGGCGTCCATTAGAGGTCTCCCTTGTCGCTCGACCAGTCGAGGATGCCCTTCTTCCAGACGTAGAAGAGGCCTACGGCGACGAAGCCGAGGTACACCAGCATCTCGTAGAAGCCGAACATGCGGGAACCGGTGATGGCGGGCAGGGACTTGAAGATGACGGCCCAGGGCAGCATGAAGACTGCTTCGACGTCAAAGAGGATGAACAGCATGGCGACCATATAAAAGCGAACGGAGAACCGTCCGCGCGCGTCGCCGATGGGATCCATACCGCACTCGTACGGGCCGGCCTTGGTGCGGGAATTCTTATGCTTGCCGATGAGGAAGGACACCCCCACCATGCCACATGCCATGCCCACGGCAACCAGCACTTGCAGGACCAGGGGAAGGTAGTTCCAGATGTAGGGATATGTCTGCATGGCCATCTTCGACTCTAAGTTTGTGTCTGGCAAGTGTCAAGCTAACGGCAAGTAAACGGCGGGTTGGGGTTGGCCGTATCAAATGGGATGACGCAGTCTTTCAGCGGGCGGTTTGAGGTGTTAGCGGAGCAGCGCGGCATACATCTCGATCAGGCGGTTACCGAACAGGGCGGCGAAGAGTCCGCCAGCCGCGAGAAAGCTGCCGAACGCGAGCTTGGTAAGGCCGTTGGCCCTGCCTAGGATAAGAAGAAAGACTCCGTAGATAGTGGCGGCGAAGGTTCCGGCAAAGAGCGCGACGACGGCGGGCCAGAAGCCGAGGAACGCAGCGATCATGGCGATTAGTTTGACGTCGCCAAGGCCCATGCCCTCACGTTTGCGGAGAGCTTTGTAGCCCCAGCGGATGAGCAGGAGAATGAGAGCGGCTCCGCAGATGGCGGCTACGCGGCCCATGATGAGGGCTTCGGTGCCGGTGAGGAAGAGGTTGCCCTCAGCACGCCCGCTGCCCGGCGCCCGCAGGGTGATGTGGTGATTGGCCAGGCGGATCTGGCCTTCGGTGGGACCGAGGAAGAGCGTCTGGGTGCAGACGAGGAAGACGCCGATGGCGATGCCGGCAAGGGTGAAGGCGTCAGGAAGGCGAAGGGTCTGCCAGTCCATGACCATGAGGCCGATGAGGAGGAAGCCGAGGATGGCGAGGGAGGCGGAGACAATGACTTGCTGGAAGTCCTGGTCGGTGAATGCGCCGCCAAAATCATGGGAACTGCTGTATGCGGAGAAAAATCTACTGACGCAAAGGCAGAACCAGGCCGCGGTTCCCAACTCTACAAGCGGATACTGCCAGGCAATCCCTGCTTTGCAGTCCCTGCACCGCCCGCGCAGCAGGAGCCAGCTCAGGACGGGGATATTGTCGTACCAGCGAATCGTGGTGCGGCATTGCGGGCAGCGCGAGCGTGGCGTGACGACCGACTCATGACGCGGCAGACGTGCGATGCACAAGTTCAGGAAGCTGCCTAAGAGCAGACCCAGCACGAATCCGGCAATTTGGTAGATCCAAACGGGAGTCACCTTTGAAGTATAGAGGCGGCGCTAGAAGTCGACGTGCATTCTTACTGATTCCACCAACACGGGGCCGCGGTCGTTGTTGTATCCCGGATGCGTGATGTACTGCGCGTCGATCGCGTAGAAGACGCCGCGCCAGGCGTGCAGGTTGTAGTAGCCCTCGAGGATGTCCTCGCGAGCATAGTTCAGCTTGCCGTCGCCGAGCAGGAAGCCCTGTCCGCCTAATTTGAGGTAGTTCTGGTGGTCGCGTTTGATTGCGTTGGTGACGAAGACGAGGCCGAGCTTGTCGTTATTGCGGGGCGTTAGTCCGAAGATGCCGGCGCGGAGGGAGTAGTCGCCGCCGAATTCGATGGTCTGGTCGACCTCGGTGTAGGCGAAGGACTCGTGGGCACCCTCGTTCCAGCCGAAGCGGCCAAAGGCTCGCAGGTTGGGGGTGAGTTCCTGCTCGAAGTTGAGGCCGAAGCCGTACTTTACTTCGCTGAAGCGCTCGTGGGCGGTGATGTCGGGTGTCTTGTCCTTGCCGTTGAGGTAGGCGTTATTCGCCTCGCGGTAGAGGCCCATGCGGGCGTGATTGACGTACCCGAGGGCACGGACGGTGCCTTTGCGCTCGGGCGCGACGAGGCGGCCCAGCAGGGAGCGGCGCAGCTCGACCTCGACATTCTGGCCGCTGGCTCGGCCGAGATTCCAGTCGAGGTCGATGCCATTGGCGACGGTGGGCATCGTCGCCAGGGCGTAGCGGGCTGACCAAGTCTTGTCGATGTACTCGACGACGGCGGCAAAGGTGTAGCCGCGGGTGTCGGCGGCGTAGTCGTAGGCGCCGTTGTTGTCGACGGTCCAATTCATGAACTGGAGATGGCTGTCCGTGCCGATGCTGTTGAGGTCGAGGTAGTCGGGCAGGCTCATCTTGCCGATGTGGAACTCCAGCCGCCGCACGGGGACTTTCGTGGAGAGAGAGAAAGGCGTGCGGGTGGCGTCGATGAGGGTCTTGCTGAGTCCGATGGTCTGGTGAAGCTGGATCCGGGCAATGTACGGCTTGGGGCCGAGGGTCGGGTTGCGGACGACGTCGAGGTTGGTGAAGCCAGCGAGGCCGAGGGCCTGGCTGACGCCGCGTCCGCCAGTGGATTCGATGTCGAGGATGACGTCGGTGGCGTTCTGCGGATTTTGTCGAAGCTGGTAGCCGAGGAACAGGGTGCCGACCAGCGACGTCTTGTACTCGCCGCGTCCGACGAGGCTGTTGACGCCTTCATAGGGGGAGTGGAACGGGGCGTGGGCCTGAAAAATGATGTTCGCCTGGCCGGAGACGAAGTAGCGCGGGGCGTCAGGATGGGAGAAGAGCGTGGTGCCGACGGCCGGGGGCGCGTCGGGGAGCGGTGAAGACGTCTGCGCAAGGCCGCTTCCGGTCGCCACCAGGAGCAGGCAGGCGGCAAGGTGAGCAAAGATGGCCAGCACTCGCATGGACTCTCTATCTTGAAGCTTGAATGTGAATGGAACGAGAATCTTCATGACGAACTGTTGCCTTTAAGCGGAGCGATCGAGAGGCTGAGGTGGTGTGTCGCCGGTTCCTATTGAGATAGTATACCCCCCTATGGTATATTCACGTTGAGACGCCAATGATAAAAGAGACGATTCAACCGGACTCCCGCGAACGAACGAAATTGCTGAACCGCGTCAAGCGTATCCGAGGGCAGTTGGATGCGGTGGAGCGTACGCTGATCGAGGATCGCGCCTGCACCGATGTACTGATGCTGCTGGCAGCAGCCCGCGGGGGCATCAATGGATTGATGGGAGAGGTGCTGGAAGATCATATTCGGCTGCATCTGTTGAAAGACGGCCATACACCGCTGACGCCGGATCTTGGTGATGAACTCATTGACCTGGTGCGGGCGTACCTGAAATGAGGACACCAAGGTCTGTGTCACCATCCCGCAGCCCGGCATGACTATTTGCTTTTGACTCCGACTACTACCAGTCCAACGCCGCCGATAAGCGCGATGGTGCTTAGGATAGGCGAGATCGGGAGAGTTTCCTTCTTCTCATGCGAAATCTGGATAGGGCCGAGATCGACATCTTTTTTCTCGTGGGTGAAGGAGACGCCGCCGGCAACAAATCCGACGATACCAAGGATAATTAGAATGACTCCGATAACGGCGGGTGCCTTCATGTTCGATGGGCCTTTCATGCGCTAAACGTACACGCGACATTTCTGTGATGCGGTCAGGGATTGTGACGCTGTACTGGTGCTGGAACTTTCTTCCACTTGCATAGAGAAAGTTCCCGATGTAGTCTCTGGCTACACGGGAAAGGAGGATGATCTAGCCTATGAAAATTGACTGTAACTGTTGCATCAACGTACGTGAGGTGACTGAGGCTTAGAGCGTCCATTGCTCTTAGTCCTGGCGGTAAAGAACTTCTTCGCCGAGGCCAATGTCCGAGTAATGGACGCCTCAGGTCAAACTCAGCAGATCACCGCCAGATGGCTCGAACTCTTCGGAGTTCGGGCCATTTGCGTTTTTGCCTAAGGGTGGGTGCCTGGTTTGAGATTTTCACGGCTTGCGGATTTAGAATCTTGCTATGCAGCCACTCGTTATTGCCGGAAAAGCCTTTCAGTCGCGCCTCATTGTAGGAACAGGGAAGTACAAGGATGGGCCGGAGACGCAGGCCGCGCTGGAGGCCTCGGGCGCGGAGATGGTGACGGTGGCGGTGCGCCGCGTCAACCTGGACCGTACCTCCGAATCTCTGCTGGACTACATCGACCCGCAGCGCTACTTTCTGCTGCCAAATACGGCCGGTTGCTATACCGCGGATGAGGCGATCCGCGCGGCGCGGCTGGGTCGCGAGGTCGGGCTCTCGGACTGGGTGAAGATCGAGGTCATCGGCGATCTGAAGACGCTCTACCCCGATGTGCAGGCGACCGTGGAAGCGACCCGCGTGCTGGTGAAGGAGGGTTTCACGGTGCTGCCGTACACCTCAGACGATATTGTCTTTGCGAAGCGGTTGATCGATGTCGGCGCCGCGGCGGTGATGCCGCTGGGTGCGCCGATCGGCACAGGGGTGGGCATCGCCAACCTCCATAATCTGCGGATGATGCGCGAGCTGGTTACCGAGGTTCCGCTGATTGTGGATGCTGGACTGGGAACGGCTTCGGATGCCGCGCTGGCGATGGAGCTGGGCTTCGACGCAGTGCTGCTGAACACGGCGATTGCAGCGGCGACCGATCCGATCCTGATGGCGGAGGCAATGCAACACGCCGTGCTGGCAGGACGGCAGGCGTTCCTGGCAGGCCGGATGCCGCGCAAGCTGTATGCAACGGCGAGTTCGCCGTTGGAAGGAATAAGTCGGTAGATGACCCAACTTCGTCAGCCAAGGCGCGGGCGAAGATTGCAGTAGACTCACTTTATGCGAGTCTTCGGAATCGACTGCGGGACGGAGTTCACCGGGTACGGCGTGGTGGAGATGGACCACGAGTCCCGGACTCCGCGTCTGAACCATCTCGCCGCCGGGACGATTCGCCTCAACAAAAAAGAGAAGACGCCGCTGCGGTTGGCGCAGGTGTATGCGGAACTGACGGGACTGATGGCGTTGCACCAGCCGGACGTCGTCGCCATCGAAGAGGTCTTCTTCTCGGCCAATGCCAAGTCGGCTTTGAAGCTGGGGCAGGTACGCGGCGTGGCGATGCTGGCGGCTGCGACCAGCGGGCTTCCCGTAGCGGAGTATGCGCCGCTCTCCATCAAATCTTCCGTTGTAGGCTACGGGCTTGCCGCCAAGGAGCAGGTGCAGTTCATGGTCATCCGCCTGCTGGAACTGGCCCAGGCGCCGGATTCGGCGGATGCCGCCGATGCTCTGGCGATTGCCATCTGCCACATCCACACGGCGCAGACGCTGCAGCTGCAGGGTGCCGCACGTTGAAGAGAGTCCTGCGCACGACGCTTGCCGCCTTCTTACTGTTTACCCCGTCGCTTTTGGTCGCGGCTATTCCTGCCACGGTGACGTTTCATTTTGAGCGTGTGGGGCTGTCTGTGCCGAAGTTCACGTTGATGGTCTCCGAGGATGGAACCGGCACCTACGAAGCGGACCAGATTGAAATTCCATCGCATGGCGGGACCTTGCGCTCGCAGCCCGCGGCCCATGTGCAGCGCGCGGTCAGCGTGACGCCTGCAACGCTAACGAAGCTCTTCGCACTGGCCCGCATAGCGCAGGTGTTCAATACCGAGTGCGCCTCCAAGGCGAAGAACATTGCGGATACAGGCAGCAAGACGCTGAGCTACGCCGGCCCGGACGGGGCAGGGACGTGTGCGTACAACTACACGGAGAACAAGCAAGTCGCGGCGCTGACCGAACTTTTCCAGGGCATTGCCACGACGATGGATGAGGCGCGCCGGCTGGACTTTATCCATCGCTACGATCGCCTGGGGCTGGATGCCGAGATGACAAGCTTTGCCACGCAGGTGGACGAGGGACGAGCCCTTGAGCTGGGCAACATTCTGCCTACGCTGAACTCCATCGTCAGTGACACGGAGCTGATTCAACGGGTACGATTGCGAGCGCAGAAGATGATGGAAAGCGTTGCTGACTTTCATCAGGGCGGCAGCGTCAAATAGACCTGCGGCGCTTGATTGTGGGCAATTCACAACCGGCAGTCAGCAAGGACGAGGATGACATGTTGAATCGTGTGTATCGAAGCTTGAAGCGCTCTCCCTGGACTCTCAACCCGTCCCTTCTTGTACTTTTACTGTTCTTTACGACGGCTGCTCTTCACGCCCAGGATGCGCCTCCTACCCGCGCTGCGCGTCTCAGCTATCTGGATGGCACGGTGACGTTGGAGCAGGCGGCGAACGTCGCTGGTGAAGCCGCCCAGCCAAATATGCCGCTTGCCCAGGGCCAGCGCATCAAGACCGGTGAAAACGGCCAGGCCGAGATTGAATTTGAAGACGGTAGCGTGGTGCGGCTGACGCCCAATTCGACGCTCTCGCTGGATAGCCTGAGCATCGACAGCAACGGCAACTATCGCACGCAGGTGTCGATTCTTTACGGTCTGGCTTATGCCGAACTGCGCGCCGCTGCGAAGTATGTCTACCGCCTGAACGCTGGTGGCGATGTGCTTTCTCCGGTGGAGAATGCCACCATCCGCATCAACCTGGACGAGCCGCCGGCGGCGATTGCGGTACTGGATGGCCGCATCCGCGTGGAACGTGCAGCCTCCAGCAATGGCGAGGGCTACCACACCGATCTCCGCTCCGGCGAGACGCTGCGAGCCGACTCTGCCGACGGTGGCCGTTACTTCCTAACGCAGGAGATTGCCGTCGAATCGTGGGATAAGTGGAACGAGGCACGCGACCAGGCTGCCGCCGATGAAGCCACCACCCGTACGGAAGCCCGCGACAGCTATGCCGGAGACCAGGGATACGGCTGGTCCGATCTGGATGCCAATGGCTCCTGGTACAACATTCCCGGACAGGGCCAGGTGTGGCAGCCCAATGTTGCGATGGATGCCAGCTGGGATCCGTACGGCTACGGAAGCTGGGTATGGGTGCCGGGGCGCGGGTACGTCTGGGCTTCGAGTTATGGCTGGGGATGGACGCCGTACCGCTGCGGGAACTGGTCGTACTGGGACAGATTCGGCTGGGGCTGGTCGCCCGCCTCCGGATGCGGCTACGGAGGCTATGGTGGCTGGGGCTATGGCGGAGGCAGCACGGTCTATGTCATCAACGTCGTGCGCCCGCCCCGTGGCTACCGATCCATTCCGCTTCCGGGCGGCAATCAAGGGCCTATTCGCGTTCACCCCATCGTAGTGGCGCGTCCGGGGCGGCCCAGCGAGTTTGCCGAGAACCGACCGCGTGGTCCGCGTCGCTTCGGCAACGCAACCGTTGAACCCCTAGGACCCGTAGGCGGTGGCTACACGCCACGCGGAGGCAGCGCCGTCGGCTCTTCGTTGCGACGGGACTTTCCCGTTGATCGAGACAGCCATCGAGCCGTGATTGGCACGATTCCGACTGCTAGCCCGGTGGCCCCGTATACGCCTTCCGCCGGCAATAACG
>Ga0123336_10001331_pt1 | contig 22941 bp, 22 predicted proteins | sample SSSSmetaG_FD_96466 | JGI IMG/M metagenome (GOLD analysis project Ga0123336, IMG submission 96466) | Glacier valley bacterial and archeal communities from Borup Fiord, Nunavut, Canada, to study Microbial Dark Matter (Phase II) - ​SSSS metaG | ecosystem: Environmental > Aquatic > Freshwater > Ice... | reverse complement strand
GCTGCAGCGCGCGATCGAGATTGCTTGGCAGCGGGAGCTCTGCGAGCAGCTCGTGGCGGGACCTCGCGCAGCAGCGCCCGACATTGTCTCCGTACAGGCCGCGTTCTGCATCGATGTCCGGGCCGAGGTGTTTCGCCGAGCTCTCGAAGCGCAGCACCCGAGCGTGCAGACGATCGGTTTCGCGGGGCTCTTCGGCATGCCCGTCGAGTACGTCCCGATCGCCTCCTCGAACGCCCGGCCTCAGCTGCCGGGACTTCTCGCACCAAAGTTTCGGGTGACGGACACTGCCGCGCCCGCGGGTCTCGCACTGCGACGTGCGGCTCGGCTCACGCTCGACGCGGCCTGAGCTTCAAGACCAGCGCGCTGTCGAGCTTCGTGTTCGTCGAGTCGCTCGGCCTCGTGTTCGGCGGCAAGCTGATCGCCGACACGCTGGGTCGGAGCGAAGCTGGCTCCCCCGAGCGTGCCGGGCTCTCATCCGCCGAGCATGCGCGGCGCAAGCCGAGACTGACCGCGCTCGCCGGAGGTGGCGTCCTGCGCGTCGAAGACCGATGTTCGCTCGCCGAAGGAATCCTTCGCGCGATGAGCCTGACGCGAGACTTTGCGCGGCTCGTCGTGCTCGTGGGCCACGGCAGCCGAACGTGTAACAACCCGCATGCCGCCGGGCTCGATTGCGGCGCGCGCGGTGGCCAGACTGGCGAGGTCAACGCGCGATCGGCTGCCGCACGGCTGAACGAATCCGAGGTACGCCTCGGGCTATCTGCGCGCGGCATCGCCATCCCGGAGACCACCAGGTTTCTCGCGGGCCTGCATGACACCACCACCGATCACGTGACGCTCTACGAGCTCGACGAGCTGCCAGCCGCACACCACGATGACGTCACGACCCTGCGCGGCTGGCTGGAAGGCGCCGGGCAGCAGACACGTGACGAGCGCGCCGCCCTTGATCGTCGCGCCGCGTGCGCACTGTCGCCACATGAACCTCCATGGCCGCGCATTTCTTCACGACTACCGGTCCGACGAGGATCCGGACTTCGCGGTCCTCGAGCTCATCATGACCTCCCCGATGGTCGTGACGCACTGGATCAACCTCCAGTACTACGCCTCTACCGTAGACAATGTTCGCTACGGGAGCGGCAACAAGGTCCTGCACAACGTGGTCGGCGCGCATCTCGGGGTGTCCGAGGGCAACGGCGGCGATCTTCGGATCGGTCCGCCGATGCAGTCGCTGCACGATGGCGCGCGCTGGATGCATATCCCGCTCCGCCTCAGCGTGGTCATCGAAGCACCCTGCGCCGCGATCGAGGCCGTTCTCGACAAGCACGACAAAATCCGTTTACTCGTCGACAACGAGTGGCTTGCCTTGTTTCAGTTCGATGCCGGTACGCGGAGCGTTCGCGCATATCGCCGACATGGGTGGGCGGACCCGAGCCGTGACGATCAAGCGATGCCGAGGCGCACGTAGGCTTCGCGGCGGTCTTCGCTGATCGCGGCGAGCTTTGCCTCGAGCTCGTGTTGCGAGACCCGTGCGTGGTTCGCACTCGCGATCCGATCCGCGATTGGCGGCTTGACCGCGTGGATCCCACCCGCTCTGACGAGCATCGCGATCTGCGCGGAGCGCTCGACCGTGAGAGGCGGGCCGCGAACTTGATCGAGCAACGACAGCGGCACGCATTGCAGGAGCGGATCTGGAGAGCGGCGCAAGAACGGCACGAGCCGCGCCGGGGTCTGGCCATCGAACGTGGCACCGGGATGAAACTCGGCGATGCCGAGCGCGTCGGCACGCTTGGCGACGCGCTCGCGAACCTCGTGGAGCGCGCTCCGAGTGATGGTCAGTTGCGGCGCGACGAGCATGGCGACGCGGATCGCGGACGTCGCGAAGGCGCGCCGGCTCGCCTCGACCCACTCCTCGATGGTGGGGGTTCCCCACACGATCTCGACCGCGAGCTCTCCACCGGTGCGCGAGGTGCGCGCCCAAGGGCAGAGGTCGTAGTGCTCGACGATCTCGACGAGGTAGCGGTCGAGGACCCTGCGAACTTCGCGGACTTGGTTCGCCGTGCCACTCACGCAACCATTCTAGGCTGTGCGTGTCATCTTGAGGGAGTGAAGCTCGCCATGATCCTCACCGTGGTGGCGATGCTGACCGCGCCTGCGTTGGCCGAGCCTGACCGTTGCGCGCAGGGAATCGAGCTGGCGGCTGGCAAGGACCTGACGCGCGCGGCGCTGTACCTCGAGGGCTGCGCCGGCGATGCGGCAGCGCACGCGAGCGCCTCGGTCGCCACGCAGCTGCGCGTGAGCGAGCTCTCGGCGCTCTCGATCGTGAGTGACTCCTCGGCGGTCGTGGTCACTTTCGAGACCGATGCGATGCCAGGCGAGACGCTCGCGACCCCCGCCACGATCTGGGCGAAGGCAGGTACGTACAAGATCCGCGTGACGAGTGGCGTGACGGAGGTGACCACTCAGGCGACGATCGCAGCGCGGTCGCGTGCGACGGTCGTGCTGCGCGTTGCTGCCCCGAAAGCCGTGACACCGCACGATGGCGCGGTGACGTTTCTCGACGAGCCCACCGATCCGCAGATCGTGGCACCACCGCCGGCGCAAAAACATCCGAGCCTGTTGCCATGCAAGTACGACGGCTGCGACACCCACGGTGGCGAAGAGCTCGTCGATCCGCTCGCGTATCGAGCCGAGCACGTGCCACCCTACCCCCCCGAGCTCCGCGTCGGCGTGCGCCTCGGTGTCGTCGGCAGCGATCACGTGTCACCTTCGTTCGCGATCGCGGCGCATTGGCAGCTGCTCGCGCTGCGCGCGGATGGTAGCGAACGTCGCTACAAGAACGAGAGCTACGATGATCTGGGGCTGACCGCAGGCATCGCGCACGTGGTCGTGACGGCGCAAGCCGCATGGCTGTCACTCGGCGTCGGGTTGCGCGGTGATCTACGCGCGAGTGCAGCGATGACGACATCGCGCGCTGGGATCGGCGTGAACACCGAGCTCGAGCTCGCGCTGCGTTCGCTGCCGATCACGCTCGCGGCGCGCTTCGAGCAAGGGTTCGCGGGCGAGCACGCCGTGATCGTCGAGCTCGGCGCCGATTGGCGCATCTTTGAATAGGTCGCACGGCCATGTCCGTTAGCTGATCACGAGCGAGGTGCCGGTCCAGCGCGCGACCTTGTCGGCGGTCGGGACGCGTGACCACGCGAAGCTCTGGACGAGCTCCTGCGGCGCGCCCGTGCCGAGGTTTGCGGCGACGGCGATCACGCTGCACAGCTCGCGCGGATCGGTGTAGCGCCCGCGCAGAACAGTCCACGGGATCGAGCCGTGGAGCTTCGCGAGCTTTTGGCCGGCAGGCTCGAGGAACAGGAAGTGATGGCGATATCGCGGCTGCGCAAAGCCGAGGAGCCGCTGCAGCATCACTTGCGTGGCAGTCGAGGCGGCGATATCGCGACCGCGGATCACGTCGGTGATGCCTTCATCGGCATCGTCGACGACGACCGCGAGCTGATAAGCGATCGCACCGTCTCGGCGGCGCACGATCGGATCGCCGAGGTCGAACGCCGGCGTCTGCGACAATACCAAGCCTCCTTCATCGACGAGCTCGACGCGATCGTCAGGCAAGCGTACGCGCACCGCGGTCTCGGTCAGGGCGCGCCAGCCCCCCGCCGGCATTTCGCTAGCGCGGCACGTGTTCTCGTACGCCCAGCCACCGTCGGGCGCGACCCTGCCGCGAGCTAGCGCGAGCACGCGCCCCCGCCGCGCCGCGCGACTGCACGTGCACGGGTACAGGCGACCCTGCGCGGCGAGCTGATCGAGCGCGGCTTCGTAGCGTCGTGTGCGCGCACTCTGGACCACGGTCTCGTCCCACGCGAGCCCGAGGCAGGAGAGCGCAACGACCATCTGCTCGCTCCACGCGGCCTTGGTGCGCTCCGTGTCGATGTCCTCGAGCCGGAGGACCGCGCGACCACCGACCGAGCGCGCGCTCAGCCACACGAGCAGCGCGGAGAGCAGCGTGCCCGGATGGGCCTCGCCCGTCGTAGACGGCGCGAACCTCGTGATCACTCGTTATTCTAGCGCGGCTTCAAGAGCCAGCGCGATGCTCGTGCGGAGCGACGGCCACACCGGTCGCTTGGCGCCTGGCCGATTCAGCCCAGTACGGATGGTACCGGTTGTTGCCGTTCAAGAACGTCCACGCGGTGTTGTGGATCTGAGGGCGCGTATCGATGTGAACAAACTGCTCCTGCGGATACCAGCCGACGCCGACGTCGTTATAGGTCTTCCACACGTAGTCGCGAATGTCGCGGAGTTGCACGCCGCGGATCCGGAAATCGAGCGCGGTGCCCGCGCGATGCGGCGAGGTCGAAGACTCGGCACCACCGGTGCGGTACGCCGAGACGTACTCGACGACCTTGCCGGGATAGTGATCGGAGACATCCGCGAGCATCGCGAGCGTCTGCTGCGCCAACATCTTCTCGCGAAGGGTCCTGCGGCAGCGGAACAGCTTCTTCACGACGGCCTTCGTCGCATCGTCCACCGCGCCATCGCGCCAGATCGCGATCGTGCCGGTCTGGTGATCATTCTCGTCGTAGAGGCTCACCGCAACCGGCGCGGCAACCTCGGAATTCACGATCGTCGCGACCGCCTGGGCGGGCAACGGCGCCGGCGCGGCGGCGGTGGTCCAGCCTGCCATCGCAGTGGTCATGATCTTGATCTTGATCAGGATAGGAACCATCTAGGGATCGAACGCTCTCATGGATTTGCTTGGTGTTCAAACCGATTCTTGCTACCAGAAAAAACGTACGGATCGCGGACAGATCGGCGTTCAGATGACACCTCCTTACAGTTCAAGTCAGGTTCTACCTGCAGGAAATTCAGCGAGGAACACCTACAGTTTCCGCCGGACCGTTCGACGCTTTTGGGGAGCATGAGCTTTACCTGGGAGAACATCGCGGCGCGCGCCTTTCGCGACACGCGGCTTCTGCCCATCGGCTGTGGCGCAGACGAGATCATGCTCGGTATGATCTGCAAGGTCATGGGCGTCCTTCTCGTAGGCGTGCAGGTCCGCGCGGTCGTCGTCGCCGTTCTGCTCGCCGCCGCGCACCCAGCGCTTGCGGACGATGACGCGCGCGCTAGCGGATCAGGATCTACGACGGAACCTGCGCCACCACGAGCGGTCCCCCTACCAGCCCCAGCACCACCAGCGTCCGCCGTCCAGCAGCCGATCGTCGGCTTTCGCGTCCGCGGTGATTCGAAGTTGACCGAGCGAACGCTCGGCTACCTCGGCCATGTCGAGCTCGGCGACCTGATCTCGTCTCTCACGGTCGGCGAGGTCGAGGTCGCGCTGATGTCGAGCGAGCTGTTCAAGAGCGCGGTCGTCACTCTCGAGCCAACCGAAGGTGGCGTACTCGTCGTCGCCACGCTCCAAGACAAGCTGTCGTGGATCGCGGCGCCGACACTGTTCATCTTGCCGTCGAGCTACTCGATCGGCGCGGGCTATGCGGAGAGCAACCTCGGCGGCGAGAACAAGAAGCTCTTGCTCTACGGTCAGATCGGCAGCCGCACCTCGCTGTTGCTCGGCACGTTCCTCGATCCTTCGGTCCACGGCTCGCACTGGGAAGCGCGCTACGACCTGTACCTGCTCCACCAGATCACGACCGAGTACTCGAACGTCAACCCTCGCTCGTTCGCGATCGAGCGCGAATCGACCGAGACGTTTCTCGATGCCGGCTTTCTACTCGGTTACCGCTTCGCGTGGTGGCTCGTCCAGGAGTTCCGCTTACGCGGCGCGTACGTATACTTTCGCGATAGCAACGCAGCGGACACCGCGAAGACGCCGGTCGTCGAGCCGCAGAACGACGGCTGGGATATCTCGCTGCAAGCGATCACGACGCTCGACAGGCGCAGCCATCGCTTCGGCGTGACCTGGGGGCCGTATCTCCAGGTCCAACTCGAATCCGCCCTCCCTGGCATCGACAGCTACGGCTATCAATCGTTCAAGACTCGCGCGTATTACAGCTGGCGCTTGTTCGAGGAGCACGAGCTCGAGCTCCGCTCTCGGTTCCAGACCGGCCGGCGGTTACCGTTTCACGAAGACATCACGCTCGGTGGCGCGTCTGACCTGCGCGGCTACAGCGTCGATCAGTTCCGCGGCAACCTCGCGGCGATGTTCCGCGCCGAGTATTCGATCCCGGTCTACAAGTACAAGCTGTTCGCATTTCGTACGGTCGGCTTCTACGACGCCGGCTACGTCCGCCGCGGCGCGGAGGATCTCCCGGGTCGCAACTACCTCCCGGATCAACCCGCGGGGACGTCGTGGTTCCGCAGCGACGCGGGTGCCGGCATCCGGCTGTATGTCTCGACGATCGTGCTACCGCTGCTCGGCTTCGACGTCGCGTGGGGCATCGAATCGCACGCGCCCAAGTACTACTTCGAGCTCGGTCTCACTGATTTTTAGGCCGGGCTCTTCGGCAGCTGGAGCTCGATATCGAGCGTCTTCTTCTTCGTATCGAGCTTCGTCACCGGCTCGACCTGCGCTTTGACCGCATCCTGGATCTTCAAGATGCCGGCCTGCAGCTTCGAGCGATTGAAGATATCGCCGGTCTTCGCGCCGATGAACGCGATGTACTTCGCAGCATCGACGGGCGACGCGTTCGTCACCGAAAGCTTGCCGATCCGATACTGATCGCCCTCGATGACCGTGAACACCGCGGGTGAGGCCGCGCCGGCTGGCTTCGGCGGATCGATCGTGACGTTGAGATAGCCGTGGTCGTAGTAGTACGCGGTCAGCGCGAGCGTCGCGCGATCGACCGCCTCCGAGCTCCACGGCGATTTTTCAGCGAGGTTCGCGCCGATCGCCTTCATCAGCTCGGGCTTCTTGGCGTGCGCGTTGCCCTTCATCTCGATCGTCGTGATCGAGGAAGCGGCACCTGGCGTCACCTCGATCGCGACATCGGTCATCTGGCCGCTCGGGATCTGTTTCCAGGTCGCGTGGACCTCCGTGAAGCCCTTCGCGAGGTACTGCCCGCGCAGCTGGCCGACGACTGCATCGAGCAGCCCCGGATCGAGCGGTAAGCCGGTCGCGGTCGCGAGCTGGCTCGGCAGCGGGATGTCCGCGCCGCCGACTTCGTGTGCGGTGAGCGCGCGCAGTGCGGGTTGCGACGTGACGTTGACGACGAGCTCGACACCATCCTCGAGCTGGACAGCCGAGGCCGTCGCATCCGCGACGCTCTTGGTGCCGAGCATCGAGGCGAGCTCGCCGCGCAGCCGTTTGCGATCGAGTGGCTTGCCGAGCTCGGGTGCGAGCGTCTGCTTGATCGCGGAGACCTGCGTCGCGTCCTCGCTGTTGACGGTGATCTGCTTGACGTTGCCCTCGAGCTCGGACCAAAGCACGTGCGGCGGTGGCCCCGCAGCAGGCTTGGAATCTTCAGGCAGCGGCGATGCGACTTGCTTCGGCGTGCTACCACAGGCGCCCAGCCCAGCGGCAGCGAGGAAGATGAGAGCTGCGAGCTTCACGAATGCTTCTCCTTCACGAATGCTTCTCGATGTGGGAGGTCGAGCGCTGCTTCTTCATCCATTCGGCTTGCGCAGCCGCGGCTTTGTCATCGAACAGCGACGCTTTGACCTTGTCGTGCTCGGCCTCGTACGCGCCGAGATTCTTGTCGAGCTTCTTGACCTCGTCGTAGCGCTTCTTGACGTCGTCCTCGCTGACTTGAACCTTGGTCGCGAACGCGAGCTGGAACAACTTCGCCCCGCGGAGCTGGCGCTCGATCTCGTCGCGATACGACTCGCGCGAGAAGTGCTGCTCGGCGAGCGTCTTCTCCAGTTGCGCATCGTCGATGTGATTCTCTTGTTTGATCATCACGAACGCCTGATCGATCTCGGCGCTCGTCACGTCGAGATGCATGCGCCCCGCTTCGTTCGCGACGATCGCATTGTCGATCAGCGCGTCGATCGCGGACTGGGTCTGATCGAAGGTCGGTTTCGTCAGGTTGTTTCGCGTGTAGAGATCGTCCAGCTCGCTCTGCCAGATCGCGCGACCATCGACGACCGCGATCACGTGATCGAGCGTGGCGCTCGCGCCCGTGGGAGGCTTAGCAAACGCAGCAGAGGACGCGAGGCAGACAACCAGCAGGACGAAGCGTTTCATTGATCACTCGTGAGGTATGACGCCGTTGATCGGCACCCAGATTGTCTCGCCCGAGGCGCCGACCTCGAGCTCGTAATAGCCCTGTAACAGCTGACGCACGGTCGCTGCTTGCATGAGCCCGTTCGGCCCCGGCACCAGCACGCGCACGCCCGGCGCGATCTTTCTGACGATCTCACCGGACGCCACCGACGCCACCGAGGAAGACGTGATGCCAACGCCGATCTGGGCACCGATCGGCGACATGCCGATGCCCATGATGCTTCCTGAGTCTTCCCCGGACGTCGAGGTCACAGTCGCGGAAACCCGCATCGAGCCCGGCAGTGGCGTGTGGACCCCGGGCTGCGTGATCTCGTCGGTCGATCGCGGCATCTCGATGCTGCGCGGCTTCGCCGCGGTCGGCTTCGGCAGCGGAATGTCTCTGGCGTCCTCGGTCTTGGCCTCGGTCTTGGCCTCGGTCTTGGCCTCGGTCTTGGCCTCGGTGGCGACGTCGAAGCCGAGCGCCGCGAAGCCCTGCACGGTCGCGCGCGAACGCGCCGCTGGCAAAGGCGTGCCTGCTGGAATCCTCTCGGGCAGTGACATCGGAGGGGTCGACGACGGGCGCGGCCGCACGACGATCTCGCCGGAGGCCTGCTGCGAAGGTTGGCTCGACGCGCGCGGCGGCTTCGGCACCGCAGGCGGGTCGACGATGACCGTGCTGATGGGAGGTGGCATCGTCTTCGCGGTGATGCGGCGTTTGGTATCTTCGTCTTCTTCGACCTGCAGCAGCGGCGGCGGCGGCATGACCGCAGGCGATGCGAGGTTGGGCGTGGCCTGCGTGCGCGGTGCGCGCAGCGTCTCGGCGAGCGGGGTCGCCGGGGAGCCGTTCGTGCCGATCAGGTGGTGACCTGACCACTCGAGGCTCGGCATCAGCTCCTCGATCGGGCGCGCGCCATCATCGGCGAGGATCGCGAGGTGCCCCATACGCACGAGCTCGACCCCGAACACCGCACCGGCGGCAGGGTTGTAAGCGACGAGCTCTTCGAGGATGTGCGACTGCATCTGCATGTCGGTCACCGCATTGGCGGTGCCTGCCATGATCACGCGACGCGTGAGCAAGCGCGCGAGCATGCGTTCGACGCTGCGTGAGACCGAGCGCAAGATGGCTTCGTTCACGAGATCGAACGGCAGGCCGACGAACTGCGCGATCAGGAGCGCTGGATCGGTGCAGCGAACCTGGAGCGAACCGGTCGCCCGCAACCGCACGCCTTCGCCGGTGGTCGGCACGATGAACATCGTCACCATGTCGAACGAGACTTCGACCGGTGCGGTGAGCACGAAGAACGTGTGCACCGGTCGCGTGGGATCCGGCGTGCGCCAGCGATGGCGCCCGGTCTGCAGCAGATTGCCGACCAGCCACGCCGGGCACATGACGACTTGTTCGTCATCTGCGCACACGACTTCGTGCTCCTCCGGACCTATGGGGAACGGCCAAGCGTACACGAGATGGTCAGACGCGACAGCGTCGCGCGCGATGACCGTCATCCGCGAAATACTACAGGATCTCGACGCGGGAAGGCTCGCGTTGCCGGAACGTAAAATAGTTCGTCAGGCGCCCCGCGGGGAGCGGCTCAATCGTCGTCTGTCGGAACCTCGTCCGAGAGCGCGATGGGGTGGATTCTCACGCGCCGAACGCGCCTCGGTGAGGCTTCGATCACCTCGAGGACGGTCCCGTTATCGGTGGTCAACCGTTCGCCGGCCTGCGGAATTGCCTGCGCGAGCGACATGCACAGGCCCGCGATGGTGGTCCGATCGCGGCCGACCGGCAGGTCGAGGTAGAGGTCGCGGTTGACCTTGCGGACCGCCGCCCAGCCCTGCACGAGGATCGTGCCCGAAGGCTCGCGCGTGAAGTAGTGATCGGGGACATCGTCCTCGCTCATGATGTCGCCGACGAGCTCCTCGATCAGGTCCTCGGTGGTGACGAGGCCGGAGATGCCGCCGCTGTCGTCCATCACGATCGCCATCTGCGTGCGCCGCCGTTGCATCTCACGCAGCAGGTCGAGCGCGCGCGTCGCCTCCGGAACCTTGTGGGCCGGCCGCAAGATGTCTTCGAGCACGACGAGGCCCTTCTCCCAGGTCAGCGACAGCACATCGCGCGCGACGACGTAGCCGATGATGTTATCGATATTGTTGTCGTAGACAGGCATGCGGCTGTGGCCCTCCTCGAGGAGGACGCGTTGCACCTCTTCCGGAGGCGCGTTGCGGCGCAGCGCGACCACGCGATTGCGCGGCACCATGACCTCGGCGACGGTGACCTCGCCGAACCCGAGCGCGCGCGACGCGATCTCCGATGCCCGCGGATCGACCGAACCGGTCTTTGCGGCTTCCTCGACGAGCTGCTGGAGCTCGTCGCGCGATAGCCGGGCCTCCGTGAACGTGGTGCGGTCGCCGAAGAACCGCAGGAACAGGTTCGACACGCCGGTCAGCATCCAGACGACCGGGCGCACCACGCGCGACATCGTACGGAGTGGCCGCGCGACGAAGAACGAGTAACGATCGGCGTAGCGCAGGGCAAGCGACTTGGGCACGAGCTCGCCAACGACGAGCTCCGTGAAAGCGACGATCGCGACGACCGTGATGAGCGAGATGGTGGGCGCCCAGGTGTCGAGGCCGAGCTTGCGATAAATCGGCTCGAGCCCACCCTCGAGGCGCGCACCGCCGAACGCGGCGGCGGCCGTGCCAGCGATCGTCATCCCGATCTGGACCGTCGCGAGGAACCGCTCCGGCTCGTCGCGCAGCCCCTTGAGCGCGAGGGCGCGGCGATCTTTACGCCGGATGAATTCGCGAAGCCGCGTCTTCCGGACCGTCAGGACCGCGATCTCCGAGCCAGAAAATAGCCCGTGGATCGTCAACAGCCCCACCACGATCAGCAACTCCGAGATCATTGCCCGCGACCGAACCGAGCATACGCTATATGCTGAGTCCCATGTCGCCCCGGCCGCCGCCGACGACACCCCCTCGTAAGTCGTACATCACGCCCGATGGAGCGAGGAAGCTTCGTTCGGAGCTCGAGCAGCTCTGGACCAAGGAACGACCGCGGGTGACGCAAGAAGTGGCGGACGCGGCGGCCCAGGGCGATCGCTCCGAGAACGCCGAATACATCTACGGCAAGAAGCGCTTGCGCGAGATCGACCGCAGAGTCCGGTTCTTGTCGAAGCGGCTCGATGCCCTCACGATCGTGACCGAGGCGCCGAGCGATCCTTCGAGGGTGTTTTTTGGCGCGTGGGTCACGCTCGAAGATGATGCTGGCGATGAGGTCACGTATCGGATCGTCGGACCCGACGAATCGAACGTCGAGCTCGGGTGGATCAGCATGGAGGCACCGGTCGCGATGGCCTTGATGGGCAAACGCGACGGTCAGGACGTTACGGTGCAGCGCCCGAAGGGAGACATCGCGTACACGATCGTTGGAATCCGCTACTGATGGCCGCCCCCTCTCCATACGAGCCCCGCCCGACCTCCGATGGGGTGCCGCGTGCGATCGACGGCGATCCGCTGTCGCGAGCGATCGCGGTGCGGCTGCCTGCCGCGCTGACGACCTACGCCCGCACGCTGCTGCGGTGGCGACCCGCGTGCGAGATCATCGTGCTCCGCGAGGGCCGCGAGACGTTCCCCGCGATGCTCGCGGCGCTCACCACCGCGAAGAAATCGATCTGCCTCGAGGTCTACATCCTCGCCGCCGATCAGACCGGGCAGCGCTTCAAGGACATCATGCTCGAACGCGCGCGCGCCGGCATCGCCGTGCGGATCATGTACGACGCGGTCGGCTCGTTCGGCCTCGCCGATTCATGGTTCGCAGAGCTCCGCGAGGTCGGCGCCGTCGTCGTCGCGTTCAATCCGATCGCGGTGTGGCGGCGGCGATTCCGGCTCTCGCATCGCGATCACCGCAAGATCCTCGTCGTCGACGACGAGATCGCCTTCATCGGTGGCCTCAACATCGCCAACGAATACGCCTCCAAGGTCGATGGCGGCGAGGGATGGCACGACATGCACTGTCGCGTGCGCGGTCCCGCGGTGCTCGATCTCGCGCGCTTGTTCCGCCGGACCTGGATTTCGACCGGCGGCACGTCCTATCCCGCACCCGGTCGCGCGAGCAGAGCTCCCGACGGCCCCGGCACGAGCTTCGCGCGCGTGATCGAGAACACCAAGCTCCGTCAGCGCGGCACGTTCCGCCGGGCCTACATCCACGTGATCAAGTGCGCGACGAAATCGGTGCTGATCGAGAACGCGTATTTCTTGCCCGAGCGCGGCGTGCGGCGCGCGCTCTCGCTCGCGGTCAAGCGCGGCGTCCAGGTCGGCATCATCGTGCCGGGCAGCTCCGACGTGAAGATGGTGCAGTACGCGAGCGATTACATCTTGCGCCGGCTCGCGAAGGCCGGCGTCGAGATCCTGCACTGGCAGGGCTCGATGATGCACGCGAAGACCGCGGTCGTGGACGGCACGTGGTCGACGATCGGGAGCTACAACTTCGACGCGCAGAGCCGGTTGAACAACCTCGAGGTCACGCTCGAGGTCCTCGATCCCATCGTCGGCACCGAAATGATCACCCAGTTCGAGCGCGATCGCGAGCACTGCACGCGCTACGACGAAGCCGCGTGGCTGCGGCTTCCCTGGTATCGCAAGGTCCTCGCGTGGGTCGGCTACCGCATGCGCCGCTTCCTTTGAAATAGCGACGGAAACTTCGAGCGCGAGCTCACCGCCGCTAGGCTGCGGCCCGGATACCGGCACGACCGCGCGCTCGATCGTGTTCTCGAGCTCGCGCACGTTGCCCGGCCACGGGTAGGTGACCCACTGGGGCTCCGATTCGAAGCACCGGCTGCTCTGAATTTGCGCCGCCGAACTTTACCGGGCTACGTTCGTCGCATGCGCTTCGCGTTCGCGGTGTTAGCGGTGCTTGCGGCCACGTCGAGTCCTCTACGCGCGGAAGACGATGCGCCTGTCGGAGAGAAGGGGCGGCCGGCCGAGAAGGGCACGCTCGGGGTCGGAATCATCGTCGGCGAGCCGACCGGCATCTGCGCGAAGATCTATCTCGCGAAGGATCGCGCGCTCCAGATCGCGGCGGGCTCGGCGTTCATCTCGAATGGCCTCCAGCTCCACGCCGACTACGTGTTCCATCCGTGGATCCTTCAGGATCGCGATTCGTTCGTGATGCCGGTCTACCTCGGGCCCGGCGTGCGCTTCATCGACTACAGCGGTGGCTCGCAAGGCGATAGCCACTTCGCGGCGGGCCTCCGCGGCGTGATCGGCTTGCTGTTCGATTTCAAGAACGCTCCGCTCGATGCGTTCCTCGAGCTCGCCGGCATCGTCGAGTACGACTTCAAGTCTGGCAACGGTGCCGGCGCCGCGCTCAACTTCGGCGGCGGCGTTCGCTATTACTTCTAGCTGCGCGACGCGGTGAACGCCGCGATCTCGGTCTGCGCCTCCGTAGCGAGGGCCTGCTCGTCGGCAGTGACCCCGCGCGCACGATCGAGACCCGTGATCAGGGCATCGGTCGCGATCAGCGTGAGCAGCATGATATTCGCGCCCATGCTGAGCGCGAAGGTCGCGAGCGACGCCACCGAGGCCTTCTCGATCAGCTCCCACAGGCCGACGACGATGCACGCGATGCCAGCGACGAGTAGCACCATCCAGAGGGTCTGCGCGCGCTGCGTGGCCTTGCGCGCGACCTCGTCGGTCATCGGTCGCGTGAGCGCGAGTCCCGCGCGAACGAGCGTGCCCTTCGCGGTAAGCACGAGCACCGTCCCGAGCACGACGAGCCCGCTGTCGGTGAAGTGATAGGGCAAGAGCACGAAGACGTAGAAGATGATCATGTAGAGCGGCGCGGCGATCACCATCATCCAACCTGGAGCCGAGGCCCCAGGGAACAGCGTCTTCGTCGCGATCGACGCGCGGATCAGCCCCTGAAGGAGCGAGATGATCTTCGGCGCGAGCGAGAGAAAGGCCTGCGCACCGATCGCCATGCCGACCGCCATCCTCGCGGTCCGCGAATCGCCTTCGCCATAGTTCACCGCGGATGCGAACGGGTACAGGAAGACCAGGAACGGCGTGAGGAAGTAGAACAACCATCCCCACGCGAGCCGGCGCGATTGCGTACGCCAGGAACGCCACTTGCCTACCTGGGTCCACAAGAACAGCGCGAACACGACCTCGACGCCCACCTGGACATAGGCGAGCGTCTTCCAGATCTCGGGCGTGTTGTCCTCGAACGTCGTGTTGTCGACCGCGTGAAGAATCGCAACCGGGATCATGAGCAACGCGGCCACGAACAACACGGAGCGACGCCACGCCATGAATGCCTGTTGCGTCTCGTCGGTGATCGCCGGTCGCGCGGAGAGCATCGCGGTGCGCTCGTCCTCGAGCACCTCGTTGGCATCGATGCGGAGTCGAAGTGCGCGGCGCAGCGATAGCATCGCCATGGCGACCACGCCCGTCCCGGATGGCGGCCTGACCGCGGCGGCGAGGTGCGTGCGACGCGGCGCTCGGTACTGCGGCTGCGCGTAGGCCGGTGGTTGGGGGTACGGTGGTGGCGCGTACGCTGGAGGGCTCGATGGATACGGCTGCGGGTAGGGTTGCGGCTGGACGCCGAGCTGCTGGCGAAGCTGCTCCGCGTTCCCGAGCCACGGGCCGGCGTGCTGCGGGTTGGCCGGTGCACCGGACCCGGGTAGCGTCGTCGCACCCGTCGGTGGATTACGAGGGTCGCGTGGATCGCGAGGATCGTGCACCATCACGCCAGTCTAACGTGACTACGGGTACGTGGGGTGCGCCGGATCGAAGAACGCGATCGGCGCCGCGAGGCATGCATCCGGGATCCGGAATGCGTCGACGACCTCGCGCGCTCGTGGTGCGAGCTCGCGAAGCAAGAGCTCGACCTCGCGCCGGATCGCGCGAGACTTCGTCGTATCGAAGTAGCCGGTCTCGAGGAACCACGCGGCGTGACTCTCGAGCCGATTCAACAGCGCCAGGTCACCAAGCCGGGTGATCAAGTCGCCGGCCGATCCAGCGGGGACCGGCGTCGCCGCGAACCAGTCCGCGACGCGACGCTCGGCCATCGCTTCGGAGATCGCGACGACGTGCTCCTGGACCGCGAGGATGGCGCGCTCGCCTTCCATCCCGTCGTCGAGCCGCTTCTTGATCCGCGCGGCGCAGGTCTCGACCAGGTGCTCCTCGCGGAACTGGAAGGCCGCGAGCTGCCATGCGCGATCGCTCACCGCCTCACCGCCCGCGCGTCGCACGCCGAGCGCCAACGCGACGCGCTTACCCACTGCGCGCAACACCGCGCGATTGCCGCCGGTCGCGAGCTGCGTGCGATACGCGCCGAGCATCGCCTTGCCCGCGAGCTGCGCGAGCACCGTGTTATCGCCTTCGAACGTCGTGAAGATCTCGACATCGTTGCGGATATCCGCGATCCGATTTACGAGCAAGTAACCTTGCCCACCACACGCTTCCCGCGCCGCTTGCACCGCATCGATCGCGTGGCGGCTCGCTAGCGCCTTGAGTGCGGCAGCTTCCGCTTCGAGCTCGCGCGTATCACCGAGCTCGCCGGTAAACACCTTCGCGTGCCGCTTGCGCAGCTCGCGAAACGCGATCCGGAACACGACCGTATCGGCGAGGTGCGGGAGCAACCGGCGCTGGTGGGTCGGGTAATCGATCAGCGCGCGTTCGGCTTCGCTGCCGAACTGGTGGCGCGATTCGGCGTAGCGCAGTGCGATCGCGAGGGCTGCTCGCGCGGCAGATACCGATCCGGCACCGACCGAGATCCGACCGCCGACCAGCGTGCCGAGCATCGTGAAGAACCGGCGATCGGGGCTCGCGATCGGCGAGCCGTACACGCCGTCCCGATCGACCGATGCGAACCGATCGAGCAGATTGCCAACGGGTACGCGCACGCGCTCGAACCACAGCCGACCGTTGTCGACGCCGTTGAGCCCCATCTTCACTCCCGAATCGCCCGTGCGCACGCCCGCGATCGGTTGGCCATCGGACGTCCGGATCGGCACGAGCACGGCGTGGACGCCCTGTCGTGCGCCAGCCACCTCGAGCTGCGCGAACACTACGGCCCACCGGGCATCGTGCGCGGCGCCACCGATCCACTCCTTGCGCGCCGACTCGCCCGGCGTGTGGACCTCGAGCTCGCGCGTCGCGTGATCGTACCTCGCGGTCGTCTCGACGCCGGCGACATTCGAGCCGTGGCCAACCTCGCTCATCGCGAAGCAGCCGAGCTCTTCGCCACTCGCGACCTTCGCGAGGCGCTGGCGATGCCGCTCGGTCCCGAGAGCCCAGATCGCACCACCGTACAAGCCGTATTGCACGCCGACCTTGATCAGCAGCGACAGATCGCCGTGACCGAGCTCCTCGAACAGAGCACTAAACGCGGCCAGATCATCCGTCGAGGTCACGCCCGGAAACGCGAGCCGAGGCAATCCGGTCGAGGCGAGGTCCGTCATCCAGCCTCGAACGAGGCTGCGGTACTCCGCGAACGGGAGCCCGTACGCGCGATGCGCGGTCGACATCCACTGGCGCGCGCGCGCGCGAATTTCAGGATGATCGCCATCGAGAGCATCGGCCAGTACGGCCGGCTCGACCGCGACCGCGATCCGCGGGGCCCTCGTCCCTGAAGGGACGACGGTGGTCGCGCCAAAGATGCCGAGTGTGCGCGCGATCTCGTCGGCGACGTTCCTGGCGTCGGTATCGCTCGTCGTGGTCGCGACATGCTCGATCAACTGGCGCAACCGTGCGAGCTCCTCGGCTTTCGGCGAGCTCGCCGGTTCGAGCCATGCCTCGACCACCGCTCTGGCGGCCGGGCGCAGCCACGGCTGCCTGGTCATCTCGAACAGGACCCGCGCGCGATCAGCGGTATCGAGATCCTGATCGCTCCACGCGACGTAGATCAGCGGTGCGAATGCACGGAGTTGCGGATCATCGAGGTCGCGGACTCGATCAGCGCTCATGCCTAATAGTGTCCGGAGTCCGGTTGAACGTCACGGCGCTTCCGTACGCTAGTTACTCGCGCTAGAACGGCTCGGTGCCGGCTGCCAAGTCCACGAAGGGGAAGGTCGCTGTGAAGCCTGGTAAGCCCGCCAAGCCAGCTGTCGCGAAGGCGTCCGCAAGATCAGCGGACAAAGCCGACGCGAAGCCTGGCAAAGAGGACGCGGCCACGCGCGGCGATCGCAGCAAGCGCTTGCTCGATCTCGTCATGATCCTGTTGCGCGCGCGTACGCCCGTCACGTACCGCGAGATTCGCGATCAGTTCGCGTCGTACCAGACGCTCAACGTCGAGGCCGGGCTACGCGCGTTCGAGCGCGACAAGGCAGACCTCCTGGATCTCGGCGTGCCGATTCGCTACGTCACGCCCGACGAGGACGATTCGCTCGAAGACGGCGGCTACGTCATCGACATGAAGCGATTCAAGATGCCGGAGGTCCGGCTCACCGCGGACGAAATCTCGGCGCTCGTACTTGCAGCGTCGGTCGCGCATGCGATGCCCGGTGGCACCTACCCGAAGATCGTCGATCTCGCGCTTCGCAAGCTCGCATTCGATCTGCCCGAGCTGCCCGATACGCCGACGGAGTTTCCACGCCCCGCCCCGATGTCCCCGACCGTGCTCGTGCACTTCCCCGAGAAGGCGATCTCGCGCCCCGAGCTCGGTGAAATCTACTCCACGCTCGAGGCAGCGACCCGCATGCACAAGCGCGTCACCCTCACGTATCAGACCGCGACCACTGGCATGACCTCGCGCCGCGACCTCGATCCATATGCGATGGTCTATCGCGAGAGTGCCTGGCTCGTGGTCGGCTGGTGCCACCTGCGTCACGAGGTGCGCTCGTTCCGCGTCGATCGGATTCGCGAGGCGGTGATGGCGCCAAAGCCGAAATCGCCTGACTTCGAGCGGCCGGCCGATTTCGACGTGAAGGCGTACGCGACCCGCTCGCCGTGGACATTCGCGAGCGAGCCGCCCGAGGAGGTCCAGCTCGCGATCGCCGCTCAAGCCGCGGAGATCCTCAATGAAGATTTCGGCGCCACCGCGGTCAAGCGCGTCGATGGGAACCGCACGCTGATCACGTTCGACTGCACGAACCCGGAGTTCGCCGCGAGCCGCGTGCTCGCCGCGAAGGGCGCAGTCCAGGTCGTGCGGGGCGACAAGTTGCGCGCGCGGATCAGTGACGAGCTCGCCGCGATCGACGAGCGCTACGAAGGTTACGCGACGCTCGATGGAGCCGTGCAATGAGCCGCGATGTCGCGCAGCGATTGCGCCGCTTGCTGTTCATCGTGCCGTACGTCGCGAAGCACCCCGAGGGTGTGCCGGTCGAGGCGCTGGCGAAGCAGATCGGCGCCGATCGCGAAGAGCTGCTCGGCGATCTCGAGCTGCTGTCTCAAGTCGGGCCGCCGGATGGCGATCCGGGCGAGTACTTGCTGGTGTCCGTCGACGAGGGTCGCGTGTTCGTCGATCTCGCGCACCGGTTGACCCGCCCGCTGCGCCTGACCGCGGCCGAGGGCGCAGCGCTCCTGCTCGGCATTCGCGCCCTCCGCGAGAGCGGCATCGCGCCGTTCGATGCCGCGATGGAATCGGCCGAAGCAAAGCTGCTCACCGCCCTCGGTCGCGAGTCGCGCGAGGCCGAATCGCTCGCCACCACCACGGTCGTCGCCGAGCCCGATGCGGCGGTCGCGACGCACCTGCGCACGCTCGTCGCGGCAGCGCGCAAGCGCGAGCAGCTCGAGATCGATTACGTCTCCGCGTCGCATCATCAGAACGAGCGTCGCGAGCTCGATCCGTACGGCATCGTCCACCACGCCGGCGAGTGGTACGTCGTCGGATTCTGTCACAAGCGGGGCGATGTCCGGACGTTCCGCATCGATCGGATCGCGTCGCTGCGTCAGCTCGGCACGTGGTTCGATCGCCCCGCCGATTTCGACCTCGATGCTTATCGCCGCGAGCGGCTGTACGTGCCGAGCGCGAACGCGGTGACCGTGCGCGTCCAGCTCGATCCGGTCGCGGTCAACCGCATCGGTGCGAACTGGCCGGTCGGTGAAGTCACGATGCGCGACGATGGCTCCGCCGAGCTGCTTGTCGATTGCGAGGGCTTCGAGTGGATCTCTGGCTGGGTGCTCCAGCTCGGTCGTCACGCCTGGGTCGAGGGTCCGGTCGAGGCGCGCACCGCGATGCGCGAACGCGTCGCCCGCCTGCGCGGCGAGCTCGCCGCCGGCGCCCCGGCAGCGACGTAGAGCGCATCCCGGATCCGTCGGAGCGACCGAGCCTACTTGCCGGGCGCGGTTATGTGCGAGCCGGTGTCGGGCGCCGCGTTCGGCTTCGTTGGTTTTGTGTGCTCGGAATCGGACGTCGGGCCGGTCTTTGCCGCTGCCTTCGGATCGACAGGCGGAGCCGTCGTGCCCGGGGCGCCGACCGCGAGGCCCTGCTCGAGGTGGAACTGGACGAGCGTCTTCTTGGTCTTGTCTTTCGGATCCTGACCGGTCGCCACGCTCGTCGAGAAATCGTTGACGAGCGTCGTTGCCGAGGTCGGCATGAACACACCATCGCTGAGCGTCACGTCGACGCCACCCGAGCCACCGATCTTCTCGAACCTGTTCTCTTTGACGGTCTGGTCGTCACCGTTGAGCTTGGTCTTGCCCTTGATCACCCACGCGGTGCCCTTGTGCGAAACGACTTCGTAATCAGTGATCTGCGTCGCCTTGATCTGGTTCGCGATCACGTATGGCGTGGTGACCGTCCACTTCGCGCCGACGCCGATGGCTTCGTTCGGGACGAGCGGCCACATCGGCATCATCGAGATCTTGATGAGCTCGAGCGCTGCCATCGTGGTCGGGGTCGGCTTTTGGACGTGCAGCGACATGCCGCTGATCTGGCCGGACGGCGACACCGCCCCCGACATCTGGATACCGGTGAGGACGGCGAGCTCGCTCTTGAATTGATCCTTGGTCGCTTTCGCGCCCTTGCGATCGCGCGCATCGATGCCCGTGACCGTGACCTTGAATTTCGAGCCATCAGCACCGACATCACCGACAACGACATCGCTCGCGAGCACGAGGGTCGGCGCAACATCTTCTTGCGTGCCTCCGAGCTCGGCCGGCGCGATCTGCTTGCCTGCGAAGTCGAGGGCGAGCTCGACCTGCTGGGTCATGCCGGTCGTCGCGGCGATCTTGATCACCGCCTTGGTACCCTTGCCGGACGACGTCAGCTTGTAGAACGCAGTGCCGAGCTCGAGCGGAACGTCGATCGGATCCGGGTCCTTCGGCGGCGGTACCGGCTTGGCCGGCTCAGGAGCAGCGACAACGTCCGGCTTCTTATCGTCCGGAAGCTGCGGCGGTGGCGTGGTGGGCTTGGGGGAGCCACCGCAGCTCGACGCAGCAGAAGAGATCAACAGCGCGATCAAAGTCCTACGCATGCGCGCGCTATAACACGCGAGGGCCTAGCCATGTGGGGGGCTTGTCGCCGGCACGATCGATGCTTCTAGTAACGGGTAGGAGTATGCCCGTGACCAACGAACCTAAGACGATCCCGGAGTCGGCTGCGTCGTGGAAATCGCTGCTCATGCAAGCAGCGCGGCGTAGCGACGTGGATGCGGATACGTTCATCCGCGGCGCGTATGCGGCGTACCTCGAGGCCCATCCAGGTATGAAAGAGCACCTCGAGGACCTCCAGCTAAAGCAGCAGCTCGAAGAGCTGCGCAACCGCGGCTTGATGGGTGAGGCGTAGGCGCTCGCTCCGAACTAGACGCCGGCGATGGTCACCTTGTTGACCTTCACCGGCGTCTTGGGGCGGTCTTCGTTCGACGTCGGCGTGGTCTCGATCTTCTTCACAACGTCCATGCCGGACGTGATCGTACCAAACACGGGGTGCTTCGACGGGCCCGGCGAGAACCAGTCGAGACGCGCGTTGTCGGCGGTGTTGATGAAGAACTGCGCGCCACCCGAGTTCGCACGCCCGGTGTTCGCCATCGATAGCGTGCCTGGGGCGTTGGTGATCTTCGCGTTGGCGGGATGCTCGTCGGCGACGTTGCCGAAGGTCGAGTTGCCCGTGCCGGCGCGCGAGCTGTTCGGATCCTTGGAATACTCACAGCCAAACTGGATCATGAAGCCGTTGATCACGCGGTGGAAATGCAACCCATCGTAGAAGCCGGACTGCGCCAGCTTGATGAAGTTGTTCGCCGTGATCGGCATCTGATCGAGGAACAGCTCGGCGGTGAACGAGCCAAGCGTGGTGTCAAAGGTCGCGGTCGGATTCGCCATGCGAGAGGCTTATCACAGCCCCTCGCGGGTTGCGGGGGGATCAGACAATCGTCGAGTCGATCGCGAGCGCGATCATCGCGACCAACTTCTTGGCGTCAGGATTCTCGACATTCGCCTCGATAAACTCGTGCACGGGCAGCTGTGCCATCTCGAGCCGGGGCAACGCATCGCCGCGTGCGGCTGCATCGAGATCTTCGTACGTCAGCGTGCGCACCCGCGAGCCCGCACGGCGGAAGGCCTCGGCGACGAGCGCGCAATGAAAGATCACCGAGATAATGCCTTCGGTGCCACCGAGCTCTTGCTCGTGCGCGCTGATGAAGTTCGAGACCTGCTGCTGGCTCTGAAAAAACCCGCCGACCATTGCCGACGAATAGTTCGGGTCAGACATCTTTTGCCCCGCCTCGGTCACCACGGTCAGCACCTGTTCCTTCGTCAGCTTCATCTGCCGGCTCTTTCTACTACCTGATGGGCGCGATCGTGGGCCGTTGCGTCGAGAACCGGCATAACGCTTCCGCGGTAAGGGCTGCAACATCCGCCGCGATGTTCGTGCAGAATGCTTTGCGCGCGGCACCCGCAAAATCGCCGTGCGGCCGCACGAGGTGGTCGCAAACGATATCGGGGTTGCCACCGCGGAGCTGCGCGAGCCACGCATCCTGGTACCAGCTCACCGCCGCGCGAAGCTCGGGCGTGACGGCACCGACGGGATCCGGATCACCGAGCAGCTCGCCGAGCAACTGCTCGCCGGCACGGATCGCACCGCACGAACCTTTCCCGGTAATGCCGCCACGGCGCAGCGCCTGATACGGGCGCGAGGGCACGCCGAATGTTTCGGCGATCGCGATGCCGCAGCTGCGGTGCGGGACACGGATCCCCTCGTAGAGCACGAACGCTTTATCGCGTGCGGCAGCGACATAGGCGTGCTCCTCGGGCGTCAACTCCCGGGGTCGCTCGCCGGTGGACTCGGCCATGGCGGAATGCTACTGCGGAGGAGCTCGCTCGTCGAGAATTCGTGGCCCGCAGCGTTCTCCATAGCCCGTTATCGACCGGCGCTTCGCGGCTGTCGCGCGGGCTCGCGATCGCGGTCATCGCGCACGCGCTGATGGTGGCGGCCTTGGTGCACTGGCTGCACCGGGACGACAAGCACGAGGTCGAGCTCGTCAATATCGAGATGGCACCGCCACCCCCGGTGGCCGAGGCGTTGCCGGAAGAAATCGCGCGCCAGGCAGAGCAGGCCGAGCAAGAGCAGGCGGCGCTCGCGGCGGCGACGGCGAAAGACGACCTCGCGACGCTGCCGAATGAAAAAGGTGAGGGCGTGGTCGATGCGGGCGTGGTCGATGCGGGCGTGGACGCTGCTCCAAAACCCGATGCGCGGGTGAAGCCCGATGCGGTGCCGCTCGATGCAATGCCGCTCGAGGTCGCGATCGCGGATGCCGGCGTGGTCGCCGCCGATGCTGGCGACCCGACGCAGATCGCCGCGGGCTCGGGCTCGGGCTCGGGCTCGGGCTCGGGCTCGGGCTCGGGCTCGG
>Ga0123336_10001330_pt1 | contig 22947 bp, 19 predicted proteins | sample SSSSmetaG_FD_96466 | JGI IMG/M metagenome (GOLD analysis project Ga0123336, IMG submission 96466) | Glacier valley bacterial and archeal communities from Borup Fiord, Nunavut, Canada, to study Microbial Dark Matter (Phase II) - ​SSSS metaG | ecosystem: Environmental > Aquatic > Freshwater > Ice... | reverse complement strand
GGCGCAGACCCAGCGCTACCAGCCTTTGGTGGAGCGCTTCCAGATGATGGAGGAACTGGCTCAGGTACTGCATCGCAAGCGGGAGCGCCGCGGCTCGATCGATTTCGATATGCCTGAGGCGAAAATCGATTTCGACGAGGCAGGTGTGATGACCGGCGTTCGCAAAGCGGAGCGCACCGAAGCGAACCGCCTGATTGAAGAGTTCATGCTGGCCGCGAATGAGGCTGTGGCGGCGCATTTAGAAAAGAACATTCCCGCTTCGATTTATCGGATACACGAAATTCCGGACGCCAAGCGCGTGATGGATTTCGAAGAAGTGGCCCGGCATTTCAAAGTTTCGCTGGGGGTCGCGACGCCGGTACAGAAGTTTAGTGCTACGTCGCGCAATCGGGACGGCTCGAAATCGCGGCGCACCATTGCCGAATTAAATCAGCCGATCAGGATTACCTCGCGCAATTATCAAAGGCTGATTGCGAAGATCCAAGGGAAACCCGAAGAGCGCGTGTTGAGTTACCTGATGCTTCGGTCTTTGAAGCAGGCCAGGTACAGCACCGACAACGTAGGCCACTTCGCTCTGGCCGCCGATTTCTACACTCACTTCACCTCGCCCATCCGGCGCTATCCGGATTTAGTGATTCATCGTTTGTTGGGTCAACTGCTGGATGGCAAAACGACGATGGCGGAGGAAGACCTGCAGAGTATCGCGGATGCCTGTTCACTCACCGAGCGTCGAGCCGCCGAAGCCGAGCGTGAATTGGTGGAATGGAAAAAGGTGAAGTTCATGGAGGACCGGTTGGGTGAAGAGTTCCAGGCGCTGGTGATCAGCACCGCGAAATACGGCCTCTTCGTGGAACTGGAAGATTTGTTTATTGAAGGGTTGGTGCCGATTGAATCGCTTCCTGGCGACCGGTATCAGTACTACGAAAACGTAAGAAAGATTATGGGCCAGCGTTCGCGCCGCCAGTTTTCTATTGGCGATGAACTGCGTGTCGCTCTGGACCGCATCGAACCAGCCGAACGTCGGCTTCAATTTTCCATCGTGGAGCCTGAGCAGCGGCGCGGCAAGAAGAAGCGCTAGCCCCAGCTTTAACGGGCAGGCTGCGTTCGCTGCTCGGCCAGAATCCTGTCAATCTTTTCACGATTTTCGAGAACGAACTTGATGTTCTCAGGCGTCACGTGTACTGGCGAGGTATGGCGTGGCCGGATTGCCGAGACATAAGAGATCATCAATCCGCCCTGGAACAAAACGTATTCGCGATACGGCATTGCTTTTTCTACAGTGGCAACGCATTCGGGGCAGCGGCGCTTGGTAAAGGCCACTGTCTCATCAATGGAGTTGGGTGCGTCGGTTGGCGAGGGCTTCAGCTTCGCCAGCACGCCCGGATCTTTCGCGATGAGCGCGGACATAGCGCTGCTGGCTTCCGCGTAGCGGTCTAAGTTTGAAGAGGTGAGCGTGTAAGCAACCATCGCCTTAACCGCGGCGCTGGGGCCTTTGGTTTTTGGTGGTGTCTGCGCGTGAAGTGAGAGCACGGCGAGAAGAAAGGCGCAGAAGCGATACATGAGCCTTCAATCCTTTCGCAGTTCTTTATCCAAGTCCAGCACGGCTTCCGCGCGCCTGTCGTTTTCCAGATCGCGCTCTAACCGGCGCAGGGCGACGCCTACCACATCGCGATGATGCAGCTTTGAATCGAAATCGGAAGAGGTCAGACCAAGCCACAAGGTGTGAAGGCGCTCCACATCTTCCGGCCAAAGCCGCGGCGGATGCGGGCCCAGGTTCACATAGAACGAAGCTCGACCCGGGCTGATCACTTCAAGCGAAAAGGGATGGCGCGGTTCGGGAATGCGTTCCCAAGCCAGACCGATTCGGCTGGCCAACTCCGCTGAATCCATCCGTAGCGATACACCTGTGACCAGACGGGATGCCTTCAACGTAGAAGCAGTCTGGACCATGGCATCGAATGGATCGACGCCAGGAACCACCACCAGATCTACTGTCTTGCCTTCCTTTTCCGCGCGAGTCACTACCTTCGAAAAGAGTGCCTGTTCGTAATCGGTGAACAATTGATTTTCACCGAGCTTATATTCACCCGCACCCGTGGATACAGGCCGCACCGTCATCACAACAATGTCGTGCCGGCGCATGTTGGTTTTTTCGAGCACGCTATCCAGATGCGACATGGTGGAGTTGTCGCGAATCGCTACCAGAATGCATCCTGGACGCGCATGCACGGCTTCGGCGACCACCTCTGGACGCATGTCCAAATTAAATTTTTCCATTTCCGAATTCGTCTCCAGAAGCTTACGCCGGTTGACGCGTTCGGAAATAGTGAAAATAATGAACAAAACCACCGTGAAGATCACGCCGTAGATAGTGGCGATTTTTTTGGAGAAAACAATGGCAACTGCAAGAGCAAAGAGAATCGCGGTGGTGAGAATCAGGCCGATAGGCCACTCTCTTTTGCCGATGTGGATATTGAGCGGAGTTTTATATTCCTGATCGTGCCGGGTAAACCGCAGCACCAGCACACCGAGGGCTTTCAGCGCAAAACTCCAGACCACTCCGAACGCATACGCCTCGCCCAGGATAAATGTGTTGCCACGGCTGAGCGCGATGGCGGCAATCTGTAAGATCGCGATGATGCTGACGATTCGATAGGTAGTGCCGAAGAGCGGGTGAGGTTTGCGGAACCAATCCAGCAGCACCCCATCTTCAGCTACGCGGTTCATCACGCCATTGGCCCCAATCATGGCCGTATTCACGGCCCCGGAAAGGATCAGCACGCCCACGAAGACCACGAACACATGGAATATCAGCCGCAGTAGCGGCGGGCCTACCAGCCACATCGCCAAGCCGCCCAATAGATTTTCCTGAAAGGTGCCGCGCACATTATCGGGAATGATCATGCCGGCAAACAGAGTAATCACGCCGGTACACACCACCGCGTAAATGCAAACCAGGTTGCCGGTAATTTTGAGGTTTTTCAGCTTCGGATAGCTGACCTCCCGATAGACCTGAGCCAATGTTTCAAAGCCGCTCATGGAAAGCAGGGAATGGCCCAGCGCGATGGCGATGGCAATGGCCGGGATGGAAGGGAAGATGGTTCCCTTGAACCAGCCGATGGCATCGTCGCTAAAGGTGATATTCGAAGCAAGAGGCCAAAGCGGCATCTGCGCCGGCCCGCCGCGAACCAACAATGTCACAGGGCACCAGATCAGGAACGCCACTACCATGACGGTGGTGATTTGCATGATCCGTAGCGCTTTGGCGCTGGATTCATGAATGCCCTTCATGTTAGTGAGCCAGAAGTAAACTGTGACCGCGATGCCGAAGACAGCCGAGAAGAGATCGGTGGGAATGCTAAGCGGCGAGTGCATCAACTCACTGATTTCGTTGATGAGCCCCGCCAGATATTGACCCGCAACCACCACGCTGATGGGGCCCGTCAGGACGTAATCGAACAGCAGTGCCGACACGGAAAGACGAGCGGCGAAGGGGCCCATGGAATCGCGCACCACGATGTAAACGCCGCCGCGTACGTACATGCTGCTGCTCTCCATATAGACGGAGCGCACGGCAAAGCTAAAGAGCATGACGGCCAGAATGAACCAGGGCGCTTTTGCCGATGGCGTGTTCGGCAATGCCACCGGCGTAGAAAGCCGAAGAGGCAAGGTCACTGAGGACGATGGAGGCCGCGCGCCAGAACGAAATAAACGACAACGCGACCGTTGTGGCAACAACAATTTTCGCTGGGCCTGCATTCTTTGCAAGGTCCGGAACAGGGGTCCGCTTAGCCATCAATAGTTGAAAGATCCTTTTGAGTGTAGAAGATTTGTAACGAACCAGCGTCATCGATTCCGTTTATGGGGACAATAAACAAATGGAGGCTAGGGAACTTGCGACGGCCGTTGTCCGTAAATTGCGGGGGAGTGGGTACGCGGCATACCTGGTGGGTGGGTGTGTTCGCGATCTGCTGCTGGGGCTGACTCCCAAGGATTACGACGTGACAACAGAGGCCCGTCCGGAAGCAGTAATGGGTTTGTTTCCGAACTCTTTATTGGTGGGGTCGAGCTTTGGGGTGGTGCTGGTCCGCGACAATTCCGCGCAAGTGGAGGTGGCGACCTTTCGCAGCGATCACGAATACAGGGACGGCCGCAGACCTGTGGAAGTAACGTTCCAGACTGACCCTAAAGAGGATGTCCTTCGGCGCGATTTCACAATCAACGCTCTCCTCATGGACCCCGACTCGGGCGAAGTGCTCGATTTTGTCCAGGGGCGCGAGGATCTTGCCGATGGTTTGGTGCGGGCCATCGGGCGGCCCGACGAACGTTTCCGCGAAGATCACTTAAGGTTATTGCGCGCCGTGCGGTTTGCGGCAAGACTCAACTTCCAAATCGAGCCCGAGACATTTGCCGCCATCGCAAGGAATGCCAGCCGCATCGCGGGCGTTTCCGCGGACCGCGTTCGCGATGAGCTTTCGCTGATGCTGACCTCCCTTTACCCTCGTCAAGCTTTTGAACTGATGGATCGGACAGGATTGCTCGCTGCCATCCTTCCGGAAATCAAAGCGATGCAGGGCGTGGAACAGCCAGCCGAGTTTCATCCCGAAGGCGATGTGTGGACCCACACCATGATCATGCTGGAGGGTTTGGTGGAACCGACTCTCACGCTGGCGCTGGGCGTGCTATTGCACGATGTGGGGAAGCCGGCTACGTTTGAGCGCGCCACGGATCGCATCCGCTTCAATGGACACGTTGAGGAAGGTGTTCGCATTGCCCGGGAAATACTGAACCGGCTCCGCTATTCGAACGAAACAATTGAGCAGGTTCTGGCGCTGATTGCGAATCACATGAAGTTCAAAGATGTGCCGCGCATGAAAGAGAGCACCGTTAAGCGCTTCATCCGCATGCCGGGCTTTGATGAACACATGGCGCTGCACCGGCTGGATTGCTTATCGAGCCATGGCTCGCTTTCGAACTACGAATGGATTGGCCGACGGCGCGAGGAGCTTCCACCGGAAGTTTTGAAGCCGGAGCCGCTGATTGACGGCAAGGATCTGATTGAGGCGGGATACAGGCCAGGGCCGCCGTTCAAGCCTTTATTGCACGCAGTGGAGGAAGCGCAGCTGAATGGTGAAATTGCAACGCCGGCGGAGGCCATGGCACTGGTTCAAAGGCTCTCTTCGGGTGCGCCACTGCCATAAAGACAGGCAACGCTGTCCTGGATGGCGGCCGGCACAAGATGCCGCCAACTGCTGCCCTGACGAATGCTGCGGCGAACTTCGGTAGCAGACATGGCCTGATATTCCGGCGCCAGCGGCACGGTTGCGATGCGATGGCGATAGCGCTCCGGCACGATGTAATCGCCAGCGCGCGGAGCCACCAGCAAGCCGAACTCGCGAAGCATCTCAAGGAAGGTATCGGGTGTTTCGTACGGCCAGTTCACAATGCGCTCGGCAGCATCGCGCCCGCATAGGAATTCCAGCTGAGCGCGCTGCGGCAAGCGTGAGCGCAATTCGCGCGCGATCTCAATCAGCAACCCGCCCTTCGTGCTTTCGGCTTGGAAACGGGCTTCGTGAGCGGTCACTTTCCGCAACAGGTCGAAGCGCGTTTGAAAGGAGACGCCGGAGTAGTCCTTGTGGGGAAAAGTTTCGGGCAAGACGAAGATAACGCGATCTACCGTTTTGAGAGCGGCTTCGGCCAATGCAAGATGCGCGACGGTGGGCGGATTGAAAGCGCCGGGTAGAATACCGAAGCGCTGGGCGGGAGTGTCCACATAACCGTTGTAGTACATCGCGCTAGATTGAAAGGTGACATGTTCTCCTGGATATGCCCGCGCTGCGGGCGGGAAAATCGAGCTTCCGATACCGACTGCGCAAACTGCAAGCGTGAGGATGCGGCGTTAGAGCAGGTTGCGGAGCAAGCCAAGGGGCATGCTGAGTTGGAAACGCCGGTTGCCGGGGAGGTTGCCGCTGAAGCGATTCCGGCTCGGCCCGTCACACGCGCCTTCGAGCCGCCGCCTGTTCGTGAAGCGCCCATCAGGCTCCCCGATCCGCGGCCAGCGGAGACGCCTCGCTTTGAATCGCGCCGGGCAGCGCCGGCCGCTCATGTTCCAGTAGCGAAATCGGGCATTCCCACCTGGCTGCTGGTGCCGCTCTTTACTCTGGCGTTTCTAGGCTTGGGCGCGCTGCTCTATTTTGGCTATCAGCGCTTTGGGGGCGGCAAGGCTGGTTTTACGGGAGGAGAAGTTCCCGCGGCGGCGCTCAAAGTGAAGACCACCAGCCCCCTGCAGAAGTATGTGGAAGTGGTGGGTATCCGCCTTACGCAGGACGCCAAGAAAAAAGCGCAGGCTCGCTTTATTGCCGTGAATCACGGGTCCGCCGAGTTGAACGATCTGACTGCGAACGTCACTCTGTGGGCCAGCACATCGCGTTCGGAGGAGGATTCCGTGGGCACGTTCACCTTCAAGATCAATAGCCTGGGGCCGAACGAAGCCAAAGAGATCACCACTCCGCTCAAGACCAGGTTGAAGGTGTATGAATTGCCGGATTGGCAGAACATGACTGCCGAAGTACAGCTTACCTCTCAATAGCCGGGCACGGCGGCAAGTTTGTCGCACCGAGGGCGCGCAGGTTGTTTCTAGCCGCCAAAACGCAGGGGTCTGCTTTCAGGGCGCGCTCGAAGTCCTGACGAGCGGCGCGTTCCTGTTTCAAACCCAGCAAAGCGGCGCCGCGATTGTTGAGCGCATTGGCATCGTTCGGCTGAAGTGCCAGAGCCCGGCCGAACTCTCCTAGCGCGAGGTCATACCGTCCGCTGTTTAGCCAGAAGCGCCCGAATTCGGAGTACACCGCTGCGTTGCGCGGCTCAACAGCCTTGGCTTGTGTGAGCAGGGCACGGGCTTCCGTTGGGGGGACGGCGCGCGACAGTTGCAGCAGTGGGCGAACGTGCGTGGGCGAGCGCTGCGCGGCTTCGCTCCACAAGCTTTGCTCCGTTCGCCACGCTTCCGTGCGTAAGAAGCTGAGGATCAGCAGGCCAATTGTGAGGGCGGCGAGCGCGTGCTTCGAGAGCCGCGGAGTGATCAGCCCGAAAGCTGCCGCAAAGGCCACCATGGGGAGATACATTCTTCTGTCAGCCGCTAAATCTGCAGCCGGAAAAATTGTGGAACTGGGGATGATCAGGATCAGCGCTGCACTCACCCACAGCGCGGCAGGAACACGGCGGCGAAACTTCCAGGCGACAAACGCGAGACAGCCGATGCCAAGCCAGGCAAGCGCGCGAACCATGAACGAGGTGGATATGGTGGGCTCAATGGTGAAGCCCCACGGAATCACAAGCAATTGCAAATAGCGTGCGAGAGCGGCCCCCTGCGCGGCGGCATATTCCCAAGGTGCCACCCCAGCGGTAAAGCCCGCGCCCGAGCCGGGTGTGTAAGCAGTGGACCACACCGCGCGAAGGCCGGCTAAAGCAGCCATGGCCATCATGATGGCGAAGGGGCGCAACCGGTCGTACGAGGGAGCGAGCAAGAGCAGCACAAGCGGAAATGTTACGCACTCTTCTTTCGCAAGTAACGCGCAGGCAAAAAGCGCCACGGCGGCGAAATGTTTCCTGCGCAACCAGAAGATCAGGCAGGCCAGGCAAAAGACCGTGCTGAGCAAAGTGCCGCGCGCGAATACATAATTCACAGCTTCCGATTGAATGGGATGCACCGCGAAAATCAGTGCAGCCCAGAATGCCGCGATTTCTGGAATCAAGTGCTTCAGAGCCATGAAAAGCAGCATCACCGCCGTTAGATGGAGTGCCAGATCGACAGCATGGTAGCCGACCGGGTCGGAGCCGCCAAGCCGGTAATTGAGCCAAAACGTCAGGTTCGTGAGCGGCCGTGTCTGCAAGGGCTGCCACATGCGCCAAAGGCCTTCGCCAAAGGTGATCAGCGGATTGGCCAGCAGGGAATAATCGTCGAAGTGGAAACTGCCGCGCAGCGCACCGCCATAAGCGAGCAGCGCGGCGGCCAGAAGCGGGAGTAGCCGGCGCAAGGCCCATGTTAGTATGCCGGGCGTGACTGCAAAAGTGAAAGTTGTGCGTCCCAAGAACCTTTCAGAACGGCGCGCGCGCCTGGAAACCATACTGAAATGGCTCGATCACGCCTATCCCGACGCCGTCTGCGCGTTGACCCACACTTCGCCCTGGGAGCTGCTGGTGGCCACCATCCTGTCCGCGCAGTGCACCGATAAACGAGTAAATCTGGTCACGCCCGGGCTGTTCCAAAAGTATCCGACGCCCCAGGATTTTGCCGCCGTGAAGCCTGAGGTGCTGGCGCAGGATATCCGTTCTACCGGCTTTTTCAATAACAAAGCCAAGAGCATTGTGGGTGCCGCGCAGGCCGTGCTGGCCGAGTATGGCGGCCAAGTGCCAAAGACCATGGACGAGATGCTGCGCATTCCGGGCGCGGCCAGAAAGACGGCGAACGTGGTGCTGGGTTCGGGCTATGGCATCCCTTCGGGCATTGTGGTGGATACGCATGTCCAGCGCCTGGCGAATCGCCTGGACTTGACCAAGAATGCCGATCCGGTGAAGATTGAAGCCGACCTGACCAAACAAATTCCACAGGAGCGTTGGATCCTGTTCTCTCACCAACTCATTCATCACGGCCGTGCTCTGTGTATTGCTCGGAACCCGCGCTGCGCCGAATGCGGAATCGCGCATGTGTGTTATGCGAAAGATAAGACCGTATGAGGGAACTATTCCTGGGAGTGGACGGTGGGCAATCCGGAACCACGGCGCTTATCGCGAATGCGGATGGTGACGTATTGGGCCGCGGGACTGGCGGGCCATGCAACCATACCAGCGGTGCGGAAGCCGCAAGCAAGCTGGAGCGCGTTGTGCGCCAGTGCGTGACAGCCGCTTGCGAAAGCGCCGGCATTGCCGTTCCGGACATTTTTGAAGCCGCCTGCTTCGGTATGAGTGGAGGGCCCGAAGACAAGATCGCCGTCTTGAAACAAGCTGTGCCGGCCCGGCGGTGGCTGATTACCGACGATGCCTTGATCGCGCTTTCCGGTGCGCTTGAGGGCGAACCGGGCGTGATCGCCATCGCCGGTACCGGCTCCATTGCCATGGGCCGCGCGCCACAGGGGGGTGTTCGTCGCGCGGGCGGTTGGGGTTATGTGTTTGGCGATGAAGGCGGCGCTTTCGACATTGTCCGCCAAGCCCTGCGCGCGTGCTTGAGAGCCGAAGAGGGTTGGGGCGATGGCAGTAGGCTGCGCGACATGTTTCTTGCCGCAACAGGCTGCGTGGATATGAATGCCGCGTTGCACCTTTTCTATACGCCAGCCTGGCCCCGGTCCCGTGTTGCCCGGCTGGCCGTTCACGTGGATGAACTGGCGGCCGAAGGCGATAGCATCGCGCAACATCTCTTGGCCAATGCCGCGCAGAGTCTGGCACTATTGGCGCAATCGGTAAGCCGCCAGCTTTGGTTGGACGATCGGCCGGATTCGTCGCCGGTCGCGTGTTCCTATATCGGTGGCGTTTTCGAGAGCCGCGTCGTGTTGCACCGTTATACAGCGTTGCTGGAACTGGGAGGGTGCCTTGTCAGCGCGCCGGCCATGGGTCCGGCTTCGGGCGCACTGCTTGAGGCGTATCGCGAAGCGGGTGCATTGCCGGACCGAACCAAGCTGCTAAGCTCGAAATTCCGGCATGAATAAACTTTCCATTCGCGATCTTGACTTAACAGGTAAGCGGCTTTTTGTCCGCGTGGATTTCAACGTTCCGCTTGCGGCGGGTGGCCAGGAAATCACTAGCGATAAGCGCATCGCGGCGTCCATTCCCACGTTGCGGTATGCGCTTGAGCAAGGTGCCGGTCTGATTGTCGCGTCTCATCTGGGGCGCCCGAAAGGCAAGCCGAACGCGGAGTTGAGCCTGAAGCCTGTGGCGGCCAGGCTCGCAGAGCGTCTTGGTCTTCCGGTTCGCATGGCTCCCGATTGCGTCGGTCCGCAAGTGGAGAGCATGAAGCCCGCGCCGGGCGAAGTACTGCTGCTCGAAAACCTGAGATTTCATCCCGAAGAGGAAGCAAACGACCCCCAATTTTCAAAGCAGCTGGCCGCGCTTTGCGACTTATATGTGAATGACGCGTTCGGTACCGCGCACAGGGCCCATGCCTCCACCGTGGGGATGATTCGCTTCGTTCCGCAAGCCGCCGCCGGCTTGTTGATGGAGCAGGAACTGAAGTACCTCACTATGGTGACGCAGAATCCGGAACGGCCTTGCATCTCTATCCTGGGCGGCGCGAAAGTCTCGGACAAGATCGAGGTGATCTCGAATCTGATTCGTATTGTCGACCGGCTGTTGATTGGCGGCGCGATGGCGTATACATTTTTGAAATCGCAGGGTAAGCCTGTGGGAAAGAGTCTGGTAGAGGAAGATAAGCTCGACCTTGCCGCTGACTTACTGAAGCGTTTCGGCGACAAGATCAGCTTGCCCGTCGATCATGTGGTCGCGACCGAATTTAAGGCCGGTGCCGCGAATCACGTTGCCGCGGACGTGCCGGATGGGTTCATGGGCCTCGATATCGGGCCGGAGACCGTTCGGCTTTATGAGCAGGCGATTGCCTCGGCGCGGACCATCATCTGGAACGGACCCATGGGTGTGTTTGAGATGCCGCCTTTCGATAAGGGCACCATGGCTCTGGCCCACGCCGTCGCAGATTCCACCGCCGTCTCCGTTGTGGGTGGCGGCGATTCCGAAAAGGCTGTGAAGAATGCAGGTGTTTCGGACAAGATCTCGCACATTTCAACGGGCGGGGGCGCTTCGCTGGAATTTCTCGCGGGAATCGATTTGCCAGGCGTCTCGGCGTTGACGGACAAGCCCGTTTAAACGATTCGCACCAGCTCTCGCTGCGCTTCACCAGTCAGGAGTGCTTCCGTGTCGGTAAGGAACAAGTTCACTTCAGAGCGAACGCCGAAGGTATCCAAATAAACTCCGGGCTCAATCGAGAAACACGTCCAGGGAATCAGCTTCCGTTCGTCATGGATCTCAAAGTTATCCATGTTCGCCCCATTTCCGTGGACCTCTTTTCCGATGGAATGGCCGGTGCGATGAATGAAAGAATCGCCGTAACCGTGAGCTTGTATGTGGTGGCGGGCGGCGTCGTCCACCTGAAACCCACGGAGTTCGCGCCCCGCCTGAAATTCGGTTTGAACCAGACGAATCGCCGCATCCCGCGCGTCTCTCACGATCGTGAACACGTCAATTATTTTGGCGGGAATCGCTGTCCCGCAGAAGCCGTTCCAGGTGATGTCGTAAAACACCGAGTCCCCTTCATCCAGGCGAGCCCACATATCCAGAAGGACGAAGTCGCCCGAATGAATAGTGGCGCTTAACTCTTGCCGAGGTTCGTAATGTGGGTTGCTGGCGTTGCCGTTGGCGCCGACAATGGGTCCGTTTTCGCTGAGCAGGCCAGATTCGGCGAAGCGGCGGCGAACAAACTCCGCAACTTCAAATTCAGTGACCGGTTCGGTGGATTTTAACCGCTCCCCTAAGAAGCGGAATGCCTCCGCGCGGATAGCATCGACGCGCCGGCCTGCCTCCAGATGGCTGTCCAAGCCTGCCTGCGATAGTTTGGCCTCGAAGGACTGCACCAGTTCCGCCGACGTCGCCACTTCGCAACCCGCTGCCCGCACCAGCTCCACGGTTCCGGCGTCAACCAGCGCCACATAGGGGATTTCGCAGAACGGCGAATATTGCATCGCCACGCGCTTCAACCCGGAAACCAGCCGCTCCACCCCCGCGCGGTGTTCCTGCCAACCGGCATACTGCAACTTTTCACCGGGAAGCACGTCCAGCATTTTCGATTCGACCTTGTGAACCAGAGCCTTCGGTTCGCCGTGCGCGGGAATCAGGTAATACCAGCGGCGCGTGACGTGATGCGGCGCGCCCAGACCGAGAATGCGATAGCTAAGTGGATCGCGGCCATGATGGTCAAAGAAAAGCCAGGCGTCCAGGTTCTGCTTGCGCAATTCCTCTTGAATTCGCTCCAGGTTCATAAAGGAATTGTAGTGCGGGGCGAACCACGCTAAAGTTTTCACCCGCACCTCCGATAAGACTAGTAATGTTCTCCATCATTGGAATTGTTGTCGTGATCGGCGCGGTAATCGGCGGGTATCTCATGGAAAAGGGAAACCTGATGGTGTTGGTGCAGCCCGCGGAGTTGGTCATTATCGGTGGCGCCGCCCTCGGAACGCTTCTCATCGCTAACCCTTTGCCTGTGGTGATCAAAATCTTCACTGGCATGCTGGCCATCCTGGGTGGTAGCAAATTCACGAAGGCCTACTATCTGGAAACGCTTCGAATGCTGCTGGATCTGTTCAATTTTGCGCGCAAAGCGGGAATGGCGAAGCTGGAAGCGGATGTGGAAGATCCACACAAGAGCGAGGTTTTCAAGAAATATCCGAAGTTTATGAAAGATCACCACGCGGTCGATTTCGTTTGCGACACAATCCGCATGTCGCTTTCCGGAAGCATTACACCCTTCGAACTGGACCAGATGATGGAACTGGATATTGAAGTTCATCATCACCAGGCGTTGATTCCGATCTCAGCTCTCACCACGGTCGCGGACGCGCTGCCCGGTTTGGGCATTGTGGCAGCCGTGCTCGGTGTCGTGATCACTATGGGAGCGCTGGGCGGGCCGCCGGAAGAGATTGGCCATAAAGTGGCCGCCGCGCTGGTAGGCACCTTCCTTGGCATTTTGCTCTGTTACGGATTTTTCGCGCCGCTTGCTGGAATGATGACCAAGATGGTGGACGCGGAAGGCCAATACTATAATGCTCTTCGCACGGCGCTGATCGCGTTCTCAAAAGGATCCGCGCCGGTGCTGGCGGTGGAGTTCGCTCGCCGTTCCATCCCCGCCGAATGTCGGCCCAGCTTTAAGGACTTTGAGAAATCCACAAAGGGTGGCGGTGCGGCCCCGGCGTCTGAAGCGAAGGCGGCCTAACCATGGCGGATTCGGAACAAACTACGAATACGGTGCTGGCGCCGATCATCGTCATTAAGAAAAAGAAGAGCCATGCCGGACACCACGGCGGTGCCTGGAAAGTGGCCTACGCGGATTTTGTCACGGCCATGATGGCGCTCTTCATTGTTCTTTGGCTGCTGAGCACCAGCGACGAAACCAAGAAGGCCATCGGCGGGTATTTTCAAGATCCCGCCGGGGTAGGAAAGCAAATGGGGAGTGCGCTGGCCGGGTCGGGCGAAAGTCTTTCCATCGGCAAAGACGACATGGCCAAATTGAAGGAAAAGCTCGCCAGTGCCATCAAAGCCGCGCCGGAATTAAAGAAGCTGGAACACCAGGTGGAAATGATCATTACGGGCGAAGGACTCCGCATCGAGTTGCTGGAATCCGATAAGGGTTCGTTTTTCGAAAGCGGTAGGGCCGCTCCGACCCCCGTTGGTGAAGACCTGATTGACCTTTTGGCCACGGAACTCGGCAAGATGCCAAATCACCTGATGATTGAAGGCCACACAGATGCGAAGCCATTTTCTTCCGGCGGCGAGTATAGCAACTGGGAATTGTCTTCCGACCGCGCCAATGCCGCACGGCGCGCCATGATGAAACACGGTGCCCGGCCTGATCAAGTGGTGGAGGTAAGGGGCTTCGCCGATCATAACCTGCGCACTCCCAAAGCCCCTGAAGACGCAGCCAACCGGCGCGTCTCTGTTATTGTTCAATACCAAAATGTCGCGGAAATCCCAAACTCGAAGGACGGGCACCCGAAGGGCTCCGGACACGAAGCCGGGAAGGAACAGGGGAAGAGTGAACATGGGAAAAGCGAACCGGTGAAGAGCGAACACGGGAAAAGCCAACACAAAGGATAGCCGAAGGCTGGATGAGATGGCCGGGCACTTATAATGAGGAATTACCCGTCCCGAAATGAACCCTGTACAACTGGATCTCAAGCAGACCCTCAACCTGCCGCGCACCGCTTTTCCCATGAAGGCCAATCTGCCCACCACGGAGCCAAAGATTTTGGCCCGTTGGGAAGCGGAAAATCTCTATGGCCAGATTCGCGCCGTCCGCGCCGGACGCCCGACATACCTGCTGCATGACGGTCCCCCTTATGCCAATGGAAAAATTCATTTGGGTACGGCGTTCAATAAGATACTGAAAGATTTTATTGTCAAATCGAAAACAGCTGCGGGATTCGACGCGCCTTACGTGCCAGGTTGGGATTGTCACGGCTTGCCGATCGAATTTAAAGTCGATCAGGAGCTTGGCTCGAAGAAAGCGCAAATGTCGGCTTCGGATATCCGGCGCGAGTGTCGTAAGTATGCTGAAAAATTCGTCAACCTACAGCGCGAAGATTTCAAACGTCTCGGTGTTCTGGGCCGATGGGATAAGCCTTATCGCACCATGGACGCGTCTTACCAGGCCGTCATCGCCGGTGCTTTTGTCGATTTTCTTGAAAAAGGCTATGTCTACAAGGGGCTGAAGCCGGTTAACTGGTGCATCTTCGACCGTACTGCGCTGGCTGAGGCCGAAGTGGAATACGCCGATCATTCGAGCCCCTCCATTTGGGTCAAGTTTGCGCTTACCTCAAAGCCTGCTCACATCGCGCCGGAGCTGGAAGGAAAACGCGTCTTCGGGCTGATCTGGACGACTACTCCGTGGACCATTCCGGCCAACATGGCCATCGCTTTTCATCCAAAGCACGAATACGTGGCTGTCGAGGTGGATGAGGATGTATATATCGTCGCCCACGAGCTGCTTCGTGTAACGGCTGAAAAATGCGGCTGGACCGGCTCGCATCGCGTCTTGGCTCATTTCCCCGGCGAACGGCTGGAGCACACCGTATTCCGGCATCCGTTTTTAGATCGCGATTCGTTAGGAATTCTGGGCGACCATGTCACGCTGGAGCAAGGTACCGGCGCGGTTCATACAGCACCCGGACACGGCAATGACGATTATGTGGTGGGCCGCAAATATGGGATCGCCACTTACTGTCCGGTGAATGCGGCTGGTCGCTATTTTCAAGCCGAAGGCGCTTCGGGCGAGTTGCCGGCTGAGTTGATCGGCAAGACCATCTGGGACGGCAATCCGCTGGTCATCGAACTGCTGACCAAAGCCGGTGCCCTAGCCGGGTTCCAAAAGCTCCAGCACTCCTATCCGCACTGCTGGCGATGCCACAAACCCACCATTTTCCGGGCAACCGAACAGTGGTTCATTGGCATGGATCTAAACGACTTGCGCGGCCGCGCGCTCTCTGCCATTCAGGACGTTTCCTGGATGCCGGAGTGGGGTGAGCAGCGCATCTCAAACATGGTTGCAGCCCGCCCCGATTGGTGCATTTCCCGGCAGCGCGTATGGGGCGTTCCCATCGTAGTGTTTTACTGCGAAAAATGCCGCGAACCCTTGACCGATCCGGCGATTTTGCGTGGCGTGGTGGATCTTTTCCGCGAACACACGGCCGACATCTGGTACGACCGAACCGCCGCCGAACTGATTCCCACCGGAACAACCTGCGCGAAATGCGGCCAAAGCGAATTTACGAAAGAAAAAGACATTCTGGATGTCTGGTTCGATTCCGGCTCCAGTCATCTGGCGGTGCTGACCGAAGAAAACGGTCTGCATTGGCCCGCCGACCTTTACCTGGAAGGTGGCGATCAGTACCGCGGCTGGTTCCACTCGTCGCTGTTGGTTGGTGTGGGCCTCCGCGGCGATGCTCCCTACAAAGGATGCGCCACGAATGGCTGGGCTCTCGATGGCGACGGCAAGGCCATGCACAAATCGCTCGGCAACGCCATCGAGCCGGAAGAGATTATCAAGCAATACGGCGCCGATATCCTGAGGCTCTGGGCCGCTTCGGTTGAATTCAACGAAGACGTGCGCATGTCGCCGGTCATCCTCACACGCCTGACTGAGGCCTACCGCAAGCTGCGCAATACTTTCCGGTACACACTCGGAAACCTGGACGGCTTCCATGCCGAAACCGACGCGGTTCATGAGCTCAAAGACCTGGACGCGTGGATACTGAATCGCCTGAACACGCTGATCGAAACGTGCTTGGATCATTACAAAAAATTCGAATTTCACAAGGTGTACCGTGCCGTCAGTGAGTTTGCCACGGTAGACCTTTCGAGCGTCTATTTCGATATTCTGAAAGACCGGCTTTACACGGCCGCGCCAAAATCTGCTGCCCGCCGCCAGGCCCAAACCGCCCTATATCGAATTTCCGACGCGTTGGTTCGCCTACTCAGCCCGATCCTTTCGTACACAACAGAGGAAGTGTGGCCCATGTTAGGGCACCAGGGGAGTGTTCACACGGCCGAATTCCCAGCGGTTCGAACCACAGCCGGGAGCGACTTTTCCGATTGGGACAAACTGATTTCCCTGCGCGACACAGTCCTGCCGGCCCTTGAAATTGCCCGTCAGGAGAAACTGATCGGGGCACCTTTGGAAGCGCTAGTTGCCCTCACTGCGCCGCCCGATCTTCTGCCGCTGCTTGAAAAATACCTCCATGAACTTCCGGCCGTTTTCATCGTGAGCGCCGTAACCCTAGCACCGGGCCAGACGCTGCAGGCCTCCATCGCACGCGCGCCTGGCTCTAAATGCGAGCGCTGCTGGAAGTACACGCTCGATATCGGGGTGGATCCGCAGTTTCCAACGGTCTGCGCTTCTTGTGCCTCCACGCTGCACGAACTTGAAGCCGCGGCATGAATCACCGCCCTAGCAGTCAGCGCCGGTTAGCAGTGTTCTTAATCTCGCTCGGCGTGTTCGGATTGGATCGCTGGTCAAAATGGCTGGTGGAAACCCATCTGGGTCCGTTTGACACCAAGAGAGTCATCCCCGGGCTGCTGAACTTCGTCAGTTCCCGCAATCCCGGCGTGGCGTTCGGCATCCTGGCAGAGTCCTCCTCCAGCTTCCGTACTTCCGTCCTGGTTGCGTTTTCGCTGTTGGCGGTGGGAATTCTAGCCGTGCTTCTTTGGCGCGTCGACCGGACGGACCGTCGTACCGCAACGGCTCTCGCCTGCATTTTCGGCGGTGCCCTCGGTAACGTATACGACCGGGTTCGCAGCGGCACCGTGACCGATTTCATCGATCTCTACATGGGCCAGGTTCACTGGTACACCTTCAACGTCGCCGATACCGCTATTTGCGTTGGCGCTGGTCTGCTTCTCTTAGCCATGTGGAAGCCTTCAGGAGCCCCCGTTCGTGCTACCTAAACTGTTTTCTATCGGATCGTTTTCTCTCCCCACTTACGGTGTGCTTGTGGCGCTCGCTTTCCTGGCCGCTCTGTGGTTGGTGGGCCGCTTGGCGAAACGCGAAGGCCTAAAGCGGGATACCGTTATCAACCTGGGCGTCTATTGCGCGCTTGCCGGCATCGTCGGGGCAAAAGTCCTCATGATTGCGCTCGACCCTTCCTATCGCGCTCACCCGATGGAAATCTTCTCGCTCAGCACACTGCAATCCGCCGGAATTTTTTATGGTGGCTTTATCGCCGCGCTTTTCATGGCGTATTTCTATATGCGCCGTATGGGTCTGCCTGTTTTGAGGACAGCCGATATCTTTGCTCCCGGCGTCGCCGCCGGTCACGCCATCGGGCGCTTGGGATGCTTTGCCGCGGGTTGCTGCTGGGGAAGGCCAACCACCCTCCCCTGGGGAGTCACCTTCACTAGTCCCGACGCGCAAAATGTGGGCGTGCCGCTCGGAATCCGCTTGCATCCTACCCAGTTGTACGAAAGCCTGGCGGAGTTCCTGATTGCCGCCATCCTTTACCGGCTTGCTGCGAGGGCGCATAAGCCGGGGTCGGTGATTGGGCTTTATCTTGTTCTTTACGGCTTGGCTCGCTTGATTGTGGAGTTCTTCCGCGCACATGATGAATCGAACCCACTCGGCCTTTCGCTCTCGCTTGAACAGTGGATCTCGGTGCTGCTGGCCATGATTGGCATGTACCTTGTCCTTGGTCGAAGGCCGGTATTCGCATGAGCCGGGTCTCCGTCGTAATCGTGACGCGCAATCGCGTGCGGCAACTGCGCGAATCGCTCGAATCGCTTGGCACCGAACACCAGATCGTGGTGGTTGACAACGGGACCGAAGGCACCCTTGGCTCGCTTGAGGAAACGTTCCCGCATGTACGTTGGATTCGTCTCCCTAAAAATTTCGGGCTGACCAAGGCGTTGAACCTGGGGCTGCGCAGCGCGGAAGGAGAGTTCGTGCTTTTTCTCCATGACGATACGCGTATTCCCGGTAACGGCGTTTCCGAACTCGCCGATGTGCTTGAACAGCATGTGGAATTGGGCGCGGTGGCTCCGCTGCTGGTCGATGCTATGGGGAACCCGACGCCTCAGGTGTGCACTCACCCGCCGAAGGCTGAACTGGTCCCAGTCGCTGGCAACAGCGATATAGATGTGGAGAGCGTCACCGGCGCGGCACTCATGGTTCGCGGCTTTTTTCTAAAGGCCATGCGCCAGATCGATGAACGCTATGGCAATTTTGGCAGCGATCTGGATTTGTGCGCGCAGGTAATCCGCCGCGCCAATAAGAAGATCCGTGTGTTGCAATCGGTGCGCGCTGTTCACTCCGCAAGCCCGGCGCAGTCGGCTTTGCTCGATGCGGATGCGGCAATTGGAACGGCCGTCTATCTGGCCAAGTACCAGGGCGCGGCGGCAGGTCTGAAATATCGCGTGGCCGCCATATTGGGTTCGATTTTCACTTTTCGCTTAGTCCTGGCGAAACATTTGCTCTCGAACCAGAAGCTGGATGGAACTCAGTAGCCGCTACTGGACCTGTATCGACACTTGATCGCTAAACGAATCGATGGCCTTAATGGCGAGCGGCAGCGCTCCCTTACCCACCAGATTGGCAGGGATCGTCACATTTATTTGGTAGAGCCCGGGGAACGAGGGGGATAGGCCGGCGAAGCTGACTGTTGCCGCCTGCCCGGCAATTATGACTGCAACCGGATTCAACGTCGTGCCGCCGGACGGCACCCCATCTGTAACTGCCGTCGTTAAGGCACCCAGGCCGGAAGCATACACCACAATGGCTTCGCCTTTCGCGGCAGGGTTCGCCACCGTAACCGCGCTCCCGTTCGAGTGTGTGATCGCGCCAGACCCGGTTCCGGACCCATCCGCTGAAAATGCCCCTACCGTTGTTTTCCGCGCAGACGCGCCCACTGAATTAGATGCAACAGTACCGTTGTTCACCACCACCGTTGCGACCGAACCGGTTAACGCATATGGCACCAGGAAATTGATCTGCGTGGCGCTGGCATATGCGACGGGTGCCGGCAAGCCATTCACCAAGACCGTCACATCGCCCAATGTGAAGGGGTAGGGCGGCGTCCCGCTCACCGCCGCGTTTGCCAACCCGCTACCGAAGAGTGAGACGAACTCCCCCGGCGAAAGAGCGGCACTGCCCGGCACCAAACCGGCGGCGTTCACAATGCCGTTCGGATTGATGAATACCCCTGTGCCGGTCAGGGCGGGAATCCGGAACCCGACGTCGAGGGAATAGCCGCCTGGGTCCAGCGCGCTAAGGTCGGCCCCGACAAAACTGTTGCCGGCGATTCCCAGCCCGAGCCCGTCGAAGCTGTACGTGAAGGTTCCATCCGTGTTGACGGTGATCGGGTTAGCGAAGACTGCGTCCTCCGGGGCCGTGCCGAATTGATGAAGGCGTTTTGCCGCCGTGGCCAGCCCGAGCGAGGGAACACCGTTGAACGAGCCAACATATGCCTGCGTGCTGAGGTATTTCAGGTCCAACCGCAGCCCGCTGGTGGCGTACAAGCCCGAAATGTCCTTCACCGTCGGACGCTCATTAAATTGCCGGACTCCGACCATAAAATCGTGCCCTCCCCGGTAAGGCGAGCCGATCAGGATCACGTTGCCCGAACCCGAAACATAAACATTGCGCGTACCGTTGAGCAGGGGGCTGGTGCTGCCCAGTGAAATGGTTCCAAGTCCGTCCGCGCCCATTGCATAACTGGCTCCTCCAACGGTTTCTGTCACCTGCGCCCCGTTTTGCAGGTTGGCGGCATGGCCTGTAGCGCGAAAGACCCCAATTGCCCCGCCCAAGGTCACGGGCAAAGTGAATAGCGCGGAGCGCGCTCCCGTCGCCAAGCCGCTTTGCAACTCAAAAGAAGCTACTGCATAGGTGCCCTGAAAGAGCGCGGTACCTTGCCCGGCTGGAGGGGCGGGAATGGCGACAAACAAATCGAATGTGTTGTCGCCGCTTTCGGTGGTGGATCCTAGAATCGCCTCGCTCCCCAGCCGCGCGTTGATGGTGTAGCTATTCCGCTGCGGATTGGAAATAGTCATCTCGCCGGAGGTTTGCACCGAATAGGAGCCAGTGCCCGTGAGCGGGGTTGCGGCCAGGATACCGACCGTCTGTGACCCATCGACGGTGAACCGGCCCGCTCCATCGAAAAAAAGTGAGCCCAGCGATGAGGTGGTGGCCGTGATATTGCCGGAGGTATCGGTGGAGAATTGAATCTGGCGAAAGAAATACCGGCCATTGACACTCGCATTGCGGGGCGGGGCAGTGATGGTCTGCGCCCGGGCGACCAACGGCAGCGCCAAGGCTACTGCAAGGGTCACCAGGAACCTGTTCATCTCTTCAATACTAGATGTTAAAAAGACTCAATCCGTTGAACTGCTATAAAGCGGCAGCAACTAGATGCCGATAGGAGTGTTTAGCCAACTAGAACCATTTCGGAGATCTGTTTTCATGGTTACACTTCTTTTTCATCGTTTTCTGGCGTTCTTATTGCTCCTCTCTCTCCTCGTCCCGGGTTCGTCCCCCGCTGTCGCGCAGTCCACCGCGTCGCTTGAACTGCCCGATCACTCCGAATGTGCTTTCTTCGGCCCGAATCGAGAAAAGTTCATGAAATCGTCGCTGCGGCTGACTGGCGTCCAGGAAGAATCCACCCTTTCCAAAACTACGCGAATAGTTGCAGGCGCTATTTCTCCGTCCAGCGTTTCTTCGTTTCGAACGGCGGATGTGGCCGCCTCTGCAAACACCAGTTTCGCCACGTCGCCGCAGCCTGATTCAATCGATTACTACATCCAGAGGGATTTGAAGGCAAATCAGGTGACGCCGGCTGATAAAACGGACGATTACACCTTCATCCGCCGCGTCACTCTCGACCTGACAGGCCGCATTCCAGCCCCGGACCGCGTCGCCGCTTTCGTCAGCGACGCCGATTCCGCAAAACGCACCAAACTGATCGACGAATTGCTCGCTAAGCCGGAATGGGTGGACAAGTGGACCATGTATTTCGGCGATCTCTATCAGAACAATGCCTCAAACGTGACCGGCACGCAACGGCGCGCGGAGGGGCGAAATGCCTTTTACAAGTACATCCATGATTCGCTGCTTTCCGGTAAGCCCTACAACACCATTGCCACGGAGTTGATCGCGGCGCAGGGCGGGAACAGTTTCGATCAGGCCAATGGCCAGATGAATTGGCTCATCGGAGGCGTGGTGAGCGGCGGCCCACAGCAGGATATTTTCGATCAGCAGACCACGAACGTGGCAGAGCAGTTTCTGGGCATCACGCATATGAATTGCCTTCTGTGCCACAACGGGCGCGGTCATTTGGATTCGCTGAATCTCTGGGCCAGCCAGACCACGCGCTACCAGGCTTGGCAGCTTTCCGCGTTCATGTCCCATACCTGGCCGTTGCGCAAAAAAATTGTCGATCCCAACATGCCGCAGAACAATAATCTGTACTATTGGTCGCTCGATAAATACACGGCGGATTATCAGTTGGGCAGCACCACGGGAAATCGCCCTGCCAGAGCCTATGTTGGCAGTGGTTCCACCCAGATTAAGGCTATTGCGCCTTCGTACCTTTTTGGTGTTCGTGGCAAACCCAATTCTGGTGAAGACTATCGCTCTGCCTTGGCTCGGTTCGTGACCTCAGACCCGCAGTTCGCGCGCGCTACCGTAAATTACATGTGGGCTCAGTTTTTTGGGCGCGGTATAGTGGACCCGCCCGATCAATTCGACCCTGCGCGGCTGGACGCGTCCAATCCGCCGCCCGCGCCGTGGACGCTGCAGCCCACCAATCCGGCTCTTCTGGAATCGTTGACGCGCCACTTTATCGATAGCGGGTTCGATATCAAGGCGTTGCAGCGCGAGATTGCGAACTCAGAGACTTATCAGCTCTCGTCCGCCTACCCAGGTGAGTGGGACATCTCTTATGAGAAGTTTTTCGCACGGAAATTCGTCCGGCGGTTGTGGTCGGAAGAGCTTCACGATGCCATCACCCAAGCTACCAACATCATGCCGTTATACACCGTGAATGGGTTTTCGAATGACTCAACGACTTATAGCGTCGTTTCGCCTGGCTTCGGCAAAGTTTCTTTCGCGATGCAGTTACCCGACGTCGTTGGAATGCCAGGTGGCACAGTCACCACTTTCTTGGATACGTTCCTGCGCGGTGACCGGGACGCGAACGCGCGCCGGCAGGAGGGGTCCATCCTGCAAGCCTTGAATATGATGAACGATTCGTTTGTCGAGACACGTGTCAAGGCCACCGCCATGAACGGACTTTTGGCAAAAAATATCGGTCTTTCAAACCCGCAGTTGGTGAATATTCTTTATCTGAACGTGCTTTCCCGCAAGCCGACGGATGCCGAAATGAATACGGCGGTTCAAAAGCTTTCCTCCAGCGGCAATCGCACCAATGCGGCGGAAGATTTATTCTGGGCGATGTTCAACAAGGTCGATTTCATTTTTAATTACTAAGGACACGGAACCATGGACAGTCAAAATAAGTTCGACAAACTGATTGAGCGGTATCCGCACCCCACGAAATCGTTCTATGCCCGGCCTCATCTCTCGCGGCGGCATTTCTTCCAGTTAGCGGGAGCGGGCGTGACCACGTCGTTCCTTGCCAGCCGGCTTCCGGCGGCGCCGGTGATTTCGACGTCAGGCTCCGCAGCCATGAAAAACACGGC
>Ga0123336_10001323_pt1 | contig 22990 bp, 27 predicted proteins | sample SSSSmetaG_FD_96466 | JGI IMG/M metagenome (GOLD analysis project Ga0123336, IMG submission 96466) | Glacier valley bacterial and archeal communities from Borup Fiord, Nunavut, Canada, to study Microbial Dark Matter (Phase II) - ​SSSS metaG | ecosystem: Environmental > Aquatic > Freshwater > Ice... | reverse complement strand
ATGGCGCGGTGGATCAGCGCCGCGGCCACGCTGCTGTCGACGCCACCGCTCAAGCCCAGGATGACTTCTTCACTGCCCACTTGCTCGCGGATGCGCGCCACGCATTCTTCGATGTAGTTGCCCATGACCCAGTCGGGCTTGGCTTTGGCGATGTCGAGCACGAAACGGTTGATCAGTGCGGCGCCCTGTAGGGTATGCGTGACTTCAGGGTGGAACTGCACCGCGTAGTAGCCGCGCACCTCGTCGGCCATGCCGGCGATGGGGCAGCTGGGGGTAGACGCCATGAGCTTGAAGCCGGGCGGCAGCGCGGTGACTTTGTCGCCGTGGCTCATCCACACCTTGAGCATGCCGTGGCCTTCAGGCGTGGCGAAGTCTTGGACGCCGCCCAGCAGCGCGGTGTGACCGCGTGCGCGCACTTCGGCGTAACCAAATTCGCGGTGGTCACTCCACTCCACCTTGCCGCCTAGTTGCTCGGCCATGGTTTGCATGCCGTAGCAAATGCCCAGCACTGGCACGCCGCTGCTCCACACGGCAAGTGGTGCGCGCAGCTCGTGATCTTCGTAGGTGCTGGCGTGGCTGCCGCTGAGAATGATCGCTTTGGGCGCGAAGCTGCGAATGAACTCGTCGCTCACATCGTTCGGGTGAATTTCGCAGTACACATGGGCCTCGCGCACACGGCGAGCAATGAGCTGGGTGACTTGCGAGCCGAAGTCGAGGATGAGGACTTTGTCGTGCATAAAGAGCCGTGGAAAAATGATTAGAAATCGGGATGCAATCCCGATATTTTTTGCTCATGCTCCGTTCGTGTTCTTCTTGGAGCAAGCAATGTCGCTTGGAATCACAGTTCAAGTTGACGCCAATTCAGCCGCGCGACGCAAGCTTCGCTCTTTGCTGAAGTGGCGCGCGGCCACCACCATCGACGCCATTTGCAGCGCGGCGCAAAAGTAAAACGGTGCGCCCACTCGCCAATCTGACGGCGGCAAATGCGACACCGCCCCCATCAGCGGCGCGCCCAACACCGGGCCCAGCACCGCCATCAAGCTACTGAGCGACGCCACCGCACCCATGGTCTGGCCTTGAGATTTGGCATCAGCCGCGTTGGACACGATGCTTTGAATCGCGGGCGTCACGCAGAAACCCAACAGGTTGATGGCGATCACCACGTACATCACCCAACCCGCAGGTGCCAAGCCCCAAGCCAAGTAGCCGAGTGAGCTGGACACCAAGCCGATGGTGGCCAAGCGCGGCGCGCCAAATTTTTTCAACAAGCGCGGCAACAAAAAGCCCTGCACCACCGCCGCCGCAATGCCGACCGCGAACAGCGACCAGCCGTTGTCTTTGGGGCCCCAACCGAACTTGAAGGTGGTGTACAGCACCCAGGTGGTGTACATCGTGAACTGCGCTAAACCGCTGAGCGCAATCACCGCCACCAGCGGGCCCACGCCTTTGAGTTGGCTGAGTTGGGTCAACGAGGCGATGGGGTTGGCCGACGCCAAAGTCACCATCCGGCGTTTGTCGTTGGGCAGCGACTCGGGCAACACGAAGTAGCCGTAAAGCAAGTTGATGAGCGCGAAAACGCCGGCCACATAAAACGGCAATTGCAAGCTGATTTCGCCAAGGAAACCACCCATCACTGGGCCGACGATGAAGCCGATGCCGAACATGGCGCCCAACAAACCGAAGCGCTTGGCACGGTCTTCAGGCGCGGTGATGTCGGCCACGTAGGCGTTGGCTACACCAGCATTGGCCTGCATGGCACCGCCCACCACACGCACCGCAATCAACACCCACAAATGCGTGGCCAAGGCGGTGGCAAAAAAGTTGAGCGCCAGGCCGCAAAAGCCCAGCAGCAGCACAGGTCGGCGGCCGTAGCGGTCAGACAGCGCGCCCAAAATCGGCGAGCCAAAAAAGTTGGCGATGCTGAAGGCAAACGCCACCACGCCGTACCACAGCGCCTGCTCGGTTGGGTCTTTGGTGAAGTTGCCTACCAGTGTGGGCAGCACCGGCACGATGAGGCCGATGGAGATCATGTCGATCAACACCGTGATCAAGATGAAGCGCATGGCGGCGGGACGCGCGCCGCCTTCGGGATGAACCATTGGTGTCGTACGCAAACGAATCATTCCATCCGGTAGTTGGGCGCTTCTTTGGTGATCTGCACATCGTGCACATGGCTTTCGCGCATGCCGGCCGAACTGATCTGCACAAACTCGGCGCGCTCGTGCATTTCAGCAATGCTGGCGCAACCGCAGTAGTGCATGGAAGCGCGCAGGCCACCCCCCATCTGGAAAATGATGGACACAACCGAGCCCTTGTACGGCACCTGACCTTCAATGCCTTCGGGCACCAGCTTGGTGGTGTTGGGGTTGTTGGCCGGGCCGTCCTGAAAGTAGCGGTCTGCAGAGCCTTGCTGCATGGCCCCGATCGAGCCCATGCCGCGATAGCTTTTGTAGGTGCGGCCTTGGTACAAGATGACTTCACCGGGCGCTTCTTCGGTGCCCGCAAACGCGCCGCCCATCATCACGGTATCGGCACCGGCCGCGATGGCTTTGGCCAGATCGCCGGAGTAGCGCACGCCGCCGTCGGCGATCAAGGGAACGCCGCTGCCCTTCAAGGCTTTGGCCACGGAATCAATCGCCAACATTTGCGGCACGCCTACACCTGTGACGATGCGCGTGGTGCAAATCGAGCCCGGACCGATTCCCACTTTCACGGCGTCTGCACCGGCTTCGGCCAGCGCCAATGCAGCCGCGCCGGTGGCGATGTTGCCACCGATCACGTCCACCTGCGGGTAGTGCTTCTTGACCCAACGCACGCGGTCCAGCACGCCGGCGCTGTGGCCGTGCGCGGTGTCCACCACCAACACGTCAACGCCCGCCTTGACCAGCAATTCCACGCGCTCTTCAGTGCCGTCGCCCACGCCCACTGCCGCGCCCACGCGCAGCTTGCCGTGGGAGTCGCGCGCGGCGTTGGGGAAGCTGGTTTGCTTGGTGATGTCTTTCACCGTCATCAAGCCGCGCAATTCAAAGTCGGCGTTGACGACCAGAACACGCTCCAGCTTGTGGCGGTGCATCAGCGCCTTGCCTTCGGCCAAAGTGGCGCCGTCGCTGACGGTGATGAGGCGCTCACGCGGCGTCATGATGTCGCGCACTGGCGCGTCCAGGCGCGTCTCGAAACGAAGGTCGCGGTTGGTGACGATGCCCACCACTTGCTGGCCTAGCAGCACCGGGAAACCCGACACGCCGTGAAGTCGCGACAGCTCGATCACATCGCGCACGGGGGTGTCGGGTGTGACGGTGATTGGGTCACGCAGCACGCCAGATTCGTAGCGTTTGACGCGCGCCACTTCGGCGGCTTGCTGATGCGGCGTGAGGTTTTTGTGGACGATGCCAATGCCGCCTTCTTGCGCCAACGCGATGGCCAGTCGAGCCTCGGTGACCGTGTCCATGGCGGCAGACACCAAGGGCAAGTTGAGGCGGATGTTGCGGGACAGTTGGGTTGAGAGGTTGGTGTCGCGTGGCAACACCACAGAGTAGGCCGGTACCAACAACACATCGTCGAAGGTGAGCGCTTTGCCGAGGAGGCGCATGGGATTGACTCCAGACTCAAAAGCAAATTATACGGAGGGCTTCACGCTCGACAGACTCGCCGCGGCGAGCGACAGCGCTGAAATGTAGTCATTGCAAGTCCGCCGCTTTACACTGCTGCCATTCAAAGCGCGAGGTTCTTGCTCATGTCACGACTGAATTCACGCAGTCCATTGCTCTGTGTTTTGATCGTCGCTGCGTCGGTGCTCAGTCTGCCCGCCAGCGCTCAATACAAATGGCGCGACAAGGCGGGCGTCGTGCAATACAGCGACATGCCGCCACCCCCGGGCACGGCCGACAAGGACGTGCTGCAACAGCCCGCCTCTGCGTCGCGCAAGAGCGCCGTGGGCGCTGCGAGCGCTGCGAAAGGCGCATCCGCCAATGCGCCAGCCCCGGGCGTGACCGTGACGAGCGCACCGCTGAAGGGCGGCGAGCCCGAACTGGACGCCAAACTGCGCAAAGCAGAGCAGGACAAAGCGGCCAAAAGCAAGGCTGAAGACGACAAGCAGATGGCGGCGCGCAGTGAGAACTGCGCCCGCGCGAAGGCCTATCAGCGCAATTTGGACGAAGGCATGCGCATCACCCGAACCGATGCCAAGGGCGAACGTGAAGTCTTGGACGACAAAGCCCTGGTGGAAGAGGCGCGGCGCACCAAGGCTGTCATCGCCAACGATTGCAAATAAGCTGTGTGCTCAGCGGCGTCGGGATGACGTTTTAATGGGAGCTGTTCGGTCGCGCTGGTAGCGAAGTCGACGCGCCTCCTTGGGGTCTACCAAAAGCGCTCTGTAGATCTCAACGCGGTCGAAGTCTCGAAGCACTTGCTGTGCTTCGCACAGGTGGCCCCAAACGCCTATTTTTTGAACGTTCAGATTGATGTCTTTGTGTCTGACGATCAAGCCGCTTTGCGCAATGGCTGTCGCCACGGTGGCACCTGCTGTCAGCGTCAATTCGACCACGTCCATTTGACGCGCAGCCGCGCTGTAGGCCACCGTCACGGTGATCGGCGTTTTGGTGTCATCGAGGGCCATAGACCTGCTCGGCGCGCTTGACGAAGGAATCGACAAAGGTGTTGGCGATGCGGTCAAACACGGGGCTGACGACCACCTCCAAAGCCGTGCTGGAAAATGCATAGCGCAGATCGAACTCAATTTTGCAAGCCTTGCCGTCAACGCCCAACGGCACGAAAGACCAAGTGCCGTCGAGCAGTGAAAATGGGCCATCGACCAAGCCCACCAGCACGGAGACGTCGGGCACATGATCATTGCGCGTGGTGAACGTGTGGCGAACTCCCATGTAAGCCAAGTGCAATTTGGCGGTCATGGAGGCGCTGGAACTTTCCAGGATTTCGGCCTTCTCGCACCAGGGCAAAAACTTCGGGTAGTCCGTTACGCCAGTGACCAGGCGGTACATCTCGGGTGCTGAGTACCACAGCAGAACTGACTTTTTCACGTGCTTCATACAATGCAGTGATTGTATTGAGCGCGCCTTGCGCAAGCTGTCTGCTGGCTTTCACCCCACATGTCCATCGACCAAAAATCCGCAAAACAAATCGATTCCAAAGGTGGTGCCAAGCCCGTCGTGAGGAAAGACGAAGGCAAGGTGGTTGCAGAGAACCGGCGTGCGCGCTACGACTATCACATTGAAGAACGCTACGAGGCCGGCGTGGTGTTGCAAGGCTGGGAAATCAAAGCCATCCGCGCCGGTCAAGTTCAACTCACCGACGGCTACGTGACCATCCGCGACGGCGAATTGTCCTTGATTGGCTGTCGCATCAACGCCTTGCGCAGCGCCTCCACCCATATCAGCCCCGAGGCCGACCGCACGAAAAAGCTGATGCTGCACAAGGAAGAGATCAAGCGTCTGGTCGGCAAGGTCGAACAAAAAGGCTTTACCTTGGTGCCGCTCGACCTGCATTACAAGGGCGGCCGAATCAAGGCCGAAATTGCGCTCGCAAAGGGCAAAGCCGAGCACGACAAACGCAACACAGAAAAAGAGCGAGATTGGGAACGTGAAAAGGGCAAATTGATGCGACACAAGGTCTCGTCAAAAGGCTGACTCGACACCCGCGAGGCTTTTGCTGTCCATGCAACTCATCACGACAGCCGCAGCATGCGCGCCGTGGGAAATGAACCACGACACCAGACGGAGACACTGATGGTGAACCGCCGAGACGTCCTCGCCAGTTCCGCCAAGCTGGCCGCCAAGCTGGCCGCCTTATAGGCCAGCGTCGGCCTGCTGCCCCAAACTGTGCTGACCGCCCGGGCTGCGTACAACAGCGCAGCGTTCAAAGTCAAAACAGTTGTCTAGCTCTTCGGGAGTTTGGGGGGCAGCGCACCCGTCGAGAGCAAAGACGTGACCATCACCGGGCCCGAGATTGCAGACAACGGCTCGGTGGTGACGCTGGTCGTTTCTAGCGCTTTGCCGGGAGTCAAGAAATTGCTCGTGCTGGTCGAAAGAAATCCGAACGTGCTGTCAGCCATGTTTGAGGTGAGCGATTTGGTGGACGCTAATTTTTCGACCGGCGCCAAGATCAGCCAGTCATTGCTTGTGTACGCCGTGGCGATGATGAACGACGGCAAGGTGCTGTTCGCGCAATGCGAAGTCAAGGTCACTTTGGGTGGCTGTGGGGGCTGAGCCTTAGATCTGGCCGATCAGCACCAAATAGACTCTTGGAAGCGGTTACTGTTACGGCCGCCGAGTTGATGGGACGGAGCGTTTAACTGGCACCGTGGCGCAAAACAGGTCGATGGCAACCGGCTGATGCACTCGTGGCCGAAAACGGCAAATCGGCGACAGTCGTCGCCTGTGTGCGTTGAATCCGAATTCCGCGGGCGTTGAATCCAAGGTTTACAGGCAGCGGCGCATCGCAAAGTCGGGCTCGTTAATTCTTGAAGTGATCGCGCTTGAGTCCGTCCTTTCTTGCGGCCATTCTTGCGGCCATTCTTGCGGCCCTAAACTCAGGTTCCTTGTTTCCCCGGCTTCATCTGTGCTCACACCTATGCCCGCCTCATTGCTGTTTTCCTTGACCTTTTCTGCCCTGCTGGTGGCCACGCTGACCGTGCGCTTTTGGCTGTCAACGCGACAGGCGCGCCACGTCGCCGCTCACCGCGCCAGCGTGCCCTCGGCGTTTACACAAACCGTCACCCTGAGTGCCCATCAGAAAGCGGCCGACTACACCTTGGCCAAAGGACGCTTCGGCTTACTTACCGCCGCATTTTCAGCAGCCGTGCTCTTGGGCTGGACGCTGCTGGGCGGCCTGGACTTATTGAACCTGGTGGTTCGCGACGCGGTGCAACCACGCTTTGGCAACATGGCGTATCAACTGGCGTTGCTGACAGCTTTCGGCGTGCTGGGCGGCCTGCTCGATCTGCCTTTCGAGCTGTACAGCACGTTTCGTCTTGAGCAGCGCTTTGGCTTCAACCGCATGAACTGGAAGATGTACCTCAGCGACACGCTGAAAACATCGTTCGTGGGCTTGTTGATCGGCCTGCCAGTCGCCGCGTTGATCTTGTGGATCATGGGCTCCGCGGGCGAGTTGTGGTGGCTGTGGGCGTGGTGTGCCTGGATGGGATTCAACCTGCTGATCTTGGTGCTGTACCCCACGGTCATTGCGCCGCTGTTCAACAAGTTCGAGCCTCTGAAAGACGAGACGCTCCAAGCCCGCGTCCAAGCGCTGATGGTGCGCTGCGGATTTGCCGCCAAGGGCTTGTTCGTGATGGACGGCAGTAAAAGATCAGCCCATGCCAACGCCTATTTCACCGGGTTTGGCGCGTCCAAACGCGTGGTGTTTTATGACACCTTGCTCAGTAAGCTCACCCCCGGCGAAGTCGAAGCGGTTTTGGCGCACGAACTGGGCCACTTCAAGCACAAACATGTCGTCAAACGCATGATGGTGATGTTTGCAATGAGTGGGGTGGCCTTCGCCTTGTTGGGGTGGATGTCGACGCAGGCCTGGTTCTACAACGGCTTGGGAGTTCGGCCGCTGATGAACGCACCGAACGACGCCACCGCTTTGTTGCTGTTTCTGTTGGTGGCGCCTGTGTTCAGTTTTTTTGTGTCGCCAATCTTTGCGAGTTCATCGCGCCGACACGAATTTCAGGCCGATGCCTACGCCCGCCTTCAATCCGATGGTCGAGACTTGAAGACGGCGCTGCTCAAGCTCATGGAAGACAACGCTTCCACGCTGACACCTGATCCGCTGTTTGTCAGGTTCTACTACTCGCATCCACCGGCACGCGAACGCCTGGCTGCGCTGTCAGTCAACCAAAGCAACTGAACACGTCTCACCAAGGAATCCACTTAATGAACGATTTGTTGAAGCAAAAGTGCCAAGCCCTTGAAGGCAGCGCCGCAATGGGCGACAACGATATTGCAATGCGACTGCGCGACATCCCCGGTTGGTCGTTGACAAGTGGATCGATCGAAAAAACCTTTCCATTCAAAAACTACTTTGAGACCATCGCCTTCGTCAATGCTTTGGCCTGGATCTGCCATGCCCAAGACCATCACCCCGACTTGGAGGTGAGCTACAACCGCTGTGTCGTGCGTTTCAACACCCATTCCGTCGGCGGCATTTCCATCAATGACTTCATCTGTGCCGCGCAGGTGAACGAATTAATCTCGCTGACTTGACTGACCATCCTGAGCCGGTCCATGCAGGCGTCGTGGTGGCGGGCCACGGCCGTCACTACATCGTTGAAGGCGCCGATGGTGTGCGCACCACTTGCCATCCGCGCGGCAAAAAAAGCGACTTGGTGGTGGGTGACGTGGTGGCTTGGAAAGTGGCAGGCGACGAAGGCGTGATCGAGCGCATGCAGCCACGCAGCAACTTGCTCTACCGGCAAGACCAGTGGAAAACCAAAGCCTTCGCGGCCAACCTAGACCAGATCTTCATCATGGTGGCGAGCGACCCCATGTTCAGCGAATCACAATTGGCGCGCGCTTTGATCGCCGCGGAAAGCGCGCACATCGCCGCGCGCATTGTGCTGAACAAGGCCGACCTTCCCAGCATCGCTGAAGCGCGAGTGCGCTTGCTGCCTTACAGCGCGATGGGGGTCGAAGTGTTGGAGGTGGCGCTGAAGACACGGCCCGATGACGCACGCGCGCTTCTCGACCCTTTGCTCGCCCACAAAACCACCTTGGTATTGGGGCCCAGCGGCACCGGCAAAAGCACGCTCATCAATTTGCTCGCGCCCGATGCGAAGGCGCAGGTGGGTGAAATTTCTCATGCGCTGAACTCGGGCCGCCACACCACCACGCACACGCAGTGGTATTGGCTGGATGCAGCGCGGCGCACCGCTTTGATCGACTCGCCCGGCTTTCAAGAGTTTGGACTGCGCCAAGTGGACGCGCAAAAACTACCCAACCTGATGCCGGATTTTCGGATCGCATCTACCGAGTGCAAGTTCTACAACTGCACTCATCAAAGCGAGCCGAGTTGCGGCATCACGGCCGCCGTGCAGCGCGGTGCGATCAGCGAATCGCGCTACCGCATTTACGGTGAAATCTTGCGCGAGCTGGGCCAAACGCGTTGGTAACTGCAGCACAGCGTCAGCCGATCAGATTGGCCAGCGACAGCAAAGCCAGCATCAGCATCCACAGCACCATCGAGCGCCAGACCAAGCCGACCACGCTGCGCAGGTGATCGGGCATCACCAAGGCCCCGGGCGTGGAACCCAAGGACGCCAAGTCTTGCGAAGCAGCGCCTAGATCGAAGGTTTTGGACCGGTCCGGCGTCACGCCTGGCGCGGTCTCGCCGCCCAATTGCACGCCGACCGCGCCAGCCGCGGCAGCCAAGATCGCGCCCTCATTGGGATGCTGCCAAAGCGTCGCGTCTCGGCGCCAGCAATTCACAGCTTCTTCAAAATTACCCACTACCGCAAAACCAAACGCTGTCATGCGAGCGGGCACGTGATCGAGCACGCCGAATATGCGTTGCGACAAAACCATCAAACGTTCGTTCGTCGGCTCGCCCACAGTGAAATTTTTGTAGGCCCAGTAGCGGCTGCCAAACTCAGCCATCCGATACAGCACCGCACCCGCCGGGCCCAAACCGAGCGTGGACAAAACAACGAACCAAAAAAAGACACCGAACACATGACGATGGGCGGCCAACAGCGAATGTTCAATCACGTGCCGTAAAAACTCGGTACGCGGCAATTCGCTGGCGTCCAGATGCCGCCATTCGCTGAGCAAACGACGCGCTTCAAACTCGTCGCCTTTCTCCACCGCTTCGCGAATGTCGGTGAAGTAATGACTGAATTGCCGGAAGCCCAAAGTGAGGTAAAGCACTGCGACGTTCCAGGCCAGAGCCAGCAACACACTGAAGTGAGCCAGCCCCGCAAAAACGCCCCAGACCAACAGTGAAGGCACGAGCGCTGTGATGCACCACACCACCCACGCGTCGCGAGGGCGACCTGCGTCGAAGTTACGGCCTGTCCACCGCATCCAGACGGTGAGCGCGTCGTGCACTTTGTTGCCTCGCGGCAGGGGCTTGAGTTGCTCCAACAGCAACGCGAAGAGGACGGCGAAAAAGCTCATGCGAATCAATGATACCGACGCCTCAAGACGCACCGGCAGGCAAACTCAAGCCGACAAGAAGCCGTAGAAATTACGCAACATGGCGGCTGTGGCGCCCCACACGAAATAGCGACGCGGCAAACCATCGGCATCTGCGCCTTCCCAGGGCATAGAAAAAAACTCACGCCGCACTCCGGACACGTCCACCGCGTGCCGACGGTGCATGGCGGGATTCATCAAAAACGACAGCGGCACTTCGAATACTTCAGCCACCTCGAAGGGATCGGCCCGAACAGTGAAGCCGGGGTCGATCAAGGCCACCACAGGGGTCACGATAAAACCCGTGCCAGTGGTGTACGTCGGCATCGTCCCGAGTACGTCCACAAACCGTGACTCCAGACCGATCTCCTCCTGCGCTTCGCGAAGCGCAGTCGCCGTGGCGTCGGCGTCGCTGAGCTCGGCGCGCCCGCCCGGAAAGCTGATCTGACCGGGATGGTCGGTGAGGTGGTCGGTGCGCTGAGTCAGCAGCACCATCAGCTCCTGTCGCTGGACCAGCGGTACCAACACCGAGGCATGGGTCGGCTGGCGCTCGGTAAAGCGGTGCTCGGCCACGATTTCTGGCTGCCATATGGGCGGCTCGGCAAAGCGCGCACGCAGTGCTTCGGCTCGCAGGCTGCTGCCAGGTATGCGCGCAAGGTGATCGTCAGTGCCGATGACGGGCAGCTCTTGCGGGTTGAAACTCAAGGGCACGAAGCTTCCTCAGAATGAATAGAAAAAGCCGCCTCGGAGGCGGCTTTCGCAGAGCTCGCTGAAACGAATGATCAACTTTTGACAGCCAATTTTTCTTTGATTCGAGCCGACTTGCCCGAGCGGTCACGAAGGTAGTACAGCTTGGCACGGCGCACATCGCCGCGACGCTTGACTTCGATGGAAGAAATCAACGGGCTGTAGATTTGGAAGGTGCGCTCGACGCCCTCGCCGCTCGAAATTTTGCGAACGATGAAACTGGAATTCAGGCCGCGATTGCGCTTGGCAATCACAACGCCCTCATACGCTTGCACGCGCTTGCGCGTACCTTCAACCACGTTCACGCTGACGATCACTGTGTCGCCTGGGGCGAACGGAGGGATCGTTTTGTTCAGGCGAACAATTTCTTCTTGCTCTAGGGTTTGGATCAGGTCCATGGATTTACTTTCTGTTTACGATCTTGCCAACGCCGTGGTTGAAAAGGTTTTAGGTCTGGCTCGCGTTCTGTGCATCAAGCGGGTTGACGCACTTTTAACGAACAGCGAACCGGCTCGGCAGAGGATCGGTTAGCCCTCTATTATAGCCCGAGCTGCTTTAACAGCTCCTCGTCTGCTGCGTTGAGCTGGCCAGCAAGGCGCGCGCTGGCAATCAAGTCGGGTCGCAACTCGGCGGTGCGCATCAACGACTGCGCGCGCCGCCAGCGCGCGATGTCGGCGTGGTGGCCAGACAGCAGAACGGACGGTATCGACGCTGGCGCGGTTTCCTCGCCGGGCAAAACCTCGGGGCGGCTGAAGTGCGCGCAGTCGAGCAAGCCGTCGGAAAAGCTGTCTTGCTGATGCGACTGCGCGTCGCCCAACACTCCCGGTTGCAGGCGAGCCACAGCGTCGATCAACGCCAGCGCAGGCAACTCGCCGCCCGACAATACAAAGTCACCCAGGCTGAGTTCAAGATCGACGTGGCGGTCTAAAAAACGCTGGTCTATGCCTTCGTAGCGACCGCACAGCAACACCGCACCGGGGCCGCAGGCCATCTCACGAACCAGCGCCTGATCGATACGGCGGCCAGTGGGCGAGAAATGAATCAGCGGGCCGGGTTGGTTCAGGCGGGCCGCCAACACAGCTTCGTAGGCCTTTTTCAAAGGCTCCACCAGCATCACCATTCCGGGGCCTCCGCCGTAGGGCCGATCGTCGATGCGGCGATACGTGCTGTCGGCAAAGTCGCGCAATTGCCAGAGCTTCACATCGACTTGTCCCGACTCGAAGGCGCGCCGTGTGATGCCGTGCAAAAGATGCGGTGCAAAAAGCTCCGGGAAGATGGTGATGACGTCAAAGCGCATGACGAACTCGCAGCGTCAATAGTCCAAGCCCCAATCGACGGTGATGAGGTGCCGCTGCAAACTCACATCGTCGACGTACTGCGAAACAAACGGGATCAAACGCTGCCCGGCTTCATTGGCTGCGTCTGAGCCCACGGGCACGACGCGCAACACGCTGTGGGGGCCCGTGTCGATCAATCCGATCACGGCGCCCAGCGCTTGCCCTTCGCGGTTCACCACATCCAAGCCGATCAGATCGACCCAATAAAACTCGTCGATACTGGCTTTTGGAAAGCTAGCGCGGGCCACAAAAATTCGTGCGCCGCGCAGTGCTTCCGAAGAGTTGCGGTCGGTAGACGACTGCGGCAGTGCCACCAAACCGTCGCCATGAACTTTGACCTGCGTGATCTGCAGCACCTCCGGATACGGTGCTGTAGCGGTCAAAGGACGCTTGAAGCCGCCCGGCTCAGGCGTCTTCAAAAACCAATGCTTGGCGGTTAAAATCGCTTGCGGGTCCGATGAAAAAGTTTTCACCTTGACCCAGCCTTTGACACCCCAGGCATCAAGGATGAACCCAACTTCGATGGCGTCTTTAGGCCATGCCAGCGCATCCGCGCCAGCGCCCGAAAGTGTTGCCATCTTGTTGAACTTGACCGTTTAAACAGCCGCCTTGGCCTGAGCAACCAAGCGCGCCACGGTAGGCGACAACTGCGCACCGTTACCGGCCCAATAGTCGACGCGGTCGAACGACACTCGCAAAGGCTGCTCGGCTCCGGAAGCGACTGGGTTATAAAAACCGACGCGTTCGATGAAACGGCCGTCTCGGCGGGTTCGTGAATCAGCGACGACGATGTTATAGAAAGGACGTTTTTTAGCTCCGCCGCGTGCGAGTCGAATGACAACCATGATGTTTCCTTGACCTTGAAATCAGACTATCGACCACCGCACCAGGAGACACCTCAGGGCAAGCAGATCGCAAATAATGGGTGCTGGAAATAATCTCAGCCTCCACCGGTAAGCTCGGCTCCGTAGATACGCCAGCGCTCCGCGCCAGCCGTAACCGAAGCCTGCGATTCTAAGCTGAACTCCTACAGCGACCCATTCTTCCTCTCAGACTGTTCCCAGCCATGCCCACTTCTGCCTTGCTCTTGCGCCCCAGCACCCCCGACGATCTGCCCGAGGTAACGGCCATTTATGCCTGGAACGTGCTGAATGGCACCGGCACCTTTGAACTGGAAGCGCCCGATTTAGCCGAAATGACACGTCGCCACGCCGATTTGGTGAGCAAGGATTTGCCGTGGTTGGTGGCCGAGCGAAACAAGGAAGTTTTAGGCTTTGCCTATGCAAACCATTTCAGGCCGCGCAGAGCTTATCGGTTCTGCCTGGAAGACTCGATCTACCTCGCGCCTCAGGCCGCCGGACAAGGCATAGGCCGATTGCTGTTGGCTGAGCTGATAGCGCAATGCGAAGCTCGCGGTGCTCGGCAAATGTTGGCGGTCATCGGTGATTCTTCCAACACGGCTTCAATCGCCTTGCACCAGGCGCTGGGTTTTGAGCACACCGGGCGATTGAAGGCGGCGGGCTGGAAGTTTGAGCGCTGTTTGGACGTGGTGCTAATGCAGCGCAACCTGGGTTTGGGCGACAGCAATGCTCCGGTGGGCCCGGCGCAATGAGCAAGTCCAAAACTGTGGCGACTTGGCTTGCCTTGATCGGTGGAAGTTTGGGCCTGCACCGCTTCTATTTATTTGGTGCGCGCGACATGTGGGCTTGGCTCATCATGCTGCCCACCTTCGTGGGTGCTTACGGCATCTACCGCATGCGTGAACTGGGGCAGGACGACATGCTGGCTTGGCTGCTCATCCCACTGCTGGGCTTTGCGCTGGCCGCCAGCACGCTGACAGCCGTGATTTACGGCCTTCACGCGGACGAGCGATGGAATGCGAAGTTCAACGCGTCGGCGCCCAGCACGTCCGGCTGGCAAGCCATCGTCGGTGTGATGTTCGCGCTGCTCATCGGCACAGGCGTCCTAATGGCCACCATCGCATTCAGCGCGCAGCGCTATTTCGAGTACCAAGCCGAGACCACGACTAAACCCTAGGCGTCACCGTCTGACGAAATCGCCGCCTGGGCTAAAGTAACCGCGGCGCGATGTGAACGCCGACAGTTTCTGGAGCAGGGTTGCAAAGTCAGCTTCTTGGTTGGCGGGGTTGAAGTGCTCGGTGGCCACCGTGAAAACGGGCGCGCCGTCGTAGCTGGCGAAGTGATCGGCATAGGCGCCGCACAAGCGACTCAGATAGCCCTCGTCGATGCTGCTTTCCATTCGAATGCCTCGCCGACGAACGCGACCGAGTAAATTCCCTGGCGAGGCTTGCAGCCAAATCACCAAGTCGGGTTCAGGCACTTGCTGCGCGGCTTGGGAGTACATCTGTGAATAAAGACGGAACTCGTCGTCACTGAGATTGAGTCGCGCAAACAGCGCATCCTTGGCGAATACAAAGTCGCTCACGATGATGGGCGAAAACATGCCCGGTTGCGACATCCCTTGCACTTGCTTGAGACGCTGGAACAAGAAGCTCAGCTGGGTCTGAAACGCGTAGCCGGGTTGGTCAGCATAAAAACGCTCAAGGAAGGGGTTTTCGTCGGGCGTTTCCATCATGAGATCGGCATTCAGATGCGCTCCCAAGCGTCGCGCCAACGAACTTTTGCCCACGCCGATAACGCCTTCGATGGCAATGTGGTGCAGTACTTCGAGTTGCATGATCAGATTTGAAAAAATCTAGGGACGGATCGTCAACGCATTGAAGGCGAGCAACAGCGGCACAGTTTGCAGCGAAGCCTGAAGCTTGTTCACTCGATCACCTCAATGCGTTGCTGAATAACTCCAGGCAGCAACTCGGTGAGTTTGCCGTGCATCGGAATCTCGAGCCCTGGAGCCAGTTCTTGCAGCGGCAACAACACAAACGCACGCGAATGCATGCGCGGGTGCGGAACTGTCAAATCGGGCGTGGCGATGGAGTGATCGCCGTACAGCAGCAGGTCCAAATCAAGCGTGCGGGGCGCATTGCGATAGGCGCGCTCGCGGCCATGCACTTGCTCTATGCGCTGCAACTCGCTCAGCAACGCAGCAGCCGCCAAGGTGGTGTGGATCTCGACCACGGCGTTGAGGTAATCGGGGCCTTGCGCATCGACCGGTGCGCTTCGATAGGTTCTTGAACACGTCAACCAAGTTGTCTGCGGCAGAGCGGCCAGAGCCGCGACAGCCACTTTTAGGGTCTCTGCGGCGTCTCCCAAATTAGCTCCCAAACCGATAAAGACGCGCACCGCAAGCACCTGCTGCGCGGCTATTCAGAAGTTCCGCCGACAGCGTCCGTAGGCGTCGCGGCGCCGCCCGATTCGGTCGGTTTGCGGCGACGACGACGGCGCTTCTTCACCGGCTCCGCGCCGAAGCCATTGGTGGAACTCACATCCGCATCGTCTTCGTCGCCTTCAGCGTCTTTGTCGACATCTGGGCTTTGCGATAGCGCTGACCGCGCTTTGGTTTGGACATTCGCGCGGCGTTGGGTGTCGGCTTGCTTGGCAACTTCCATCAATCGCTCACGTTCGGCGTCACTGCCAAGCGAGAAAGCCTCCCACCACGTCCCGAGATCGGTATCGATCTCACCGACCTCGGCGCGCAAGCGCAAGAAGTCGAAGCCCGCCCTGAAACGCGGCTGCTCGATCAAGGTGAAAGGACCGTTGCCGGTGCGACGCTCAAGGCGCGGTTGCATCAACCAAATGTCGCGCATGTCAGCGGCCAACTTGCCTCGGCCAGAGATGTCCCCGATGCGCGCATCGAACACGGCATCCACCGCTTGTTGCAGCGCCGGAATGGGCGCTTCTCCCCGCGCTTTGAGTTGCCTCCAGCCGTCGAGCACGTCGTGCCACAGCATGCACGCGAGCATGAAGCTGGGCGCCACCGGCTTGCCTTCACCGACTCGGCGGTCAGTGTCAGCCAACGCTAGATTGACAAATTTTTCGCGTCCGTCATTCGGTTTGGCGTCGTTCATCACCACGTCCAGCACAGGAAACACGCCTTGCTGCAAACCCTGTTTGCGTAATTCGGCCAAGCTAGCCAAAGCGTGCCCGGTTTGCAGCAGTTTGATCATTTCGTCGAACAGACGAGAGGGTGGAACGTTGTCCAAAAGCGCGGCCATTATGCGTATCGGTGCGCGCGTTTTGGGTTCAACTTCAAAGCCCAATTTAGCGGCAAAGCGCACCGCGCGAATGATGCGCACTGGGTCTTCACGGTAACGCGTTTGCGGATCGCCAATCATGCGAAGCAGCTTCTTTTTTGCATCTTTCAAACCGCCGTGGTAATCGACCACGATTTCGGATTGCGGGTTGTAGTACATCGCGTTCACCGTGAAGTCGCGACGTGCAGCATCTTCAATTTGCGGGCCCCAAACGTTGTCTCGGAGCACGCGACCGTCGGCATCCACGACGTGGCCCGCCATTGCCCCAACGCGAGGCGCACCATCGCCGCGCAACGTCTTTTCATTACCGACCACTTGCTCGGCTGCCGCAGCGTCCATCACCGCGCGAAACGTAGAGACCTCGATCACTTCGCTCAAGCCCCGGTCTTGACGGCCCCGACCGAACACCACGTGAACGATGCGGAAGCGCCGACCGATGATGAAGGCGCGGCGAAACAATCCTTTGACTTGTTCAGGTGTGGCGTTTGTGGCAACGTCAAAGTCTTTGGGGCGAAGCCCAAGCAACAAATCGCGCACCGCGCCACCCACGATGTAGGCCTCGAAGCCACCGTCGGTCAGAGTTTGTACGACCTTGACAGCGCGATCGTCGACCAGCGAAACATCGATGCCGTGCTCGGCTTTGCCCACTTCAACGCGTTTTCCAACTGAACTAGAGCCTTCGGATCCCGCACCCGTCGTTGCATCAGCCCGTTTGGCCGGCTTGCCCATCAACTTGTCTAAAAACTTTTTGATCATGTGAACAGTTTCAGGATGCGCCAGTGACGTTCGCGGGCGAGGGTTTCCAAGGCGGCAGACGGGTTGGTTGCAACAGGGTCTGTGGCCGCTTCAAGCAAAGGCAAGTCGTTGAGGGAGTCGCTGTAGACGCTGATTCGTTCAAAGTCTTGCCAGCTTGCGCCCTGCTCGGCCAGCCATTCGCCGACCCGCCGCACCTTGCCTTCACGGTAGCTGGGCGTTCCCTCGATAAGCCCCGTGATGGTACCGCTCGGGTCGCGCTGCAGGCGAACCGCGAGCAAGTGATCAATGGCGAAGGCTCTAGCGATGGGCGCGGTAACGAAATCATTGGTCGCCGTGACCAACGCGACAAGATCACCTTGGGCTTGATGAGAAGCCACCAATGCGCAGGCCTGCGGCATGATTTTCGGGGCGATGATCTGCGTCATGAACAGCGCGTGCGCACTCGCCAGCTCGGCCGGACTGCGGACGCGCAAAGGCATTGATGCAAAGGCGATGTAGTTTTGAATGTTCAATTGCCCGGCCTGGTACTGCGCAAAGAATTCATCGTTACGTTGCCGAAATTCGGTCTCTTCGACCCACCCCAAACTGACGATGAAGTTACCCCACGCGTGGTCACTGTCCAGCGGCAACAAAGTCTCGTCCAAATCAAAGAGGCAAAGATTTCGGGTCATGTCAGTGCGGAACCAGAAGATGCCGCTCGAGCGGCTGATTCGAGCAACATTTGCTTCAGTGCAGGCAAAGTGATGGCGCGTTTGTTGACCCAGGCGAACTCATCCAGGCGATCAAACAAGGCCATCAGGTTTTTCAAATCGCGCGCGAAGCGTGTCAGCAAATAGTCCATTACGTCGTCGGACAAAAACAGGCCGCGCCGGTCGGCCTCGCGGCGCAGCGCCGCGCGCGTTTCCGCTTCGTTCAAGGCTTGCAACGCGAGCACCAGACCCCAACCCAGGCGGGTACGCAAATCGTCGCGCAGCGGCAAATCCACAGGCGGCAAGCGGCCTGCTGCCACAACCGCCGTGCCATGGCTGGCGGCTTCCACAAACAGCGCGAAAGCGGCTTGTTGTTGGTCCGCGTTGAAAGCTTGGCAGTCGTCGAGCACGACCAAGGGCCAGGCTGCGACGTGTGTCCACGGCAGCGGCGAGTTCGCACCAAACCAGCCCACGCGCGCTCCACGCATTTGCTGCTGCTCGACCAAGGCCTGCAACAGATGCGATTTACCGCTGCCGCTGCGGCCCCACAAATACAAGGGTGTGGTGCTGGGCAAGTGACGGCGAAACTGTTCGACCGACTGACGGTTGTTGCCGATGAGGAAGGACTCAAAGCTGCGTTCGGCGTCAAAGGCAATCGCCAGCGGAATTTGCTTCATCGGCAACAACATCAAGACTGGTACAGGCGGCTGGTCAGATAGCCGGCCTGCGCGCGACGCACCGCCACCACCAGCACCGCGCTAACAGGCAGCGCAATCAACACGCCGACAAATCCAAACAAATGACCGAACGACAACAAAGCAAATATGACTGTCAGCGGACTCATACCGATGCGCTCACCCACCAGTTTCGGTGTCAGGAAAAATCCTTCGATCACCTGCCCCGCACCGTAAACCACGGCCACGGCAATCAGCCCGTAGAAGTTGCCGAATTGCAATGCTCCGGCCAGCAGCGCCAAGATCAAACCCAACCCAAAACCCAGGTAAGGAATGAAGATGACCAAGCCAGTGAACACACCCACAGGCAGTGCCAAATCGAAGCCAAACAGCGCCAAACCGACGCTGTAAAAAACGGCCAGCATCGACATCACCAGTAGTTGCCCGCGCAGATACTGACCCAGCACCGCGTCACACTCCAGAGCGAAGCCCGCGAACACGGGCCGCACACGCGGCGGTACCAAGTTTTCGATGCGCGCCACGATCGTGGGCCAGTCCATCAGCAAGTAAAAAAGCACGACTGGCACCAGCACCAAGTTACCGAGCACCGTGAGCAGCATGCTGCCGCCCAGGCGCGCCGAGCTGAGCGCATTGCTTACCAAGTCTTCGAGGTTGGCATTCAAGTGTTTCAGCACGAAGGTTTTGATGCTGGCGGTATCTAGAGCCACCTGAATTCCGAACTGCGCCAGCCACGGCCCCAAACGGGTGTTGAGCCTTTCGGCCAGCAGCGGAATTTGTTCGCGCATCAAGGGCAACTCTTTGGACATGATGGGCACGACGAGAAGCATCAACGCCGACACGGCGATGACGAACAGCACCTCGACCATCACCACTGCCAGCACGCGCGGTGTGCGGCGATTGGCGAGCCGCTCGACCGATGGATGCAATGCGTAGGCCAAAACAGCACCCACCAAAAACGGCGTCAGCACCGGTGCCAACAGCCACAGCAGGGCAAATGCTGCGCATGCGATCAGCAGCCATGTCAGGGCGCGGCGTTGAGGCGAGGAAAAGTTCATGCGGAACGCCAAGCGCTTGCGGTTCAGCGCAATCTTCTAAATGGACAACTGCACGCCGCGAGAATTTGGGTGCCCCTGCTCAATGCAAACGCGGCCGGCTCGCCTGCCACAACTCCGCAGCCCGGCGCTGAATGGCCGACCGATCGGCCAGCGCCGTGCCGTGTTGTAAGTAAGCTTCCAGATCGTCAAGCGCCTCTGCGAAACGCGACAACTCAGCCAAAGCCAAACCGCGATCACGGCGTTCTTCCCAAGCCGAAGGCAGGAGAACTACCAAGCGTTGCTGAACCGCGAGCAAGCGTGGCCAGTCCTGGGCGCTACGGTGAATCTCTTTGAGGTTGCGCAGCAAGCGAGCCAACACGTCCCGCGGCGGTGCCGTTTGCAAATACAAGCCCAAAGGTGCCTCGAAGTCAGGGTGCGCACCAGGGCGACTGCGGAAGGGCTGCAGCATGTCTTCCAAGTCTTCTCGGCCCAATGACTGGCCTGTAAAGGGGTTGATGACGACTTCGCCGTAGCGGTCGCCCGCAGGCATTTTGAGTTTCACCAAAAAATGACCAGGAAAGGCTATGCCGCGCGCTTGCAGGCCGATGTGTTTGGCCAGTTCGATGTAGATCAACGACAGCGTGATGGGGATCCCACGCCGAGTTTTGAGCACAGCGTGCAAAAAGCTGTTTTGCGGGTCGTAATAATCGTTGACATTGCCGGCAAAGCCCAACTCAGAGAAGAAAAAATGCCCCAACAAACGCAGACGCTGAACCAGCGAAGCGTCAGCTGGGATGCGCCGCTTGAGTCGATCAGCCAGCAAATCGACCTCTGCCAACACGCCTTGGGTATCGATTTCAGGAAATTCATCTTGCGCAATTGAAGCGGCCGCTTCGATCAACAGCAAATTGTCGTCATCGGCAACCAAGGCCGCGAAATAACTCAGCGGTGTGGGGACGTCAAATTTCAAATACTCAGCCATCGTTTCAGTTTAGCCGCGACGCATAAATTGGTTTAGGCGGACGCCGCACAGCATGAGCGTGCCGAAATAAACCACCGCGGCGGCGCCCAAACACAACGCCAACCAACCGATGCGTTGAGCCTGGTGATCGACCAAGCCCACCCAATTGATGGCGCGTTGGCCCCAGTAAAGCAAGGCTCCGAGCAGCAATGTGGCCGCGAGCACTTTCACAGAAAACAAACCCCAGCCAGGCTCGGGTTGGTACGCCCCCGCGCGGCGCAGCCCGACCAACAACCACAGCGCGTTGATCACAGCGCCCACGCTGATAGAAAGCGCCAATCCGACATGGCCCAGACGAGGCACGAACACCAAGTTCAAAAGCTGGGTGAGCACCAAAACCGCCACAGCAATCTTGACCGGTGTTTTAGTGTCTTGACGCGCATAGAAGCCAGGTGCCAAGACCTTGACTCCGATCAGTCCCATCAGTCCCACGCCATAGCCAATCAACGCTGCCGAGGTTTGCGCGACGTCGGCCGCAGTGAACGCACCGCGCTGGAACAGAACCGCGACCAATGCCTGTGGAAAAACCACCAAGGCCACGCAGCACGGCAGCGCCAGCAACAACACCAAACGCAACCCCCAGTCGAGCAAACCCGAGTAGGCCGCCGTGTCCTTGCGACCATTTGCAGCCGACAGTTGAGGGATCAACACCACCCCCAATGCCACGCCCAAAAGGCCTGTGGGGAACTCCATCAAGCGGCTGGCCCAGTCCAACCAAGAAACAGCGCCGACACCCTGATGCGATGCAATTTGGGTGTTGATGAGGACCGAGATTTGCGCCACAGACACACCCACCAAGGCCGGTGCCATTTGCCGCAACACGCGGCCCACGCCGGGGTGCGACCATGCGGTCTTGATGGCCCCCGGAAGCACCGAAATCGACGGCAAAGCGTCGATTTTTTTGAGCGCAGGAATTTGAATGCCGAGCTGGAGCAAGCCGCCCAACATCACACCAGCCGCCTGCGCATACATGGGCTCGATGCCCCACAGCTTGAACTGCGGTCCCAAGAAAACCGCCGCTGCAATCGCTGCGAGGTTGAGCAACACAGGCGTGGCAGCGGGCACAACAAAGCGCTTCCATGTGTTCAGGATGCCGGCCGACAGCGATACCAGCGAAATCAGGCCGATGTAGGGGAACATCAACCGCGTCAACACAATGGCACCGTCGAATTGCTGCAAACCTGACGCCATCAACCAGACGATGACGGGCGCTGCGGCGACGCCGACAATGCAGGTCAACACCAATATCCAAAACAAAATCGTTGACACCGCGTTGATGAGCTGATGCGTGGATTCGTCTCCGTCGCGAGCCCGCGTTTCCGACAAGATGGGGACAAAAGCCGTAGCAAACGCGCCTTCGCCGAACAAGCGGCGCAAAAAATTAGGGATTCGAAATGCCACATTGAAAGCATCCATCCACGCGCCTGCACCAAAGGCCTGTGCCACGACGACGTCTCGCGCCAAACCCGAGATTCGAGACACGAGAGTCAGCAGAGAAATGGTGGACGCGGCCCGCAGCAGGTTCATGGAAAACTCGGTGGCACCGTCAATGTGAATCCGGTACCGAGAGGCACGCGGGTGGAAAAAATTATAGGTTGCACCTGAGCGGCGGCGGCGCTTCACTGACAAGCCACTCGGATTCAACTGCTACACTCGTGGGCTTCGCTACACCCAAACTACATACCAGCATGGCCACTACTGCAAAAGCCAAGAAAAAAACAGTCCGCATCGCTTCGGGCCTCAAGCGCGTGCGACAAGACGCAAAGTTGAATGCGGCCAACACCGCCCTTCGCTCCAAGTTCCGCACCGTGATCAAAAATGTTCAAAAAGCAGTTTTGACTGGCGACAAAGCGAAGGCCGCCGAGATATTTGCCAACGCGCAAAGCGTGATCGACTCTGTCGCGGACAAAGGCCTGTTTCATAAAAACAAGGCCGCGCGTCATAAGAGCCGCCTGTCGGCGAAGATCAAAGCGCTGACTGCCGCGCCCGTTGTGGCATAAGGATGCACTCAAGGGCTGGCATCAGCCCACGAAAAGCCCGCAGAGACGCGGGCTTTTTTTATGCCCTTGGGGAATCGGGCAACCAGCATGCCTCGCCGACTTGAAGCTGATTGTCACGCGCGAAGTTCATCACGAAGTCCCAGGCCATGGGTTCCAGCGCTTGCAGTTTCTCGCTCACGATCACGCATTTGACGCCGTTGACCAGACGCGGAACGCAATACGGCCAGTAGCCAATGAACGCAGAGATGCCGCTGGCTGATCCTTCTGGACGAAAGCACGACATGGCTCCCGCCAAGCGTTCCGCCCAGTCGCTGGGTCTGAATGGTCTGCCGTCTGTGGTGATGCCTTGAATGAATAGTTCGCGAGGTTTGGAGAGATTCATTCGTGGGCGTGAT